>Ga0208481_1000690_pt1 | contig 9711 bp, 2 predicted proteins | sample LakMenEpi02Jun10_FD_150662 | JGI IMG/M metagenome (GOLD analysis project Ga0208481, IMG submission 150662) | Freshwater microbial communities from Lake Mendota, WI - 02JUN2010 deep hole epilimnion (SPAdes) | ecosystem: Environmental > Aquatic > Freshwater > Lake > Epilimnion/Euphotic zone ... | reverse complement strand
GGTACCGATTACTAGCTCTCCCTATCACTTGAGCTCTTCGACTTAGTCGGAGTGGACATCACTTATTCATAATATAATAATCTTTAGACAATAATAATCAGCCAATCAGCCATCTTTCTTATGGGCGAAGCTAATCATCTCTTTCTTTCTTCTTTCTTCATAAAAAGTGTCTTAAGGCCGATGGCCTATTTGTCTTCCGGATCTGCTTTGGGCTCCGGATTCGGCTCCGGATTGATTCCTGGATTTGGTTTGACAGATTGGAAATCGGTTCCGGTCTCAGCTCCGGATCGGAATTGGTAGAGGCGCTTCCATCTGCAGCCCTTGCAGCTGCTTGGGCGGCATTGTAGCGTCTCCTTGCCATCTGGTTGTGGCACATTGTTCAGTCTGAAAAGAATAATGGATCTCATATATAAAATGTTCAAAATTGTTTCACCCCTTAATGTCAATAAAATTTGGTCATGACGGCTCTGTCAATGGTGAGAATTTGAAACTAAGTCTACATTCTATGGTTCCCTAATTCCTTATAAACACGATTTACATCTAATCTAAACGGTATTCGAAGGCCGTGCCTTATAGTCCCAATGCTGAAAACATAAAAAATGATAACGCAAAATAATGTGTAAAAGTTTAGATTGGATCAGAACGAGTCGAGTATGGTGAGTACCAATTCCGAATCGGGTTAACCGAGTCTTCGGATCTCGGTGTTGGATGTTAGACTGGTGAAACATTGGCGCATCAGACAAGAGATCGGCGTCGGTTTTCTATCTAGGATCACATCCACACAGATATGATATTAGATAGAAACACCCAACATTATAACCGACTCGGTTTCCGGACATCAGTTCTCGGATTTAGGAGACTTAACTAATTCTTTTCTATCTAGGCTCCGACCGGATGACCGAGCAGGGATTAGATAGAAAGAGAAAAGTTTACATACCTGCTTACTTCTTCGTTCGATTCAGTCTTCATTCATTCAGTTTCTTGGAGTTCTGACATCTTCATTTCTGATGTCCTCCCATGATCAATCCAAACTTATTACACACTTACCTTACACCTCTACCCATGTGTCTAAATTGTGCGATACTCAGTCTGGATATCCAATCTGATTGTCAGAAATTCGCACTGCTCAATCATTTAGACATTTAAGAACCATTGACCATTGATCAGTATGCGTACCTGTGGAATAGAAAAAGAAAAACGATTAAAACCTCAAGAATAGATTAAATTGAAATAATTCATTTTGTTCCAATTCCCAATTTTAGTTTTTTCTTTTCAAGTTTATAAGATTTAGCCTACTTGCTCTTATACCATAATTTGTTATAGCAGAATGCAGAGTGATCAACAGTTTTCCTGTTCTAAACCTTTTCCCTTCCTATACCCTTGTGGAATTACCCATTCAAGAATAAAACAGATACACAACATGATTTCAAATAATTTTCAACAATACAAAAATATATGAATCAATCATAACACAATGTGAAACAAGGGTTTTGTTTTTAGGAGGGTAAAAAATGGTCAAACGTAAAATATAAAATATCAGCCGAGTTTTACCTCAAGACTGATAATTCTTCATCTCTTAATTAAATTTTAAAATTGACTAGAAACTACTTTTAATTTTCTGATTTAATGTAATTCGGGGGGATAAAAGTTTCATAAAACACAAATATGTAACTCTACATACGAGAATTAAATTTTAACAATAAACACAAATCACAAAATACACGAATGTTCATAATAGGTTCACAATACATAATTGATAGATTTTCTTCAGGGTTTATAGTCCTTGATAGATTCTTTCTCAGCTTATGTTGTACTCGAGCGGAGCAAGTCGGGTGATCGGGCGCGTATAGTCCTTCCCGTTCGTGGTGATAACGACTTTTCGAACAAGTCCGTCTTCAGAAGGAAGAACTTCTTTGATGACGGCCATTGACCAACTGCCCGAATCAGAATTTGGATCTATTTCTAAAACTAGATCTCCAACTGTAACATTCTTTTTGATCTTCTGCCACTTTCTGGCTTGTCCCAGTTCGATGATATATTCGGCCATAAAAGCTTTCCAGAATAGCACAAGCTGCTTCTGGACATAATGCCATCTCTTCTTGGGATTGTCAAGTCGGGTTGTTGAAACTGCTCCTCCAAGATTACCAATCAAGAAGTGGTTAGGGGTCAGAATCATTGATTCCCCATCTTCAATCACTTTGGTTATAGGTCTCCCGTTGAGCATCGAAGCGGTTCTAACAACAAAAGTGGTGAATTCGTCAAGCGTGAAATCTGGGTGTGCGCATAAACTCTTCAAACAACGTTTGGTTGCTTTCACCATGATCTCATATATGCCGCCATGGTGAGGACCATGGGGCGGAGTAAAATGCCAATTGATTGTTGCACTAACTCTCGAAATGATATCATGGGTGTTAAGATTGCGAACCCAACTCTCAAGCTCTTTATCTTTGGATACGAACGTTTTCCAGTTGTCACTTAGAAAGTCTGATGGCATGCCTCTATAGGCTATAAACCTAGTGAAAGCTAGAACGACTGCGTCAGTATCCATGCCGGGGGTGACTTCTAAGTGAACTGCTCGAGTTTGTAGACACGTAAAGAGTAGGATATAGTATTTCGGTCTTGCTTTAGCTCTTCCCATCTTGATTTCGTATGGACCTGCGAAGTCTAGACCAGTCTTGATGAAGGCTCGTAGGGGTTCTTCGAATCTATAACTTGGAAGATTGGCGATTCTCTGCTCGAATGGTTTACACCTCTTACGAATACAGGTTCTGCACGAGCTTCTGATAGTTCGAAGATAATTTTCAAGTCCTGGGATTATGAAGGCTTTTCTGATATGAGCTTTTACAGCGTTGGCTCCAATTCCGTGGTCATGAATTTTGTGGGCAGATTGCACCAGCAGTTGAGTAAAAACTGCTTTTGTACTCAAAATCATTGGGAACCTGGTTCCGTACGGAAGGTACTCAACTTTGGCTAGTCTAGAGTGGGATCGGAGAATTCCGCGATTATCGATATAAGGGAGTAGAGATTGGAGAGTCTTGGTGGTGACTTTCACTATCTTCAACTCGTCTATCAATTTCGCTAGATCTTCATCTTCCTGTTGTGCTCTTCTGACTTGATATTCCATAGCTCTTCTTATTTTCGTGTCTGCTGACAATTCGACTGGACTTATACAGTCAATGCTTGTCGCAGTGTTTCTCAGTAGAACTTTAAATCCATCAACAAGAGAACTGACAGAATAGTTTGAAGGATCGATTAGTTCTAAGATTCTTGTTTCTTCTTTTGTCGGAGCTACGCAGATTTTGAAGTTCTGGTATTCCTTTTTCATCTCTTCTTTTCCTGCGTCGTCTGGTGTAGGCACGAATTTGGGAGGCCATTGAGATTCAATGTCTCTGAGAAATTCCGGTCCTTTCCACCATAGATCGCTTTTCTTCAGATCATCTACTTTCGGAAATCTAGTAGGTACATCTGCTGGATTTTGGTCTGTCGGCACATGTCTCCACATTTCTGGTTTCGACTCATTTTGGATCTCTCCAACTCTGTTGGAAACGAATGTTTTAGAAACAGATGAAGGAGAAGTGATCCAAAAGAGGCAGTTTGTAGAGTCTGTCCAGTAGAAGACTTGATCTGGTGTAATTTTGTATGCTGATGCGACAGCATTTCCGAGTCTCACACCTAGAACGCAAGCCGCAAGCTCCAGTCTTGAGATGCTTTCCGTTTTAGTTGGTGTGACTCTGGATTTGGAGGTTATAAGGCGAACATCAATCACTTTTTCATCGGCTTGGCTGTTCTTATCCTCCCTTGATGTCTCGCTGGTAAGTCTCATATATGCTACCGTGCAGTAAACTCTAGATGAGGCGTCGGTAAAAACGTGAATTTGTCTGTCTCTACCGTCCTTACATTGAATCCATCGGGGGATAGAAATTGTTTCTGCCAGTAGAAACAACTCGTCTAGCCAGTCCTGCCAACGTTTGGAATAATCGTCCGGGATTTTGTCGTCCCAGCCAACTTCCACTTTCCACAACTCCTGAAGAATAGACCTGGCTTTCACCGTGTAGGGCGAAATCAGACCCAAAGGATCAAAAACCGTGGCAGAAAGTTGTAGAATTAATCTTTTCGTCCAAACGGGATTTTCGTTGATTTCAAGATGTTTGAAGAACTCTTGAACGTTTTTGAATTTTGAAATGTATCGAATTAAGTCATTATCCGCATCCCAGCTCATGCCGAGAACTTTTGACTCTTCAAAGACAAGGTCTTTGTCTCCGAATGTCACTTTTTTGCTGAGTAGTTTGGGATCTAGGGTTTTCATAACTAACTTAGAATTGCTGTAAAACTTCATTATTGACATGTCAATTCCTTTAAGTAAGGGAATGAGTTGCAGTGCTAATTCTAACAACTCCGCTTCCGTTTGTTTTGAGGTAATAGAATCGTCCATGTATGTCTTGTGTAAAATTACGAATGAAGCTAAGGGGTAAATTATTGTCATGAATTCGGCATGGGTGCAGATAACCTTTTGACTTATGTCGGGACAAGCACGTCCTCCGAACATTTCTCTAGTCCATTGCATGACCTTTTTGCCCCAGAAGAAACGGTGATACTTGAAGTCTTCTGCGCACATTCTTATCCGAAGAAACATTTCAGAGATATCTGCTTGAAGTGCAAATTCAAATTCACGAAATCCTAACAAAATTTCGAACAGATCGTTGAGTCGATTTGGTGTCTTCTCAATTTCACTATTTAAGGATTTTCCTTCTTTGTTGGATGACGCTGCGTCGAAGACAACTCTAACTTTAGTTGTGTCACGTTCCGCATGTACAACTGGGAAATGATTGATGTACTGACTGTCGGACCTGTTGATGTCCGTCTCGTCCGTTACTTCTTCAATATATCCCTTGTCGAGATATTCTTGAAAAATTTTATCAATTGCGGTCATGCTGGTTCCTTTTCTTTCTAAAAATCCTGAGTTACAAGTTCTGTGTTGTCTTGCTTGTACTCTAGGTTTGTTGCTAATCAAATCAGGCTGTATTCCATTTTTCCATGGGACTTTTGCAGTGTAGTGTTGTGGCTCACTGTCTGTAGCAGGTATGAGTGTTACCACAATTTTGTCATCGATCTCCTTTTCAGTCGGTGACCAATCAGATTGGTCTTTTTTGTAATGTTTGGAGAGACCGGCTGATCTTACTCTGTCCTTTATGCCCAATGTGTCCATGGAAAATGCACCTTCAACTAGTCTCTCGATGTTTTCGATACTTTGACGTGAATTCTTGTGACAAAAACATTTCTGAATTGGGCCCTCGTACCCAACTTCAGTTTTTTCGAGATCTGTTGATGTTTGCATTTTGAAGCACTGATTTGTGTGGCGTCATTTTGGTTTTGGTTGGGGAATTTTTGTCTTGGATGTTGCTCGTGAGTTAAAGAGCACATTTGTGAAGACCTTCTTCGGGTCGACATCCTGTCCTGTGAACTTGTTTTTGTAGTCTGCTGGGCTGCTTCTTCCAAGACAAGTCCATCCGAGTGAGAGTTGATATGCAACTGGATCAGTCTCATCCTCGGGATTTGGTACAATCAAGACTGGTGCGTAAAGCATGCTGTTGTCAACTCCCATGATGATTTTGATTGTAGTGTCGGGAGGGAGGGTGGGAAATTGCACGTCCTTGAGATGAGGGAATTGTTTCTTCTTCTCTGACCAGTCAACAACCGAAGTGGACTTTGCGAGGTCTTTGATTGTCCATGCAGTCACATTCTTCGTGCAGCTCTGGTCGATAGATGAAAGTTGAAGTTCGACAAGCTTTTGGATCCCTGGAATAATGACAACATCATTCAGCATGTGTAGAGCTGTTCCATTTTTCGTGTCAATGACTCTCAGATTGTGTTCCTCAGCGAAGTCCTCGTCAATGCAGGTAACATTTGAGCCAGAATCAATCAACACTATTGCTTTGACGTTGGCTGCACGTTTCGCTTTTGCAGACAGAACATTGCAAATCAATGTTTGGATAGAAATCGCTCCGTTCTGTGCGATCTTGAACATCATACCTTGAGCAGCGTTGAGGTCACTTTCCGAGGGGGGATCTGGCTTGCATTCTTCTTCGATCTGTCTTCCGATGAAGTTGACAGATTTGGGGTCGCGATGTAAAATTTTGTGATGGTATCTCTCACATCCATCAATTCCGCATTTCTTGCCTTCGTCCGTCTTGCAGTCTCTCGTGTAATGAACGCCGAGTAGACAATGAAAACAAATTTTGTCTCTCCTGACTATTGCTGCTTGGACTTGTGGAGTGAGAGTTTTGAATTTTGGACAATTTGGAAGGGCGTGTGCTTGCCTGCAGCATGAGCATTGTCCATCTTTCCATTGACTGACTACCTGAGGGGGTCTGGTTAGTCCTCCCTTGTATCCACCAGAGTATTGGCCTTGCGGACCGCCCAAGGCTCTCTGGTTGCCTTGTGGGAAGCGTGAAGCTCCTCCTCCAAAGCTTTGCGGTTTTCTCATGTTTTGGAATTCAGTCGGGGTGTACTTTCTGCCAGTACGGTTGTTTTGCATGAAGAACGAGAAAGCATCGTTTGGATCGTCCTCCTGATCTGAATCTTTGGAGGTGCCGATTTGTCCGTCATCTTCTGACGTCATCTTTTTGACGGAAGAAGTGGTCCTTCGATTTCCGTATTCTCGTTCGGTTTCTTGTGCGATGAGAAATTCTGCTTTCAGAAACCTTTTGAGGGCTGTGAAATTTGGTACGAATCTGTGTTTCCTGCAGTGACGTACAAATTTCTCTGAGAAGTTAGGTCCAAGTTTGTCCTTGCCCATCTGAAATAGAAGGGACCTCTCGGCGCTTAGGCTTTGAGGGTCGTTTCTCTTGTAGTAGGCGTGTTGAACAGCGATGACGTGGTAAACTCTCTCTATCTCCTTGAGCGATGAGTTTTTGATTTGTGGCGCGTTTTGGAATTCGTCCACAATGTAGGAGTCTTCGACATTCTGTCCGCCATACTTTTCTTCCAACAGCTTCCACATCTTAACGTAAGACATGTCCGTTGGGCAGTTCCGGATGTACTTGTGAATGAGTTTCAGTGGTTCTCCTTCCAAACTTTCGGCGAGTAGTAGCGCTAGGTCAGACAGAGGTAGGTTTCTGTTCTTGACGTATGCTGAGTCGAAAGTTAGCTTGAATCTCCTGAATTCTGACTCATCTCCGTTGAACTTTTCGCATTTCAGTTTCATGATGCCTTGGTAGTTTGGTCTTGGTGGGTCCCTCTGTGGCGGTGGGTATGGGAAGTATTGTTGTTGCTGTTGTGGCCTTTGAGGGGGTGGTGGTCCCCAAGGTGGTACATAGGGTGGCTGTCCTCCATGTGGTCCTCCTGGTGGTGGTGGTCCACCTGGTCCTCCAGGCCCCCTTGGGCCTCCATTTCCAGCGTTTTGTCGTGGAGGGATGTTCGGAAGCGGAGGAGCAGGGTTGTAGATGCCTTGAGTTCTGTTGAACTGTGGTTCATAGGCATTGTTTCTACTTGTGCCTGGGTTCTCTCGCGTAGTTTCTTGTTCGTCATCCGAATCATCCGGTTCTTGAGTTGCATCAGCAAATTTATCATCATCCTCATCATCATTCCTCAGATTCTGTCCGTGTTTCGTGGAGTTCATGTCCGATGATGCTCCAAGATTCGAGTTGAATTTGTTGGTGAGGTCTTGCATCGAAATTCCTTGGCTGAATGCATCTTCTTCCATCATGTACATCGCCAGGAGTTCCTGCAACATGTCTGGGTCATTCGTAGCCTCAGTTTCGATGATGTTGTCAATCTTGGCGATCAATGTTCTTAGTCTACTGAAGTAGTTGACGTAAGACTTGATTTCTTGGGGAGAGTTTTGAAATCCGTAGGCTTTCAATTCTTCCGTGATTCTCGTCAGAGTTGTAAGTGTGTCCCTAGCTCTCTTCTGAATATCAATCCAGGCGTTAGGGGCTGCCATCTTATTTTCTGTGACGATTGACTTCTCCATGATTGTGATGGAACCGTAGAATTTGCGTCTGTGGTTCTTCAGGATGTTAGCTCTCGTATGGCTCTGGTTAACCATCTCGATGCTTGGGATGTTGCTGATCTTCTCATCTACTGTATAGTAGATCTCGTTTCTTCCTTCTATTTCTTCATGACCACAGATGTCCTCCAAAGGATTTGGGAATTCAGTTGCAGTTTTGATGACTTCCTTTTCAATCTCCTTTTGTCTCTGACTGGAGGTGTCCTGTTGTGTACCTGAGTACATGCTGCTGCTAGATTGGGTCATTTCTAAGTTTTCTTCGAAGCTGACACCCTGTGACTTTGTCCCTTTAGGGGAGAATGCGTCAGTCATTTTTTCGTAGAATGACTTCTTCTCAGACATGTTACTCTGGTCTAGAACTGAAGGAGTAAGTGTGATAGAAGCTCTAAGGTTCAGGTTTAGAGGAGTTGTGAATTGGTCTTCTTCAAGTGAATTCTCCAGTGAGTGTACTGGGAGCTTGTACTTGGGTTTCTCCTCTCCAGAGTCGTCGCTATCGTATTGCATGGATTAATTAAATCGGTAAACTTGTGTATGATAATTTATTTCAACAATGAATTACAATATATTGATCTTCGCTTGTTGTCTTCTTTACCGTTGACGCCCGACCTGGCGTGAAGACGTGTACAGTTTATATGGGGATGTGTGTGAGTGGGGAATGAACAGTTTACAATTTTTTATAAGTGATAATCGAATCTTCAAAAAGGGAGAAGTTCGATTTAAATTTTACACAAATTTTTATAGAATTGGATGGCCCACTTTAAATCGTAAAGGGGTTTAATGCAATTATAACGAAAAATTAAATTATTTGCTTTCTGGAATTATGAGAAAGTCTTAAACTAAATAATAAAGAAAAAATACAATTATATTCCGCTAACCGGTTTCCCAAAAAAAATTATAATAAATCTCCACTAACAGTTTACAATTACAGTTTACAATTAAATTTTAATGCACGAAAACTAAGCAAAATTTAAATTATTAATGATACATAAAGAATTAATTTTAATACTAATATGAATTGAAATACGAATTGAAATTACAAAAACAAACAAAGAAAAAATACGATATCCGCTAACAGTGACCCAAAAAATTAATAATAAATCTCCACTAACAGTTTATAATTACAGTTTAAATTTTAAATAAATATGAAAGTACACTAAATATAAACAAATTACTAAATTAAACAAATTTTATATTACACGTAAATTGAATTAAACGAATTATTAAATTGAATTTATATTACACGTAAATAATTGCATTAATGATGGGAAGTAAAGAGATATTTGAGCCCTGATCTTGATGATCTAACTTGACAATCAATATGAGATTGACTTGACAAAATTTTAATGATGATGAGTAATGTATGTAGGGTCTAACATTTATTACCCAATGTACTTTGTACTGGAATGTTACCCAAAGCCTATCAATGTTCTTACAGACACACTTATGTCTATACTAACATTGTCTAGTAATAAACCTTTGATCACTCTGCATTCTTTTCTTACTTGAGGTAATAAGGCATGTAATCTTAAATTGTGGAGCAAATTAATTTGGCTCTTTATTGTTACTGTAACATTAATGTTAACTGTGACGGCAACTAACGCAATAGATTTATTACTATGAACCTTGATGGTTCACCTGCAATCCCAATGACAAAGAATGTTAATAAGTCTGGTGGTTACCTTGAGGTGATCGTCAGTGAAATG
>Ga0208481_1000688_pt1 | contig 9713 bp, 5 predicted proteins | sample LakMenEpi02Jun10_FD_150662 | JGI IMG/M metagenome (GOLD analysis project Ga0208481, IMG submission 150662) | Freshwater microbial communities from Lake Mendota, WI - 02JUN2010 deep hole epilimnion (SPAdes) | ecosystem: Environmental > Aquatic > Freshwater > Lake > Epilimnion/Euphotic zone ... | reverse complement strand
CAAAAAATCGGCTCTTGCTGGTTTTCCCTTTTCAACTAATCCTAAATCTGGATTTCCGGTTAAGTTAAAAGCCTGTTTAAATTCTTGAGCAGTTTTTTCCGGTTCTATATCAGGTTTTTGTACTTCTCCTGGAAAGACTAATGGACACCAAATAGCTTCTAATTTTAATTTAGAAACTGGAGTTTGCTTGAGACATTCCCGCATAGTTGTCCAACCTAACCCATAACCTAAAACTAACAAATGACGTACCATACTTTCTACCCATGCTTGGGAATTTTCATCTTTTGTTAATTTCAGACTCTTGATTAAATGATTTTTAATAGCAGCATTTTTAAAATTTTGCCAATGTTGGACAATAGGATGATTATTAATAAGTAGTTTTTCATGAATCAATTTTTGTAAAACACCTCGTTTTACAGCAATTTCAAATACTTGTCCCCACAAAGATGCTTGATCTAAAAATGATATTTGCATTTGTTTAACTTCCTTGATTAATAACAAATATGATACAATAAATCGGTTATCTGGATTATTTTCTGCGGTGAAGAACTTGAGAAACATGAGTTAGTAAAGCTGGATAACTCAGATATACTTTACCACCGCGACGACTATGTAAAATTCGCACATCTCCCGCAGCTTCCACGGTTTTAGGAGATATCCAAGGAAAGGGATCTAAAACCGGGAGAAATTGTCCGTTTTGTACTCCTTTTTCTGCTTCAATAAAATGCAAACCACGCAACACAGAAATTAAACAAGGATGAATATTAGATGTATTTGGTTCAGGAACAGTTAAATTTTGACGTGCGCGTTCACTCCAATTGAAATCACTCACACGCTGATCTGACATTAGGAAATATACACAAAACCTCGATTGTGGCCGCTGTTCTCCTGGAATTGAATATAGCGTTGCAAAAGTATAAACTGGAATTAGTCGACGAGTTGATATTTTTTCTACGGAACTCAAGAAATTAGTATAATCTCCTGCTTGTAAAATCTCAAATCCAGCTTGATTTTTTTCCCGTTTATAAAGTCTCGTTGCGGGGAAAACATCACGTAATAAGGTGTAAATAGTTAAATCAGGAAAAGTCTGAGAAATATCTTCTAAAAACTCTTTTGGTGTTAATCCAGCATTGTAATCTGCAACACGGTTAAATCTTCGGCTACCATAAGCATGAGAAAGTAAAATAATATGCTCACATCCTTGATTTTCAAGATAACGAATTTCTTCTTGAACTAATCTTTGTTTTCGGAGGTTTTCAGGAGTATCAACAATATCAGATTGTGTCCTTTCTGCTTTGATATGATAACCGGAAAATGGCTGATTTACCGCAGTAGCAATATAACTTTGAGTCAGAAAAAGATAACTTTTTTCATCTGTATTTATAGACTCATCACAGGGACGAGTCGAATAGGAAATTAAACCAATTTTCGGAACTGTTGGCGGTTTTGGTGTACTGGTAACGATAGGAAATGCACTCAATAAAGCATTAAAAATATTCTTTTTTACATATTGGATATTTTTGTTTTCTTTATCTAGGTTTTTAAGAACAATTCCCTGCATTCTAATATTAGTATCTTCTGCTAATATCGCTTCTAAAGTTTGCGCGGCTGCATAAACATAATCACCATCTTTATCATCACTTTCTTTTCCTTGTTCTTCCAACCTCAACATTAAAGTTGTAAAATCATCATTGACTTCTTGTTTTAATTGGTTAATAATATGCCATAAACAACAATAAACTAATACTTCAAAAGCCGCAATACCCGCAGCATGATATTGTTTATTTTCTTCACTTCCTTTCCCTTTTTCTTTTGGAGTTAAATCACTCGCATCATACTCTAAAACAATTGCTGCTGGTAATGACCATCCCTGTGCTTTTGGCGCATCTTCTGAAGCTTTGTACGTCCATTTATCGTTTTCTTGAGAAAAAGAAAAAGGACACCAAATAATCTGTAAAAGATGTTTTGGTAAAATTCTTTGTACTTGAATTGAATATGGATTACCTTTGGTGACTAAGTTATGTTCAGAAAGTTGAGTATTGACCTTGACAGAAAATAAAAGTCCTGGTGTTTCTGGAGTATCACAAACTTCAATATTTTTAAACCATGCCACCGTTTCTCTTCCAGGATTTTCCGAACCAACAAGTAAATTTTGAGATGCTCCTGTTGTTAACCGTGACCATTCAAAAATATCACGTTTTACACAGATAAATTGTTGAGAAGATTCACTTTGAACTTGAGAAATTATTTTTTCACTTTTGGTATTAATAACATCAATTAAACTTGAAGCAATCGTTTTCATTGTCTTAGCACATTTTTGCAACTTAACTATAAGTTGTTTAACAGCATTCTTACCACCATTTTTTAGATCTTTGAGAAGTTGCTGTACTGAACTTGAGAAATTTCTCACAGTTACAGATTCCATTATTTCAGAGGGAACAACAACTGCTAAAAATATCAACTGAGATAAAGAGCGAGTAACTGCTATTGGATCAAAAAATGAATCTTCATTATCTAGTTCTAATTCTTTCTCAATTGTATCAAGTCTTGCTTCAAAAGCAAATTTACCTGCTGTTGGGTTTTTTCCATTAATCCGAAAATGATAACTAACTTCTCGCACAACTCCAAAGCTAGTTTTTTCTTGATTTATTGTCTTATCTTCAAAGATTTGAGCTTCAGATTCTGGCCAAACTGGTAGACAGAAATATAAATTTGCTGTTTGCAAAGATTCTGATAAGTTAAACTGACCACCAATACCAAAATTAGCTGATAAATCAACCTCAAAAATATGTTCTTTTGCAGCATCATAAAAAGTCTTAACCCGCTGAACATATCTTCTAAGAAGTTCGTGTTTATTCAGGCTAAATTTGGAAATTGCTTCCATAATCCGCAAGGTAATTAATAATCTTACCCGCGCTAATGCTTCATCATCTAGGAATGTTAAAAACCGATTTAACTGACTTTCTAATCTAGTGTTTTCTGCTTCCAAAGCATCAAGAGATATTTCAATATCATCTGCTTCTAATCCCTGATTTTCTAAATGTTCTTTAACTGCACTTGACATCCGTGTAAAGTAATTATCAGCATCTATTGTTTCTGATGCAGAAATTACTTTAGCTATGGGTTTATTTTCAGGATTATCCTGATTATCTTGATTAGGAAATGCTATAGGAAAAAGAGTCGCATTATGAACTTTATTTTGGAAAAAAGCACCAGTTTCTTGTGCTAATTCCTGAAGCCCTTTCTCTGGTTCATTTAACAACAAAGCTGATAATTGAGTTTCTGGTGGTAATGCTTCATCAATAGCTAGAATTAATTGATCTAAAGCTTTAGGTAATCTGTCTCTATTATCTTCTTTTAACGTACCACCAACTCGCATCCTAAAACCATAACCGGAAGTTGGTAAATCTTGAACAAAACCCCCACCTTCAGGATCAAAAGCCGTTTTAAAATCCTTATTTCCAAAGAATCTTCTCATAACTGCTGACGTACATATCCTGAGACGATTTTTGTCAGCATCAAAAGCAAATGCTGGTCTATAATCAGGGTGTAGTTTATCAGTAGTTCCACTATTGTTTTTAGGAGGAATTGCTTTAGTCAGCAACTCGACAAGGGTAACTAAATCAATACAAGGTTTTGGTGAACGCGCCTCAATTTTAGCGCCACCATTGTTTTCTGGAGACATAATTTGTTTGTTCCTTTACACCAGTTTTTTAACTGCTTCACCTGTTCAAGTTGTATATTTTGAACAAATGGAATCTTTCCCTTAAGCTACTTGATTATACACTACTTGTCAATAACAAGGATATAAAAGTAAATAATTCACTGATGTAAGTTTACTTATGAGTAAATGATGTATTTAGGATTAGATGTTAATTATACCACTGGTTGAGTAGTTGGGAGCGAACTACTTGCGCGATCGCATACCATCTAATTTTACAATTGTGATATTATGATCATAAAACCATTGTATTCAACCTGGAGAGCCAGATGCCAAAAGCCAAAAATATACAACCAGAACCAGAAATTACTGATGGGCAAAAAGTAGCCGCAGAAATGCAAATTCGGGAGAAACAGAAAGTAGTTGACTATGACACCAAAGAATATCCAGTGGAAGTGCTTGTAAAGAAATATACAGAAGGATTAGAAGATGACACCAGTGAGTTGTATATACCAGACTATCAGCGACACATGATTTGGGAAGAAGCTCGACAGTCAGAGTTTATTGAATCTATTATGCTAGAACTCCCAATTCCATATATTTTTGTTGCTGATTTGCGACCGAAAGATTATGATATTGATGATTTAGCTCGGCTAGAAATTGTTGATGGTACTCAACGTATTCGTACTTTACACAGATTTATTAATAATGAGCTAAAGCTATCTGGACTAGAAAAATTGACACAGCTCAATAACTTCAGATTCAAAGATTTACCCCTTCCGAGACAAAGACGCTTCAATCGAGCTAATCTTCGCATGATTGTATTGACTGATAAAGCCGACGAAGAAACACGGAGAGATTTATTTAAACGCATCAATACAGGTAGTGTGCCATTAAATGACATGGAGATACGTAGAGGTGTATCCGATAGTCCGTTTATTAAAATTATTGAAGAATTAGCTAAATATCCTAAATTCGATCAACTATGCCCATTATCAGATGCTGCTAAACTTAAACGAGAACGAGAGGAATTTGTATTACGTTTTTTTGCATATCTAAATAATTATCAGAATTTTGGTCATCGAGTTGATCTGTTTCTGAATGAATATATGGAAGGACATAAGAACAATATAATAGACAAAGAGGATATGAAAAATGAATTTTATAGAATGTTAGATTTTGTCGACAAATATATACCAAATGGATTTAGCAAGGGAACAGGTCATGTCAGAACACCAAGAATTAGATTTGAAGCTATTTCTGTAGGTGTTGCACTTGCTTTGAGAGAGAACAGTGATTTAGTACCAAAACCAGTGAAATGGTTAGATTCAGAAGAGTTTAAAACACATACTACCTCGGACTCAAGTAATTCCAAACCTAAAGTAATTGCTCGTATTCAATATGTTCGTGATCAACTTTTGAAATAATTTACTATGCAAATTACTATGCAAACGGTCATTTTAGACTTCAATACCCGTGTTGAAGAAGTCAATAAATACTTCAATTTTCTGGAGCAATTAAGTACAGAAAAGACTAAATTAGCAGTATTAGAAAATAGTGGAGAACATAAGATTAAGCCTATTGATTCTGAACTAGAAAAAACTCTCAAAGCTAATGGGTATTTACTTCTCTATAATTTGGTTGAATCAACTATGCGGAATGCTATAGAAGCTATTTTTGAGGAGCTAAAGAGCAGCAGAGTTCCTTTTGATTCTCTTAGAATCGAAGTCAAGAAGATAGTGCTTTATAATTTTAAGAATCGATCTCTTGATAATGTTCATTCTAGAATAACGAATATTTCTACTGATATTATTAAAGAGGGGTTTAATAGGAGAAAATTATTTTCAGGTAATGTTAATAGAGAGCAAATTGCAAAAACAGCAAGGGAATATGGATTTTCTTGCGATACTGACCATACTAAAACAAAGCATGGTGAAAATTTAGATGCTGTTATGGAAAAAAGGAATGATTTAGCACATGGTAACAAATCATTTGCAAATGTTGGCAGAAATGTAACAATTGGAGATATTCTACAGATTAAAGAAGAAGTAGTAGAATATCTTAGACAGATATTGATAAACATTGAAGGTTATTTAGAAAGACAAGAGTATTTACATTCAGACGATAGATCCGTTTGACATATTTATTTACTGAAGATGTTCCAAAATACTTCGACCTATAACTTCTCCCAATTTAACAGGAACAGCATTACCAATTAATCTTCCTATGGGAATAACTGCTAAATCTTCATTAGGAGCTATGAATTGGTAATTTTCTGGAAAAGTTTGTAGTAATGCTGCTTCTCTCAATGTAATGGCTCTATGTTGTTCAGGATGTCCAAATCGACCATTACCAAAACCAAAACATTGTGTAGTAATAGTTGGACTTGGCTTATCCCATTCCATGCGACCATATACACTAGGATAACTTTTACCACTTTTTTTTGTATGACATTTAGCAATTAATTCTGGAGGCCAATCTCGCCAAGTTCCTCCAGGTTTTGAAGCCTGAATACGTTTAAGATTAAGATTAGATAGTTTACTGCATATATGAAGTTTATCAGTTTTAGATTTTTCACCCGCAGCTAGTGGTTCTAGATGTTCAATAGTTTTTCTAACTGTTTCATATTTTCCTTTATTATGAGTCGCTGGAATTAAATTAATTTTACCAAATTTTGAAGCAAGTAAAACTAAACGTCTTCGAGATTGAGGGATTCCATAATTTAGACAATTAACTTCATAAGGCTCAATATCATACTTTAAACTTTCTAAATTCTCAATAAATTCTTGAAAAACTGAATGATATTTTAACTGAAGCACATTTTCCATGGAAATGATATCTGGTTCAGATTCTTTGACCAAACGGACAAAATCTTGTAAAAGTTTCCATTTAGATTTTTTATCATTATAACGTCTTGAATAATTAGAAAATGGTTGACAAGGCGCACATCCTACCAAAATTTTTATACTGCTTCCAGAAAAATGCTCTGCTAAATCAGAACCGCTAAGATTTTCTATATCTTGTAATATAAACTTCGCTTTGTTATTATGTTCATAAGGAAACCTACAGGCAGGATCAATATCATACCCAACTTTTACCGGAAGACCTGCTTGCTCAAATCCATGAGTTAGTCCTCCAGCACCACAAAATAAATCTACAGTAGCAATGCTGACAGTCATTTCTCTCCTATTTTTGAGATATATAGCCCAACTAACTAGACTAGCGCATTTGTCCTACTACTACAAGGTGGTGGACAGTCTGCATATTACAAATTTTGATATCTAAAACTAGGGTAATAAGACACTATTTTAAAACAACCCACTGCCGTTTTAAAATTTCCCCAAGGGTCGGAACTGGCATACAATATTGGAATTGACTAATATTTAGCCCCGTCAAGTTAAAAACAGTATCTTATGCCAGCATTTTTATTAGAGGTCGGTACAGAAGAATTACCCGCAGGTTTTTTGAGTGATGCTATTGTACAATGGAAATCGCGCATTCCCGAAAGTCTCAAAACTCATAATCTCCCCAACGCTGCGGTTGAAGTCTATGGGACACCCCGACGGTTAGCAGTTCTCATTACCGATTTACCCTCCCAACAAGCAGACAGGGAAGAAGAAATTAAAGGACCACCCGCACAAGCAGCTTTTAAAGATGGACAACCCACTAAAGCCGCCATTGGTTTTGCGAGTAAGCAAGGTGTAGATATTTCCGCTTTAGAAATTCGTCCCACAGACAAAGGTGATTTCGTCTTTGTGAACAAACAAATTCCCGGTCGTCCCATTGCGGATATTTTAACCGAACTTGTCCCCCAGTGGGTCTGGAACTTAGAAGGAAAGCGGTTAATGCGGTGGGGACATGGTGACGGACGATTTTCCCGGCCAATTCGGTGGTTAGTCACATTGTTAGATGGGGAAATTTTACCATTACAATTAGAAAATGGGGCAAAAGTTGTCAAGAGTAATCGCATTTCTCGCACTCATAGAGTATTACACCCCGAACCCGTCAGTATTTCCCACGCTACAGAATATGTAAAAACCTTGTCTTCTGGTTATGTAAATGTACCCCCAGAAAACCGAGGGGAAATAATTACAAATCAAGTCAAAGCCGCCGCCGAAAAATTAGGCGGGTACACCCCAATTTACCCCGATTTACTAGCAGAAGTTGTCAATTTAGTGGAATATCCCACCGCAGTTATTGGTAAATTTGAAGAGGAATTTCTCAAATTACCAAAAGAAGTAATTACCGAAGTTATGGTAAGTCACCAGCGGTATTTTCCCGTTTTCAAAAATGCAGAATGTCAGGAATTATTGCCCAATTTTATCACTATTAGTAACGGAGATCCTGCCAAATCTGATATTATTGCTGTGGGGAATGCGAGAGTAATTCGGGCGCGTTTAGCAGACGGTAGATTTTTCTATGAAGCTGATTTATCTAAACCTTTAGAAAGCTATTTACCCCAATTAGAAAAAGTCACCTTTCAAGAAGATTTAGGTTCAGTTTATGCGAAAATAGAAAGAATAGTTAAAAATGCCGAAAAAATTACTACTCAATTACAATTAAATCCTGCTCAAACCCATAATATACAAAGAGCCGCATTACTTTGTAAAGCCGATTTAGTTACGCAAATGGTCTATGAATTTCCAGAATTACAGGGAATTATGGGCGAAAAATACGCTTTAGCAAATGGCGAAAATCCAGAAGTTGCAAAAGCGATTTTTGAGCATTATTTACCCAGAAATGCTGATGATATTTTCCCCCAAACTCTCACAGGTCAAATTGTCGGTTTAGCTGATAGATTAGATACATTAACTAGTATCTTTGGTTTAGGTTTAATTCCCTCCGGTTCATCAGATCCTTTTGCTTTACGTCGCGCTGCTAACGCCATAATTAATATTACATGGTTGGCAAATTTACCAATTAATTTATCAGCCTTATTAGCAGAAATTACCGCAGATTTTGCAGCAGCTTTTAACAAAGATGCCAAATCTTTAATTAACACATTACGCGAATTTTTCCTACAACGGATTCGCACTTTATTACAAGATGAAAAACAAATAGATTATGACTTAGTAAATGCAGTTTTGGGAGAAAATGATCCCGAATATACAGAACGTGCATTAACGGATTTATTAGATGTCCGCGATCGCTCTCTCTATTTACAAAAAATCCGCAAAGATGGTACATTAGATAAAATCTACGAGACTGTCAACCGTTCCACCCGGTTAGCAGCACAAGGAAATCTAGACTTCCAAACCCTAGAACCACAAACTTTAATTAAACCCGAACTATTCCAGAAAAAATCCGAATCTGCATTTTATAACGCTTTGCTGGAACTAGTTCCCCAAACCCAAGCAGCACAACAAAACCGGGATTATCAACTGTTAGTAACCGCACTGACAAAAATCGCTCCTACCGTGGGTACATTTTTTGATGGTGAAGACAGCGTTTTAGTCATGGACGAAAATCCCGATATTAAGCAAAATCGCCTAAATTTGCTCGGATTATTGCGAAATAACGCCCGTGTATTGGCTGACTTTGGCGCGATAGTCAAAAATTTGTAGTCAAAAGCAACAAAAAGTTGTGTAATTGCTGCCAATTAACGCTAATATAGTGAGGCTTAACCAGGGATGATATACAGTCAATGCCAGAAGCGTTAATTATTGGATTCGGAAAATCCGGTGTTGCTGCGGCAAGATTGTTGAAACAGGAAGGCTGGGAGGTAGAACTTTGCGATAGTAGCACCTCCCCAACCCTCCTCGAACAACAACAACAACTCGCCAGCGAACACATTGCCGTCAAACTAGGAAACACGCCAGAATTTACCAATTCTGATATATCCAAGTTAATAATTGTCAGTCCCGGAGTTCCTTGGGATATTCCTATTTTAGCCAAAGCGCGAGAATTGGGCATAGAAACTATTGGCGAAATGGAACTAGCTTGGCGACATTTACAAGATATCCCCTGGGTAGGAATCACCGGTACAAATGGTAAAACCACTACCACAGCCTTAACAGCCGCTATTTTCCAAACCGCAGGATTAAACGCCCCC
>Ga0208481_1000686_pt1 | contig 9729 bp, 7 predicted proteins | sample LakMenEpi02Jun10_FD_150662 | JGI IMG/M metagenome (GOLD analysis project Ga0208481, IMG submission 150662) | Freshwater microbial communities from Lake Mendota, WI - 02JUN2010 deep hole epilimnion (SPAdes) | ecosystem: Environmental > Aquatic > Freshwater > Lake > Epilimnion/Euphotic zone ... | reverse complement strand
ACGGAGAAGGCAGCTCCGGCCCGGGTGCCCGCCGAGATCCCAGAGGTACGCGAAGCAGCTGACACGACCACCACCACCACCACGGAGAAGGCAGAAGAGTTCGGAGAAGCCCTCGCCAGCAGCGTGAAGGTAATTGTCAATTGTGTTAGTAAGCAAAAAATTTTGAGCCAAACATAAACATTTGGCTCACCGCCTGTCTCTTTCTCTCTCTCCCTCTTTCTCTCTCTCTCTCTCTCTGTTACGTGCAACCCGAAATGTCTCATATCGTTTATCTATTTCTGTGTCATTAACTGTAGGATAGGAAATTAACACCCAAAACGTTTTCATCTAGCTCTCTCTATTTCTTTCCACTTTTTTGCGTGTTCACACTGTCAGGTGTTAAATTAAACCAAAATGTTTTAATGTCTCTCTCTTTCTCTCTACCTATCTCCATTTATATCTCGAATTGCGCAACACACTACATGTCTTCAGCACCATATCTCTCTATCACCTTGTGCACCGCAAGATGTCTCTCGTTTTATTGCTATCTGTTGCTCTCTGCATCACTATTCAACCCGAAATATTATGACTTGTTTATCTCTCTCTATCCTTCTCTCTCTCTCTCTCTGGTAAGCTCTAGAGTTGAATTACCCTAAACTATTTGATGTCAAAAACTGCACACTGTCTCTCCGAAAATACAACAGTTGATTGAAACTTTAAATTTTACAGGCGGAAACAAAATTACAAACCAAAATTTTCGGCACTTTCTTGGCTTGCTCTTTTTTGGCAGTTGCAGGATTTGGCTTTGCCCTGACGGCGATAGTGGCCCAATCTAAAAAAAATAACAATGACAATATTGTGAAACTTTTGAGCTACAAAATAATAAAAGATTTCTGATTGTCGTTTATGTTTCTTTTTGCTCTATCCACGTAACATTAACAGAGTCTAAAGCAAGAAAAATTTTACAGGCGGAAACAAAATTACAACAACAAACCAAATTTTTCGGCACGATCGTTGCTTGCACAATTTTGGCACTTGCTGCAATCGGGTTTGCTCTGACAGCGACAGCGGTTCAATCGAAGTCCACTTTTCCAAGGGTTTCCAGTTTTCTGGTGAACGAAAACTACATAGAACCTGAAAACATTTACGAAGAAGTGAGGGAAAATGTGTACGACACACCATCTAGCTTTCAACCTCTGTCTCAAATGGAGTTGGCAACCCTGTGTGACTTTTTAGATGCAAATTTTGTTAATTTTGCGCAGCAGCAGCAGCCGACACAATAAAATACTTGCGGAAAATACATGCTTTAATAAAACAATTTTTAATATTTTAATTTAAATCTTCCAAAATTCTTATAGACACAGGGTGCGGTGTGAATAAAGTTCCCCAATCTTTGAATTCCAAAATAGCCTTAACTTGTCTTTCTTAGATGGATGGAAAAAAATACGCGCGAAAGTTGCATAGCAAACAATTTTCAACGGCTACACAATTCAGCACCTCAAAATATGTTTCAAAATTTTAGAGCGTACTGAAAAGCGTTTCCGACGAAAAGAGCAAGCTGTAAAGAGACACGTAAAAAACTAGGTTGAACAATTCGAAAATGAAAAATTAGTGTTTGGTTCTTCTTGCGCGGGGGGGGGTAGAGACAAACATTTTCAAGGGTGCTAGTTTCATGCATTCGTCTTATGAATTTGCGCAGCACAAAAACATTTTACAGAGTCCAATAATAATTTAAACATTGTCAAATTTTACTTTTTTTGTCTTGAAAATTAATGCAATTGTTATTTTAAAAACGACAACAAAGTGTTGACGAATGAAAAAATTAAATTGATAAGTACGCAAACAATTACAAATGTTTTTTTTTGTTTTTTGCTAATCCTCAGCTAGTCTGAATTGAAAAAAGAAAAGAGGCAACACGCAGAAGCAGAAGAAAAAAGCCTGCCGACTGCGGAAAGAAAGAATAAAAGATATATATAAATATAAATATATATATATATAGAGAGAGAGAGAGAGATAGAGAGAGAGAGAGAGAGAGGAAAAAAATTGTGATAGAAAAAGCGGGTTGGAAGCGCGCGCCAAATCACACACTTTGAAAAAAAACAATCACGCCGGACATGTGTTTCGAGTTGATTTTTTAACACTTGGAAAAACAGACACGTTGATGTGTTAAAAAATGTAAACATTTAAAATTTTACCAACGAGGGAGGGCAGTCGTTAAACAAAATTAATACTACCTTTTTTGTCGAAACTCTCGTGTGGACCAGATAATTCAGACCTTTAATGAAGAGTAGACGAAAAGAGAACCGAACATCCGGAAACTGAATTTGAGGCGCAAAGAGACTGAAATTGAAACAAATAAATTTTAGAAATGTTTCCCCTTGAGAATCTGACTTTACAAATTACAATTTTATTTTTACTGAAGTTATAACAATTAGAGGAATTACCTTATAAAATGGACGAGTAGAGGTGAAGAGGTGAAGAAGAACTGAAACTTCTCACGATTAATGCGTTAACATTTCAACAATTAATTGACGATTAAGGGGGGCGGCCGGGTGAAAAGCATCCGCTGGCGCAAAAATATTCCGATAAGGGTGAAAAGATTCGCAACACAAATTTGCAAGTGCATTTACACCAAAGCAAATTCCTTCGGGTTTTTTGTCCCCCGGTCTGTTGGTACGCTATTCTCTGTCTCTCTCTCTCTCTAGCTGTCTCGCTATCTCTATTTGTCTCATCCCTAGACAAACTGCTGCAATAATGAAATGTGCAAAATCACGTTTTTGCACTTTTTTGACGAGTGCGATTGCAAGTTCAAACTCGGTGTTATTTTTATCAACAACTTAAACTGACTGATTTGAAAACTAATTATGTGAAATTCGGTTGTTCGAATTCAATCAATTCCTTATTTTTCAACCTCCTCCCAAAAACAAAAGACACTGTTGAATTCAGTTTTTGCAGAATTGCGAAAAACGACAATTGTCTTTGTCTGCTGAAAAGATGAAGCTAATTGCTTTTACAAATTTTAAATTGCAGAAAACAACAAAGACAAATGTTTGAGATAAAGTGGAATAGCCGAATTATAATTTAACAATTTAATCCAAAACCGTTTCATTCAACAATGTTGACTACAGCAACTAGGCATTAACGATCTCTCCATCCATCTCTTTCTCTCTCTCTCTCTCTCTTTCTTTTTCTTTTTATGAATAAACATACACGCATTTAAATATTATTCAATCTTAATATATATCTATATTTATTGGTTGGTGGCTAGTGACATATTTTGCTGCAAACTGCAACTTCCCATCTTAATGCACAAAGATTTCACAATTTTGCAAAATCATTTGTTCGTGCGTTGGAACCTTTCCCGTCTCAGAGACAGTTTTAATTTTAAGCCAAAAGCCAATTGAGACAAAAAAATGATTTTTTAACTTTGCCATGTCACTATAAATGCCTCTCCAGGGACTAGAGTGAATTACAGTTAAGTTTAGCTTTTGCGAATAACGTAACGCAAAATTTCAAAAGATGATCAACCAACTTTCTTTCGAACGTGTCGCACATGTCGTTCAACCTTGCAGTTTTGAATCAATCAGGTAAGAACGTCGCAGTGGTGAGCTGCAAAGTGAGAGAGAATTAAGTGACAGACCGTTAGGGACAGACCCCAGTAGTGACTTAAAAATAGATTAGCAACCTAAAATATTATTACATTTCTAACTTTAAAATATTATATGATTTTTTTTCTTTGGGAATCCATCAGTAGGCTAGTTAGAATGGACACTAAAAGTTTGGGTAGTAAAGTGTGTTTAGAACTAAGTTAAATTAGTAGAATTGACTAACATTTCTTGAAAATGACTGCAAAACGCTGAGACATTAGAATCAAAATGTGTCCAACCCGAAATGTTTGTTTCTCTCTCTTCTATCTCCAAGTTTGTCTCTATCTATCTCTCTCTCTCGCTTTACATATATATATATATTTGAACATAATTTCATGAACATTAACATTTCACAAAATGTGAATGAAAATTGACAAACCGCTGGTTGACATTTCCACCAACTCTACTGCTGTTTTCCCTTCACGTTGAAATGAACTGATGGGATTTTTGTCATTATTTTAGATTTATGTTTCAACGATTAGATCGAGTGAACGCAAAGTTGAGCAGCAACGTTCGTGCCATCTCGAGAGGATTTTTTGAGACTCAGAAAAAAACGATTCTCAACCAAATCAGATTGGCGCTGAGAAAGCAAAAAATGATTTGCAGGCTCAAAGCTCTGCAGTGGATGAACAAAGCGGAGGACGTTTCTGATCTTATCTACTGCCCCTACCTCTACTCAAACAAAGAACAAGACGAACTGGGGCTTGGAGAACTTGACGAAATCGAAGAAATCGCAAACATGATGGAAGAATCTCAAGAGCTCCTTCCTGCATTCGTGGCGTTTAGAGAAGCAAGAGCAAACGCCGACAGAGCAAGCCCCCAACTCAGATCTGCCATGGTCAGGATCGAAAAAAACTCTGAACACGAATTTCGAAAGGTGCTTTTTGCAGAGCAAGCTTTTGCCATGAACATGGCAAGCATGATGGAAGGGCACAGAGAACAGCTCGACCAAATCCTCACTGATTATTTTTAATTTTATTATTTCCTTTTTGAAATTTTCACATCCGTTTTAACATTTTTTAATTTTTCTCTGCGCCGCTGTAAAACAACCCAAATGAAAAACAATAATTTTTAATGTTTCACAACAGTTTTTAAATTTTATTATTTTTGTCTGCGCCACTAAAAAACAACCCAAATAAAAAACTAAAATTTCGAACTTTTCAAATTTGTTGTTATTTTAATAATTGCCTGTCCCTGTCGCTAATATTTGGACACGCACATACATACCTTCCATTCGCAAATAAAAAATACTCAAACTAATATTTCAATGACAGATGCGTGTGCTTTGTGCAGTGCAAATGTGATTCGGGTTCAGTGCACTTGGGCTTTAGGTTTTAATATCAAATGATATCCTTCGAGCTAGGTTCAAAATTTTCTTCGAGTTGAAGTGCAAACAGTTTAATAATTTTACGATTTGAAAAATTGCGCCGCTAGAGAAAAGAAAAAACAAACTCCCGCGCGCGAGAGAGAAAAAAATCCGAATGGGCACAGGGCGTGCCGTGCAAATTCAATTGCACTTTGCAAATTAGATCCAGTCCTTTAAATTTTGCTCAAAAAGGGTTTGGGAGATTTAGCTAAGCGGTCATAGCCACGCTCTCAAACAATAATGACCGCATCACAATAAGCAACATTTGCATCACGGGGGATCGAATCCCGACGGATACATTGTGTATGTGTGAATGCTCTCTTGACGTATGTTAATCTTAAGTTCCATGATAACTGAAGAAAGCCGAGAACATCGTGCTACAAGCTTCGCGCTTGGGGGAATTACTACCATCATAATTCCTTTTGGTCAATTGTTTCAGTTGCTTTTTTGAAAACGACACAACCTCCTACATCTTTTTAAATTTGGTTAAACAAAAGTCTCCTTATTCCTTCACCTCGGATTGCAACGCATTTTGCCTCTCTCTCTCTTGTGTCCATTGCATGCAAGTGCAAAACATACAAAAAATTTTGAATTGGACTGACATCTAGTTTGTTGTTTGAAAGTAACATTTTGATGCAAACTGAACGAAATGAATTCAAATTTTGCAACAGTCAAAAAACAAATATCCCAATTTGTAACCTCGATAAAACTTAAATGTTTGAAAATTAATGAGTTTGTTGTCTCTTGCAAATGAAAAAGAGGTTAAATGTTGACTGTGAAATTGAACTAGCCGTTTGCCGCAACCGCCATTTTGAACATATTAAAAAGCGGCGAACGCAAACAAGTTGATGTTTTCGTCATCTCATCACAGACATCAACGAGTTAAGATTTCTTATTTTTGAATTCGAGTTCTTGTTTTTATTTGTTTTCATCGATTGTACACACACCCAGCTTTGCTAACCTCACAAAAATACAAAAATGAAGCTTTTTAAAAAACACGAATTATCACAGAATTGTCTGGAAGGTTCAACCTTTCTTTACAAGAAAAAAACAAGACTGACTTCTCCCAGAGTGAAATTGTACCTTTTTCACAAAACTAAAAGAGCGACAGGAGTCTTTGGTCACGGACTTTGCAACAAAACAGAATGCAAAGTCGACACGAGAAACAAATTTCTGAATTTGCATTGGTTTGTCATTTTTGACATGCGAATTCCAGCTCACGTTCGAATCTTGAGAAAACTTGGCCCAGATTTTAAAACTGAAGCTGTCGACGTGCCGATCTTGCTCTGCACAACACACTTCAGCCGGAAAACCCAAAACATCTTCTTATCGACAGGCGTTTTTCCAGAAAACTTTGAGCTGACCAACTCTGGCAAGAAAACAGAACCCAGTCTGAGAAAAGAGTTGACATCGTTCTTGCAAATCAAATCTCTGCACAAACCAAGCATCTACATCAGAATTGCACAGCACATGAGAACCGCGCATTCTGAATTTGTGAAAAAAGGCAATTCAGTTCAAAGTGCAGAAATTCCATTTGCAATTAATCCTTTTGAAAAATTGCCAACCGGTCGGGTTAAAAAACCAGAAGAAACCGAATTCGAAGATACAGACTCTGACGAACCAACTATTTCCCAAACCGGCCAACCCGAAAAAGAACCTTGCCTGGCTGACCACATCTCTGCCGACGTTGCAAATCAAAGTCCGACGAGAGAAGTTGTTCATGAACACGAACCGGCTTGTGTTCCCTCAGCTGTTGTTTCTGAACTTGCCAATCCCTCGACTTGCTCCGTCGACACGACGAGCGACCGGATCTGTCAATGCTCGGAAAAAAATGTTTGCATTTCTTGTCGTCGAAAAAGACAATTTGTGTCGTACGAACAATGTTCCAAATTTCAAAACAGCCAACAAATTTTTGATGTCCATTTTGTGGAACCCTATCAACCCAACTCTTCCCATCAGGAAATTATTTCCCTTTCACAAAAATACAATAATCTGGCTCATCATTTTAACACACTGATGAACAAAGTTGCCATTCAAGATTTGGTGAAAAACGGCGTTTCTGTTCGATGCAAATGCAGCACAGAAGAAATGAAACTGAAAATCCAAAACCTAGAAGCACTGCTCGCCGCACAAGAAGAAGTAAAAGGGAACAAGAAGTCGGTTGGGCAACTCCTTTTCCACGCCAAAAAAAATCAAAAAGTCAAAAGAAACAATCAGAAACCAAAAGAAACTGAAAAACATTTCAAAAATTCCCAAAACAAAAACGAAGAACGTAAACAGTAAACTTCACTCCAGCGCCCATTCTCCGTGTAATTTTGACCTTGCATTTTTGAAATTGTCTTTTAGTGAGATTTTGAAACTTTGCATGAAATATTACCTTCTCTCTCTCTCTCTTTTTTTTCTTCACATCTCTTTCTCTCTTTCTTTCACTCTCTTTCTCTTTATTTATGTTAAAAACAAACTCAGCTCGTGACATATTGATGAAAATAATATTTTTTTGCGGAAACTGAATTCTTTTGTATGTGTGAATTACAAAAAGATGTTTTTATTGTTATCTGAAATAATAACTCCTTTGAAACTTTGACAGTCATTTTTTATTTACACAAGTGTTAAAATTTAAAAATTACTATGGTTGAATATGTACGTCCTATGGATCCTTGGCTGTTTCAATCTACAAAAAAATTGCAAAAAGTTTAAGCGAGTTTGAACTATGAAAGTGTATTTTTTCAACAGGCCTAAAACAAATCAATCCATTTCTCCGGGCAACTCTCACACGTTAAAAATATGAAAGGCAGATTGGAAAATAAAAATATTGTCTCGATTAGCGCAACAAAAAATGAAATGAAAGTAGATGTCTCAACCCGATCCTTTTCTCAACCTTCACTTACGTGTTTAAATAGTCAGAGCTAGAGAATAAGTCAAATCTAAATTTTTTTTTCAAAGTTTACATTGCTGGCTGTGACAGCTCACACAGTTTTAAAAATCAAATTTGTTTTTCAAATACCGTTTTGCAACTGGAAACTCCGGCAAAAGAATCATCAATCCGAGTGGTCGTCTGAATCTGTTTCAGTATTTTGGGCGTCGTATTCAATTTTTTGGAATCTGACCATCGAGCAGAGGAGATTTAGAATGTCCTCGAAGATTTTGAAACCGCTGTTTGTGTCTTTTGCAATGCCCAACGACAGCAAAAGAGTGGTGACGTGACGAGAATACCTGGTGAGGAGAAAAGCCAGTTGATCTCGTTCGTGTTCGTTCACAGCGGCAGCTCCCCTGCCGAAGACGCGAACCACTATCTCGCAAAAGACCGAACGCAACGTCTGCGTTTTGACGAAAGCTGGCTCTGGAACTCCAGTGAGGGAATTGGACGCCACCTGCTGAAAAGACTTCATGAAAGACGCCACATTTGAAAACACCAAGTCGGAGCAGGCATCTTCTTCCACAATGCTCCTGACGCCCAACCACAGACATTTCACAAATTCCGCAAGCAAAAATTTAAACTTGTCTGTCGATCCACTTTGACAGAAAAGTTCAACTTCGCCTTTTGTGGCAGCAGCAACGATGACTTCTTTCACATCCTCCTTGAGAAGACTGGATTGCGGAAGAGATAACAGTTCGACGTGAGCAGCATTGAATGCCTCCTTGCAATTGACATCGAGATTTTTCGTTCTCCATTCGTAGTCGGCCTCTTCGAGCTTGAACATTTTGAAATCCTCTTCTTTGGAGGGGTTTGAGTCAGCAACCCCCAAAAGTCAAAAGTGAACTGACTGTTTCTAAGAACTTTGCTCTTCCTTTTATATTGTTGATTTAATCAACAGGAAGTCATCTGAATGATCACTTTAACCAAATTTCCGACAAGGAATCGTTTTTTTGAAAACGTTCAAAATTAAAACAGTGCATGACTATATTACTTTCATTCAAATCCCTTCATTTCAAACACACCTTTTGCCCTTTTCATCCAAAACTCTATTGTCTTTCCTTTATTTTTGAACGTCATAGTGTCGGGTTGTGAATAGCTATCTCTCTCGCTCTCTCTCTCTAACAAACTTTGAATCATGTTTTGCACTTCGATTTGACACGCGTGCGCTTTCACTCTTTTTTGACACTTGTCTGTGAATTGACAAAATTGACTCTAGCCTAAAATTAACCGTTTCAAAAGGAGCCATTTTTTCTGATGACATCTTCACACGCTTTGTCTTTGCACGCACACCCTCCTCCTTCCCCAACGCGCACCCTTTTTACAAAATACACCGCCCGCCCTCTCAACCCAACCCGCACCCTCTTTCAGGCAGCTCTCTCTCTTTTGCACTCAACCGCCCGCCCTCATCCTTCCAACCCAACCCGCACCCTCTTTCAAGCAAATCTCTCTTTCAACATAAATTTTGAAACAAAATTCACTCCCCCCTGAAATCCGCAATTTCAAAAGGAGCCACAAGGTAATAAGTTTTTTTTTTCCCCACTTACCCCAACCCAACCCGCACCCCAACCCAACACACACTCTCCACTATCACTCCTCGCACGCCCCACAAACACACACCCCACACCCTCCCCAACCAACCACCCCAACTAAACACACCACCCACAAAACACACAACCCAACCATCCCAACCATATCCACCACCAACGAGCGCACTCGACATACCCCTTCCTAATCCCCCAAAACCACTCTTTATATCCCCACCCAAACACCTTAGAACACAAAGTAGTCTCAGGCTGCTGAGATCCACCTCAGAAACCAAA
>Ga0208481_1000677_pt1 | contig 9806 bp, 9 predicted proteins | sample LakMenEpi02Jun10_FD_150662 | JGI IMG/M metagenome (GOLD analysis project Ga0208481, IMG submission 150662) | Freshwater microbial communities from Lake Mendota, WI - 02JUN2010 deep hole epilimnion (SPAdes) | ecosystem: Environmental > Aquatic > Freshwater > Lake > Epilimnion/Euphotic zone ... | reverse complement strand
CCAACGAGCGCGGTAGTGCCCGCCATGGCCTCGTTGGAGCGAGGGGGCTCATCGATCAGTAGGTCGATGCTCCGAACGACCCAGCCGACGCCGCGCGACTCATACCAGGCGCGTCCGTACTCAAGTGTCTCGCTGTGCTGCCAGGCGAGATCCTGGGCGTGTCGGAGCACTGCCGCAGCGCGCATTGTGCCGGAGCGATTGCACTCATCGAAGCGCACGGAGCGACCCTCATCGCGGTAGCGGGCGTGCTCTGGGAGGCGTGCCTCGTCAGGCGCGAAGCCAGGGGTGAGTCGTTCGTTCAGGCTCATCCGGCGGCCAACCGACCGAGAGTTTCGAGGGTGATGAAGCGCGTCTTCTCGCGCGGAGCACGCACGATAGTGAGGCGCGCGGCAACGATGGCGGCCGTGTCGAATGCCACCACACCGATGGCGATGCGTGCGCTGCTACCAGCGGCGCGGATGCGCGCGTCCTCAAGTTCGGCAAGAAGGCTGGCGTCAATGCCGCGGGCGCCCCACTTGCAGTCCCAGAGCTCTGGAACGGGGCCAGCCTCAACGGTGACGTCGAACGGATGTGGATCGGCGGAGACACCATCGATGGCGAAGCGGCGCTCGCGTCGCACGAGGCGGTCGGCATCGTTCGCGAGCACTGGGCGTCGGCGCAGCATCTCCGCGGTGGTCGCCTCTACTACTGCGCCACGGTACTGCGCATTGGAGGCCTGCGCCTTTCCACCAATAGCCAGTGCGCCGACCACCAACGGGTCTGTGGTGGTGCGATGTGAAGGTAGAGCGGCAAAGAGCGCTGCGGCATCCGCTGTCGTCGGTTCAGGATCGTTCATGACCGCTCGCGCGATAAGCCGCTCTGCGGGTGTGGCGTTGGCGATCGCAACGGCGAGAGGCCGCAGGATCGGATCGGCTTGAATGCCGGAATAAACCACGGCTCGTCCGTCGCGCGGTGCGTCGCTAAACGAAATCCCCGCAGGGATCCGCGCAGCAACCGTGGTGCCACTGCTTTGCGGAGCAACATCCTTCGGCAAGCTGGCAGGGTTCAGCGTTGCAGCGAGGAGTGTTAGCGCAAGGCGCGGTTGCATCCCGATCCAATCAATCGCACGATGTGGATCTTTGGCAGCGATCACGCGCTCAACGCTTACAGCAAGTGATGCCAGCGCGCTGGTTGCCGCATCTGGAAGTGCGCGATCACCGATTGCAGTGATTGCCCGGTTTAGTTCATCTTCGCCGAGTGTTGAGACAACGTTGGTGTGATCAAGCGCGTCCGTCACCTCTTCACCGAGTGTCACGAGTCGCGCGAACAGGTCTCGTTGCTGCGTGAGTACGGTGCCGCTCATAGCGTTGGCCAGCTCAGCGCTGCGGCATCAAGGAGTAGTTCTGGGTTTCCATTACGGCGTAACGCGCTCAAGGTCTTGTCTATGGCGCGCAGTGCCTCTCCCCATGTTGCTGGCGGGAGCTTGTATGCAACAGCCTCAATCTCGGCGCGATCTTCAGGGAATGCGATCTGATCAACGGCACCGGTACTCACAAGTGCGAGATCACGCGCGACGCCGCGCCAGAGACGCAAGAGTGCAGTTGCAGCGGCGCGACGCTCCGCAGGTGTTGGTTTGGCGCTGCGCTTCGCCGTGCTTTTCTTCTTCGGCTCGACATCGATATCTGCCGCATCATCGCTGCTGTCATCGCTCTCAGCACCATCAGCGGCGTCACCGTCGTCAGCACCCGCAACGAGAATGGCGCGCGCGTCGGCAACGAGCGCGCTGAGCTGCCCAAGTCGTGCATGTGGTTGTGTTGCGGCGAAGTCAAGGATCTGGCGACGAATCTGCGCGTGTGCGCGGGCGGCATCACCCGTTGCCTCTGCATCGATGAGTGGCCCGGGGCGACCAGATGACATGCGAAGCAGTCGTACGGCGGTTGGCGCGTCTACGCCGAGTCGCTCGCCGAGAAGCTCGCTCGCCTGGTTTGCGTCTGGGAGGCCGATGCGAATCACTGCGCAGCGGCTGCGAATCGTTGGCATCAGTCGCGAATCTTCCGCGGCCGCCAAGATCACGTGCGTGCGGGACGGCGGCTCTTCAAGCGTTTTAAGGAGTGCGTTCTGCGCCGCCTCGTTCATGCGGTCGGCGCGCTCGATGAGCGCAATGCGGCGACCCCCTTCAACAGAGAAGAGGGCGAGGCCTGCGGCGAGCGCCCGGATCGGCTCAATGCCGATCTCATCCGATGCCCCTGTTGGAGAGATGACGACGAGGTCGGTATGGCTCCCTGAGGCGATCAGGCGGCATGAGCGACAGGCGCCACAGGGCCCACCGTCGACCGGCGCGCCGCACATGAGCGTTGCGACGGCATCTCGAGCTAGCGTGCCTGCGCCCGCACCGCGCGGCCCAACAATCAGCAGGGCGTGCGGTGGTGCATCGGCAAGGAGCGTGGCGAGATGCGCCGCGGCGGCGTCATGACCACGAGTTGCGAAGCGTGCGGGACGACGCGCAGGGTGAGCGGCGTCAGGCGGCGTTGAGACCGCCCGCGCCATCTCGTTAGGCTCCCTTGCTCCCCTTAGCCTTTGGCCGCGTGGCGCTCTTCTTTACGAGAGCGACCTTTGCGGCGGGCTTGGCGGCTCCGCGTGCTGCAGGCTTTGCTGCGGCCTTAGCGGCAGGCTTCGCAGCACTCTTCGGTGCAGGTCGGCCGCCACGTGAACGACCCTTGCCGCTCACTGGTGCCTCCTTGCCCGTGAATGCCGCCGACTCGCTCGCCGATCGACCGGTCGCCTGAAGTTGTGACTTCAGGAGCGCGGCCACATCTGGTGAGACGTCGCTGATGCCGTCATCGGCATCGTTGAAGCTCGCGCTCGAGCGAATAGTGTCGTCCTTATGGGAGCGAGCAACCTCGTCGGCGATTCGCGATGGGCCAGAGCCGAGCTGCTGGCGTGCAGCGCGCACTGGTCCTCGACCGGTTGCGCCGCGTCGCTCGGTGGCGAGGTATTCCGGGACGCCGCCTGGCGCGCCGTCATCGGCGTCGTCAAGCGTCATCGTCTCAATGCCGTCGAGCGAATCGCCACCTACTCCGCCACGACCACGACGTCCGCGACCGCCACGTCGGCGGCGACGACGTGGGCCGTCCTCACCGAATGCAGCAACGCTGTCGTGATTGTGTGGAGATGGCTCAGCGCCTGCGGCGAGATCGTCTGGACCGAGATCATCAAGGGTGAGTGTCTCAATCGAGTCAGCATCGATCATCGTGTCGCCAACGCGAATTGCCGACGAGCGACGCACTGGCGCGCCGCTGCGCGGTGCTGCGGTGCGTGTGGTGCGCCCGCCGCGAACTCGTTCGCGTTCAGGTGCTGCGCCAACGCGACGTGGTCGTGCTGGTGCCTCGGACTGCTTGTCGGGAACCTCGGTCATGGAGAGGTCCTCTTCGCCCTCGGCGGCAACACGGCGACCGCTGCGGGCGCCGGCCTCCACCTTGGCAATGTTGGTGATCTCAATGAACTGGTCAGCAACATCAACGAGGTCGCTGCTGGTGTTTGCGCGGAAGCTCACCACTTCAACGCGCACGCCCATGTCTTGCACCGCACGAATCGCTGGTGCGAAGTCTCCGTCGCCTGAAATGACGACTGCGATGTCGAGCTTTGGTGCGAGGCGAACGAGATCAACGACAAGCTCGATGTCTAGGTTCGCCTTGAAGCGACCGTCGCCGTACTTGCGAACATCCTTGCTGACAACCTTGTAGTTGTTGCGCGCGAGGAAGTTATGGAAAGCCTTCTGGTTCTCGTTGTCTGGATCAAGACCGGTGTAGGCGTAGGCGCGAACGAGATCGCGGTTTGCCGTAAGGGTCTTGAGGAGCGTGACGTAATCGATGTCTACGCCGGCAGCCTTTGCTGCATAAAAGACGTTTGCGACGTCTACGAAAATTGCGACATTACGTGACATTACTTTGTACCTCTGGTTTCTTTAGTAGATAACGTGGCGTGCGCTGCTACGACGGGGCTGGGCCGGTATCGGCCTCTTGCCCGCGCGTCGGAGCGCACGGCTGCACCTACACACCCTAGCAGGTAGCGGCGCGATGCCCCCTTTTGAGCACGAATCGCGCTTAGCGGTCGTCTCGCGCGTCAACGATCTGCGCGACGCCCGAGATCCAAACTCCCAGTGCAATCAGCGTGATCCAGAGGCCAGGGGCGCGGTCGATGCCGAAGACGGAGGAGAGGGGTAGGTCGAAGCTGGTTGCTGTCACCGCAGCTCCGATAAGGGTGGCGATGAAGCCGAGGGAGGCAACGCTTACGAGCCCGACATGTACCGGCCACCAGTCAAACCGCAGCTGCTCGCCGAAGGCATCTGGGGCGATGAGGAGGAAGAGCGTAGCGAGGGCGACAAAGAAGCCGACTGCGCCGTAGGTGTCAAAGGCGTTCCCAACGGTTGCGGGCACGCCAGGGGCGGCGAGCGTCCACCACGCAGGGATCGCGCCGAGCACGACACCTGCAGCGCCAATGCCGCTCAAGCGGCGGCCGCTGCTGCGCCGGAAGAGGTTCCCTGAGGTCGACTGGATGCGCCCGATCGGCTTCACCACCTACTCCTTCCCGAGGATCGATGTGTACATCGAGGGCTTCAGCACGCCGACATAGGGGAGGTTGCGGTACTGCTCGCCGAAGTCGAGCCCGTAGCCGACGACGAACTTGTCGGGGATCTCAAAGCCCATCCACTCCACGGGGATCTCGACAACGCGTCGCGCAGGCTTGCTGAGCAGGGTGACGATCTTCACGGAACGCGGGTTCTTCCCCGCGAGGTAGTTCGTGAGGTAGTTCAGCGTGATGCCGGTGTCGATGATGTCTTCAACGATCAGCACGTCGCGGCCTTCGATGGTGCCCGAGAGGTCCTTCAGGATGCGTACCGTTCCGCTCGACTCGGTGCTCTTGCCACCGTCGTACGACGAGACCTCCATGAGGTCGATCTGCACGTTCCCGGGAATGGCGCGCATGAGATCGGCAACGAAGACGATGGAGCCCTTCAACACGCTGACCAGAATGAGCGAGTCGTTCCCCGCATACGCGGCACCGATCTCAGCGCCGAGCTCGCGCACGCGCGCGTCAATCGCCGCCTCGGTAATGAGGACGGACTCGATGTCGTCGTGCGGATTCTGGCTCGCCGCCATGATTGCTCCTCCCCACTTGACGCCCCGGCAGGGGCTAGTCGCTCTGCGGCTGAATCGTAGCATCGGAGCGTGATCAGATACTCTCAGGGGGTATGGCAGAACATATCGGGCACAGCTACACAAAAGACCGCAAGGTCCTGCTTAATCGGTTGCGCCGACTTGAGGGGCAGGTGCGCGGTATCGCGCGCATGGTCGACCGCGAGGAGTACTGCGTCGACATCCTGCAGCAGACCGCCGCGTTGCGTGCCGCCGTTGACGCTCTTGGCCTCCTGATCCTTGAAGATCACATTCGCGGCTGCATGAAAGATGCGGCAGAGAAGGGTGATGCAGAGAAGTCGATTGAAGAGGTCCTCGACGTCGTGCGTCGCTCCATGGGCCGACCGGCACGAAGCGCAACGCCGAAGAGTGGAGCGAGCGACTGAGTCCCGACACGACACCTTCCGAACGCGCGCCGCTTCCCACTGATCCGAGTGCGCTGCCGCCAACGGAACGTGACACGCTTGAAGAGCTTGCGCGACAACTTTCCGCAGCCTCACTCCCAGCACTATCGGAAACAGAGATCGCGATCTTTACCGCACACCTACGACTGCTTGATGCATGGAACCCGGCAATCAATCTCACGCGCGTCAGTGATCCGCGCGAACGCGCGACGCGGCATCTTCTTGATTCACTCGTAGCTGCGCCCCACATTGAGCGGCTCCTTCCCAACGGCGGAAAGATTGCCGACCTCGGATCTGGTGGCGGATTCCCTGGCATACCGTTGGCGGCGCGCTTGCTTTCACACCACAGCAATCTTTCAATGACGCTTATTGAATCAATTGGAAAGAAGGCACGATTCCTCGAAGCGGTGACCGCGGCGAGCGGACTTGCGCCGCGACTGCGCGTTGCACATGCGCGTGCTGAAGACCTCGCGCAAGGCGGGGGTGTACGTTTTGACGTGATCACGGCGCGCGCTGTTGCACCCTTGGGTGAACTCATTCGACTGACTGCACCGCTCCTCACGCCAACTGGCTCACTGCTTGCGTGGAAGCGTGCGAGTGACGAGTGGGATGCAGAGCTAGGCGCCGCCTCTTCCTTCATCGGTGCGAGCGCGATTGCGGTGGCTCCGGTGAACGCCGAGAGCCTGGCGGGGGCTCTCCTTGTGCGGGTGACCCCGCACGAATCGGAGCGGGAGAGAGCGCGGGTATAGGATTAGGCCACCCGCAATTGAACAAAAAACCATTGGGAAAGGTGCAGTGAGCCGCGATGACCTCTGACGATCAGAAGGCGAAGCCTGACTGGAGCGACAACGACACAGGTGAGGAGCTCTTTGTTGAGCCCTCCCCAGACCACCTCGTCGCATCGGCGGCAGGGAGTGCTCCGGTCCACGACCTAGGGAAGGCCACCACCGCCGCGAAGCGCTTCATCTTTGGGCGACCGATCTCAAACGCTGAGGAGGGCGAGGAGCGCCTCAGTAAGACCCTGGCACTGCCGATCTTCTCCTCTGACGCACTCTCGTCGAGCGCCTACGCGAGCGAGGAGATCTTGATCGTGCTCGCATCGGCGGGCGCCACCTATCTGGCGTTCGGTCCCGTCGTCGCACTAGCCGTCGGCCTTCTTCTTGCTGTCGTGGCGCTCAGCTATCGCCAAGTCTGCTTCGGGTTCCCGAAGGGTGGTGGCGCATACGCCGTTGCAAAGAGCACGCTCGGCACTGGCCCCGCACTCATTGCCGCATCAAGTCTTGTCATTGACTATGTCCTCACAGTGGCGGTCAGCACCGCCGCTGGCGTTGCCGCCATCACCTCGGCGCTTCCTGAGCTCTCACCGTTCCGTGTTGAGATGGCAATTGGGGCGCTCGTTCTTCTTGTTATTGCCAATCTCCGGGGGCTGCGTGAATCAGGGAAGCTGTTCGCCATCCCCACGTACCTATTCGTCTTTGGCGCGCTCGCGGTGATCGCTGTCGGCCTCATTCGCATCGCGCTCGGCGATCCAGCCGTGAACTGGAGCGAGGGAGTCACCGTCATTCCGCACAACGAGATGCAACTCATCTTGCCTTTCCTGCTGCTCAAGGCATTTGCTTATGGTTCTGTAGCACTTACTGGAACAGAGGCGATTTCCGATGGGGTTCCTGCCTTTAAGAAGCCTGAGGCAAAAAACGCCGCTAACACCATGAGCATCATGTCGATTCTCCTTGCCACGATCTTCTTCGGCATCTCGCTGCTCGCGTTTGCGTTCGGTAAGGTTCCACAGGAGGTTGGTGGCGAAACGCTGATGTCGCAAATCGCTCGGGCCTCATTCGGCGATGGAATCTTCTATGTCGTCTATCAAATTGCAACGACTGGCATCCTGCTCCTTGCCGCAAACACTGGATTCAACGGCGGGCCACAGCTCGCACGAATCGTGGCACGCGATGGGTTCCTGCCCCGGCAGATTGGGCAGCGGAGTGATCGACTTGCGTATGCTGGCGGAATCATCACGATTGCTGTTGGCGCCGTTATCTGCCTTCTTGCAACAGGCGCGATCGTCACCCTTTTGATTCCTGCCTACGCGATTGGCGTCTTCCTTGGATTCACAATTAGCCAGACCGGCATGGTGGTGCACTGGCGCAATAACCGTGGGGCTGATTGGCAGAAGAAGGCGCTGCTGAACGGGGTTGGCGCAGTGGTCACCGGAGTTGTTCTTGTCATCATCACGGTTGCCAAGTGGAACGTTGGGGGTTGGATTATCTACGTGCTTGTGCCAATCGGTGCTCTCTTCATGGTGTTCGTACGCCGCCGCTACAACTTGCATGAGCGCGAGCTGTCAATCAAGCCAAACCTCGTGTTTGATGCGCCACATCGACCACGAAGGATCATCGCGCCGTTCGGCGAAATCAATCGTTCGACGGTTCGTGCAATTACGCTCGGTCGAATCCTTGAGGGCACAACCGGTGAGCTGACCGCGATTCGCGTCGTGTTTGACACCACGGAAGAGGCGGCGATTCGTGAGCGTTTTGAACGGCTCTTCCCTGGCGTTCGCCTCGTCACCGTAGAATCCCCATTCCGCGCCATTGTTGAACCGATCTGCCACTACCTTGACGAGATTGAGGATGAAGATTCGCACCTGCCAGCAGAGCAGCGCCGCATCAACGTCGTGTTGATTCCCGAGTACGCCGGTCGACACTGGTGGGATCGCGTCCTACATAACGGCAACGGGAAGCGCCTTCGCGAGACGTTGCTTGGCCGACGCAACACGGTGATCCTCGACGTTCCGTACCGCCGCGACCTCGAGTAGGTCCTTCAGCGCTCCAGAAACCCCAGAAGCTACTCGCCCCGTACGGGGGCGTCTCCGTCTCTAGACCTCCTACTCTGTGGATAACTCTCTTGACAATGGCATTGATAGGGTTGTAGCCTGTCTGGGTGTTGAAGAGCAGGGGTGCCGGCGTCGATCCAGCGCGGCCGGTCTACGTGATCAGCGTGGCCGCCAATATCGTTTCGGCCCATCCACGAACCCTACGGATCTACGAGGAGGAGGGCCTCATCTGCCCCTCCCGGACCGAATCGAACATCCGCCTCTTCTCTGAGAACGATCTGCGGCGAATCCTCTGGATACGTCACCTCACCCAAGACTTTGGGGTCAACCTCGCCGGGATCAAGCTCCTCTTCGAACTCGAGGAGCGGCTCGGGGAACGAATTTTGGAACGACTGTACGAAGAGGGTCAGGAACGGGAATCGAAGCGTACGCCGCAGGCTGCGGCAGGAAGGGGACGAGCATGAGTGAGCGAACCGAACGAGAGATTCAGGCAGATTTGGATGAGGAGCTCAACGAAGAGGAGCAGCTCGCCATTGACGAGGCTGTTGCCGCAAGCGACGACGACACGGTCGTGCCACGCGGGCGCGGCTCCTTCCCCCTTGTTCCCCTGCGCGAGATCGTCATCTTCCCCGAGATGGTTGCGCCGCTCAAGGTTGGCCGCGACAAGAGTGTCGCCGCCATTCGCGCTGCTGCTGCTGCCGGAGGCTGGATCGCCCTGGTCACCCAGCGTGAGCCAGAGCAAGAGGAGATCACCTCTGTTGACCAGCTGCATGCGATGGGCACGCTCGCCAAGATCGCCCAGGTGGTGAACCTTCCCGACGGCACACTGCGCGCCGTTGTGCAGGGTCAGCGTCGCCTCAAGGTGAAGTCGCTCGACACCACTGGTGCCGCGCTCATGTTGAAGGGGAGTATCGTAGAGACGCCTGAGGTCACCGGCGTTGAGGTAGAGGCGCTGATGCGCAGCGTGCAGGCGCAGGTAGAAACGTACGTCACCTCTGGCGCACCGGTGCCACCTGAGGCGGCTGTTGCGGCCAAGAACATTAGTGATCCAGGGCTGCTGGCCGACATGACGGCCTACACCCCAGACATGACTACCGAGCAGCGCCAGGAGCTGCTTGAGACGATCGATGTGGTTGCTCGACTGAAGTACGTCGCGTCGTTCCTGTCGCGACAGATTGAGATTCTCGAGATCAAGGGGAAGATTCAATCGGACGTGCGATCTGAAATGGATAAGAGTCAGCGCGAATACTTCTTGCGCGAACAGCTCAAGGCGATTCAGCGCGAGCTCGGTGAAGAGGATCCGCAGCAGGCAGAGACGAATGAGCTGCGCGAAAAGGTCGAAGCCTCTGGCATGCCGGAGGAGATCAAGTCGCGCGCACTCAAGGAGCTTGATCGAAT
>Ga0208481_1000674_pt1 | contig 9834 bp, 7 predicted proteins | sample LakMenEpi02Jun10_FD_150662 | JGI IMG/M metagenome (GOLD analysis project Ga0208481, IMG submission 150662) | Freshwater microbial communities from Lake Mendota, WI - 02JUN2010 deep hole epilimnion (SPAdes) | ecosystem: Environmental > Aquatic > Freshwater > Lake > Epilimnion/Euphotic zone ... | reverse complement strand
TTGCGGATGAAATGGCCGATGTATTGTGGGTGCTTATTTGCCTTGCCAATCAAACCGGTGTAGACCTAACTAAAGCCCTTGAAAAAAACTTTGAAAAGAAAAATAATAGGGATGCTACAAGGCACCTTAATAATGACAAATTAAAATAATGCGCGCGCTATAAAGTGCCACTGCATATGTATTACAAAAGAATAAACATAAAAAAAGCGCGCCTTTTTTAATCGAGTAAACTCAAAAATTATTTGCGCTTAAAAATACTTTTTTCTTTTGCCATTTTTTCAATGTCGGCAACGGTTCTTGGAGAAGAAGCCGATAGGTTTTGATTACCTGTTGGCGTAATTAAAATATCATCTTCAATTCTTACACCAATGCTCCACCATTTTTTATCGCAGTTGCTTCCTGGTGGAATATAAATACCTGGCTCAACCGTTAATACCACGCCCGGATCTAATGTGCGAGGTCCCATATCGTGAACGTCTAAACCTAAATGGTGTGAAGTGCCGTGCGGGAAATATTTGCGGGCTTCTGCTTCTGTTTTTACAATACCAAGTGCAACAAGTCCTTTGTTCACAACGGCTCTAGCTGCTGCATCAACAGATGCAAAAGGTGCACCTGGCTTACAAGCAGCGATACCAGCGTCTTGCGCTGCTAGCACTAGTTCGTAAATAATTTTTTGTTCTGGCGAAAACTTACCGTTAGCAGGAACTGTTCTTGTAACGTCTGCAGTATAACCATGGTATTCGGCAGCACAATCACTTAATAGTAAATCACCATCGTTCATTAATTTCAGGTTGGTGATATAGTGAAGCACACATGCATTTTCGGCAGCACCCACAATACTTGGGTAGCCTGGATATTCGGAACCATTTGTTTTAAAATGATATTCCATAATGGCTTGTGCTTGGTATTCTGTCATGCCTGGTTTAATAGCGCGCATCACATCGTTGTGGCCTTCACAACTAATAGCAGCAGCTTTAGCAATTAGTGCAATTTCTTCTGGTTGCTTGATACCTCTTAAGCCAGATAAAATGCCTTGTAAACTACGCGCGGCAACTGGCTTTTTTGTGGCAGCAATAGCGCTATCAACAATCGTAGCCATGCGTGATAAAGGATCTACACTTCTTTTGTACGTCGAAAAAATATCTTCGCTTTTATACGCTGTAAATACAGAATCGATATTTGAAAAATCGATGGTGTTGGCGCTAAATTGATCATTGATAAAAACGTTGGCAATTTTATATTTTTCTTGTACACCTTCTACACCTAAAATTTTTCCGGTCCATAATTCTCTTTGCGGATCACGGTTTTGAACAAAAATAAATTCGGTACCTGTTTTATCTAAAATGGTAACAGGCTGCTTGAATAATAAGAGCACCGCATTAGGCTCTTCAAGTCCGGTAAAGTAGTAGAAGTTTTTATTTTGAGCATATTGAAAATCAACATCGTTGGTTCTTACACGCACTTGAGATGCAAAGAAAATACCCACGCCATTTGCAGAGAGTTTTTCTTTAAATGCAGCCCTGCGTCCAGCATGGAACTCGGGTGTTAAATAATCACTTGGATAGAGGGTTGTTTGCTGTGCAAAAACGAGTACTGGTGCCATAAAGGTGAGCACCCACATCATCACTTTCTTTTTATTCATGGTGGTTTAAATTTATCCCGCTAAAGCTATAGGATTTCTCTGAGTCAGAGAAAAAAAATGGATAAAGGGGCTAAAGCGCCTTTTTTAGGGAGAATGGCTTATTTTTGCCCTGTATGAGTAAGCCCGCGTTAACCCCACAAGAAAATAATTTTCAGGCCATTATATCGCATGCCAAAGAGTATGGATTTGTATTTCCTAGTAGTGAAATTTATGATGGATTAAGTGCCGTATATGATTACGGTCCGTACGGGTCTGAACTTAAAAAAAATATTAGGGATTATTGGTGGCATAGTATGACCCAAATGCATGAAAACATTGTGGGTATTGACGCTGCCATATTCATGCACCCAACCACCTGGAAGGCGAGTGGTCACGTAGATAGTTTTAGTGATCCGTTAATTGACAACAAAGATTCTCAAAAGCGATATAGAGTAGATCATTTGATTGAAGCCAAAGCAGACAGTTTACGTGCTGCTGGCGCTGCTGCAGATGCCGATGCGCTGATTGCAAAAATGGACGAACTGCTTGGGTCGGATAATTTTGAAGCCCTGCAGCAATTACTCGTGGATCAGAAAATTACTTGTACTGTAAGCGGCACTTCTAATTGGACACCGATTAGACAGTTTAACCTCATGTTTGATACGCAATTAGGGTCTGTGGCCGAAGACGCCAATACTATTTATTTAAGACCTGAAACCGCACAAGGTATTTTTGTAAACTTTTTAAACGTGCAAAAAACGGCGCGTATGAAAGTGCCTTTCGGTATTGCACAAACAGGAAAGGCTTTCCGAAATGAAATTGTAGCCCGTCAATTTATATTTAGAATGCGTGAGTTTGAGCAAATGGAAATGCAATTTTTTGTACGTCCTGGCACGCAAAAAAAATGGTATGACTATTGGAAGGAAGCGCGTTTAAAATGGCACACCGATTTAGGTATGCCTGCTAGCAAATACCGTTTTCATGACCACGTTAAACTCGCACACTACGCAGACGCGGCACTAGATATTGAATTTGAATTTCCTTTTGGTTTTAAAGAGTTAGAAGGTATACATTCTCGTACCGATTTTGACTTAACCAGACACCAAGAATTTAGTAAAAAGAAGCAACAATATTTTGACAACGATATAGATGAAGTAACCGGAAAGCCTTATGGCAACTACATTCCGTACGTTGTAGAAACTTCTATTGGACTTGATCGTATGTTTTTAGCTGTGTTAAGCAATGCATACGAAGAAGAAAAAATTACCAAAGAAGATGGTAGCACCGATGAACGCGTGGTGCTTCATATTCCAGCAAAAATTGCACCTGTTAAACTCGCTATTTTACCGCTTGTTAAAAAGGACGGCCTCCCAGAAATTGCACGTGAACTGATGGACAGTTGTAAAGGTCAGTTCAAATGTTTTTACGAAGAAAAAGATGCGATTGGAAAACGTTACCGCAGGCAAGATGCGATTGGCACGCCGTTTTGCGTAACCATTGATCACCAAACGAAAGAAGACCAAACGGTTACCATTCGTTACCGTGATGCAATGACGCAGGAACGTGTGCACATGAGTAAGGTAAAAGAGATTGTGCTTGCGGCAATCGCTTAATTACGATTAGCGTTTTGAATTGTGAATTTGCGCTGCATTTTGCGCGCATATTACAAACCGACAATCTATTGTGCTGCATTGCAAATTTTACCCGTATATCTCTAGGTGGATGTCTTTTTTGTCGTAACCGGCTGCCATGATGCGCTGCTTGGCTTCGTCAATCATGTTTTTCCAGCCACACAAATAAAACTGTGATGGATTTTTATCCGCTAATAACTGCTCGTAAACGCTGTGTACATACCCTTTATAAGCGCCATCTGGCACCGTGTCTTCTCTAGAAAAAACAGGGTGATAATAAAAATTATTTTCTAGGCTTTCTAATGCTTTTAATTCCGAACCATATAACTGGTCGGTTAATTGTCGACATCCAAAAATGAGGTGAATATTTTTGTGCGCTATTTTGTGCTGCTGGATATAATGAACCATGGATCTAAATGGCGCAATACCCGTACCTGTGCATATTAAATAAAGGTCTTTATCGAGTGTTTCAGGTAGTGTAAACACGCCCACTGGGCCTCTCAAAGTAATATTGCTACCCACGTTTATTTCATTGAATAAATAAGTGGTTCCAAGTCCGCCTTCTAATAAAACAATAACCAGTTCTATAATATTGCTACCATCGGGTGCAGATGCAATGGAGTAACTGCGCCAGCGTTTGTTGGTTTTTTCGTGAATGGGTAAATCGAGTGTCACAAACTGCCCGGGTTTAAAATCAAAAATGTCAAGTTCTGGAATTTGAATCCAAAAACGCCTGGTTGTATCCGATGCGTTTTCAATTTTGATAACCGTTCCTGTACGCCAAGGTTGTAACATGGTTGTAGGGTTTAACACAATTTAAATGAATGTAGCCGAACTATAAAAAATAAGTTGCGCGAAGGAAATGGGACAAAAAAAATCCGAGGGCGAAGCCCTCGGATTTTTGGTCTCAAAAATTTTCTCGAATATTTCTTAAAACAATCTCAAAAATCTTGATCTAAGTATTTCAGAAAATTTATTTAGGATCTAACGACAACTTAATTGTTTGTGCTAAATCTGCTAAATGCATTTTGGTCATTTTGTCTGAAGTAGATGCTAAAGCAGCGTTCACAGTGCCTTTAAGGGCTACTAATTGAGCGCGAGCAATACTATTTACATCACTACGGCTGTTGTAACCAGATCCATAAGGATTGTTACCGCCGCCACCGCCGCCACCAAAGCTAATGGTAATGCCACCAGCACTTGCTTTAGGGTTAATGATTGCATCTAATTTATCTACGTAGCTCTTTTGTAACATTCTACGGTAGGTTTCAACTGCTTTACCAGACTTTAATTCGCTAAATAAATCGTTTTGTAAATCGTTGATCATTTCAGTAGCAGCATATACTTTGTCTGCACCAAAACGGTCTACGTTCATTTGCATCCGGTGTAAGCGGTCTGTGCTTAACATAGAAGCTAAAGCACTTTCTTGTGCACCTGCAATTGGATCAGAAGAACCAGGAACATTTATTTTATCCCAGATTTTTTTGTCAATCAACCAAGTTGGTGTTTGGAACAATTGTCTATTTAAAAATCCTAATGCATCTTTTTGATGTTGCTTAGGTGTTGGCTCATAAACAGATACACCACTTTCTGATGTTTGGAATGTTTCATATACACCACCTACATTGCGGCTAACATGTCCAACGTATCTTCTAAATTGGCCTAATAATTGACCATAAATAACAGCTACGTTTTCGTTTAAATCACCTTCTTCTGTTGTGTATTCAGGAAGTTTTGCAAGTAAACGTTGTAAGTTTTTGATACCATAGTCACTTGCTTTAACAGCGTTGTCACTCAGGTCTTCAGACTGGCTACGTGGATCCTGTTGGTTGCCACCTTCGTAAGTACCAAACCAAGCACGTGGGTTTGCTTTAAGTGTTTCAGTAATTAGCTTGTTGCTCGCTAATTTAGTTTCTTCTTCGGTGTTACCAGCGATATAACCATAGCCCCAACGGATAGCCCATAAATCATAATCTCCAATGCGAGGGTATAAACCTGCTTTAGAAATATTGTCTTCTGGTTGTGCTACATAGTTAAAACGAGCGTAGTCCATAATAGAAGCGGTGTGACCGTTTGCTTCTACCCATGTTTTATCACGTAATTTTTCTACTGGGGTTTTGCTACTGCTACCCATGTTGTGTCTTAAACCTAAAGTATGTCCTACTTCGTGAGAAGAAACGAAACGAATTAAATCGCCCATTAAATCATCATCATATTTCATACTACGTGCACGTGGATCTACCGCTGCAGTTTGAATCATGTACCAATCGTGTACAAGTTTCATAACGTTGTGGTACCAGCCAATATGGCTTTCTAAAATTTCTCCACTGCGTGGATCGTGTACGTTAGGACCGTATGCGTTTTCTGTTTCAGAAGCAAAATAACGCACTACAGAATAACGCGCATCTTCTAGGCTCATAGTGGTATCATTTTCTGGCCACTCTTTACCTACAATTGCATTTTTGAAACCAGCTTGTTCAAAAGCTTTCTGCCAGTCGTTAATTCCTAAAATTAGGTGCTTACGCCACTGCTTTGGCGTTGCAGGATCGATGTAATAAATAATTTGTTTTTTAGGTTCTACTAGTTCACCTTTTTTCCATTTTTCTACATCAGCATCTTTTGGCTCTAATCTCCAACGAACTGCAAATTCTTTGTTCTCAACTTTTTGTTGGTTGTCGCCAAACACAACATAATCATCGGTAAAGAATCCAACACGCTTGTCTGCAATCCTTGCTGCCATTGGCTTTGCAGGAAGTAACAACAATGAAGTATTTAATTCAATAGTAATCGCGTTATTGCCATTAGCTGTAGGAATAGATGCTGAAGGCGTAGGACTTGGGGCACCAAATCCACCACCCGCTGCTGAAGATCCAAACGTTTTTACAGTTCTGATTTCGGTATTAATTGGGTAACTAGAAATCTTGTCGATATAAGATCTATCAGCAGAAATCTGCGTTAAACTTAATGAACGTTTTACTTGAGAACTTACACTTACCAAAGGGTTGTCACCTTTAAAGTAGTCAGTAACGTCAATTACAACGCCAGAACTATCTTTTGAGAAAGCTGCAATAGGAAAAGCTGCAGCAATCGCGTTTAAGTTAGAGTTTGTAACTGCTTTGTAAATATCATCGGTTGGGTTTGCATTACTGATAAGTGCAATACCACGTAAAAAGATGTTGCTGCTTGGTCCTTTTTCGAAGGCCATGGTTTGTTGGTTGGCAATTTCACCACCATAAACACCACGTCCGCCACCTACTGCAGGCACTTTAATATAACGGGTAACCGCTAAGATTTCACGACCCAATAAGCTGTTAGGAATTTCAAAGTAGTATTTGTCTTCTACTTTATGTACGGTAAATAAACCCTTTTGTGATACGGCTTTAGACGTAATCACATCTTTAAATGCTTTAGGAGCCTGACGTGCACCGCCCAAACCCGGCATACCGGCCATGCTTGGCATACCAGCTCTAGCACCTGGTGCTTGCGTGGAGTCTCTTTGTTGCGCGGTACCCATTGTTGTAACTAGGAGCGCCGCCGCGATAAAATAGTTTTTCATTGGTCAATTTAGTTGTTGAATAATGCTTTAAAGATAGGGCTCACTTGCATTCGCTCCTCGATTTTTTAGACGAACTTGGATGAATGGCAAAATAAATTGAACAAATCGGTGAAAAATTGTGGATTTCGAGGTAATAATGGGCTAGTACTGAGTTATTTAGCCTTTACTAACAGCGGGTCAAATTAATTTTTTGTAACCAAATTTGGCTATTTCAATAAATTAACTAATTTGTAAGCCCCTTAGGGTTTATTTGAAGAAGTTTTATTTTTAAAACGTTTTTTTTATTAGCATTGTAGGGACAAATTTTTAAATCGGTTTTAATTATTTAAAAAACAAAAAATCTATCGAATCATGGCTGAGACAAAACCAACTGCAACAGCTGCAAAAACGAATGCAACTGCACAACCTAAAAAGAGCAGTAACTTAATCGCAACAATCGCTCCAATTGCTTGTATTATTGGCGGTTACCTTATTTGGCGCGTACTACTAGGAAGCGCTTCTAACTTCACAACGCCTGATCCTGATGCTAGCCATTGGTTTTGGCCTAACCACCAAGGACCAAAAGGAACTTTTACAAAAATGTATGAGGGTGGTATCATTGTACCTATCCTTATTGGTTGTTTTTTAATTGTATTATTTTTCGTTATCGAAAGATTATTAACTGTTAACAAAGCTTCTGGTACTGGAAATATTGCTGAGTTTGTACGTAAAGTACAATTCCATTTAGCAAACAAAGACGTTGAAAAAGCGTTAGCTGAGTGTGACAAGCAACAAGGTTCTGTAGGTAACGTAATGAAAGCAGGTCTTAAGAAATACAAAGAAATGATTTCTAACACAGAGCTTACTACAGATCAAAAAGTATTAAATATCCAAAAAGAAGTAGAAGAAGCAACAGCACTTGAACTACCTATGTTAGAAAAGAACTTAGTATTCTTATCTACTATCGCATCTGTAGCAACCTTATTAGGTCTATTGGGTACGGTAATGGGTATGATTCGTTCATTCTCTAAATTAGGAGACGAAGGTGGTGGAGAAGCTGCTCGTGAACTTTCTCAAGGTATCTCTGAGGCCCTTTACAACACGGCTTTAGGTATTGGTACTTCTGCAGTAGCGATTGTTATGTACAACGTATTTACGACTCGTATCGATGCAGTTACTTACGGTATTGATGAGTCTGGTTTCACATTAACACAAAGCTTTGCTGCAAACTACAAATAGTTGATATCAACTATTTTGTAAAGCACAATGTTTTGAATTTTAATCTGAGAACCTAATAAATTATTAACAATGGGAAGAGCCAAATTACCACGTAAGAGCACCAACATAGACATGACGGCTATGTGTGATGTGGCGTTCCTTCTATTGTCGTTTTTTATCTTAACAACAAAGTTTAAACCTGCCGAAGCAATCGCAGTTACCACACCAAGTTCGGTAGCAGCAAAAGTAGCTCCAGATAAAGACGTTGTTTTGATAACAATTGACAAAGACGGGAAAGTTTTTCTTACGATGGATAATGAACAAATTAAAGAAGTAGTGGCTAATACACTAAACTCAACCATGAATCTTGGCGTAGACGTTAACGCGTTTAAAAAAGCTGGATTTTTTGGTGCACCGTTTAGCGGCCTTGCTTCATTCCTTCAAATCCCTGAAGAAAAACGCAAAGGAGACCTGTTACCAGGTATTCCAGTAAAAGATTCTGCAGACAATCAATTAAATACTTGGGTACGTGTTATTAAAGATGCGTATTTAGGTAAGAAAATGAATCTTTTAGTAAAAGGCGATAATGCTTCAAAGTTCCCTGCATTTAAAGCGGTGATCGATGCTTTCAAAAAGAACGACGAACAGAAGTTCCAAATGGTAACCAATCCAGAAAGTGTTCCAACCGGTTCTGAATTATGGAAACTTACTATGGCGGGTGAGAAGAGAGAAGAATAGACAATATATCATTCACGAAAATTAAATGCTACTATCATGGCAGAAATGGATACATCGAGTGGCGGGGGTCATAAAAAGGGCCCCGGGGTCAAAAAAGGGAAGAAGCTTTCTACCCGTGTAGACCTAACACCCATGGTTGACTTGGGTTTTCTACTCATTACATTTTTTATTTTCACCACAACCATGAGTCAGCCAACTGCGCTGAAACTCATGTTGCCAAAGGATGCAGATAAGCCAGAAGAACAAAATAAAGCGAAAGAGTCAGGTGTAATCACACTTTTATTAGGAAAAGACAATACTGTTTTTTACTACGAAGGTCAGCTCGATAACACAGCTTCTAACTTTAAGTCTTCTAACTTTTCTGGAATTCGTGAAGTGTTGCTTGATAAAAAAAGCCGCACCCCCGAAAAAGATTTGGTAGTGGTGTTAAAAGCATCTTCAGAAAGCACGTACAAAAACGTGGTTGATATTTTAGACGAAATGACCATTAACGTATTAAAGCGTTATGCATTAGTTGATATATCTAAGCAAGAAGAAGAGCTTGTAAAAATATCTGTAGCAAATGCTGCAGGGGCAAACTAATTATTTAAAGAAGAACCGATCATGGACGTAAACAAAATATTAACAGCGGATATTCTCGATATTATTTTCGAGGGTAAAAATAAAGCGTATGGTGCTTATGATTTAAGACGCACCTACGAAAAGCGTGTCAAAATTGCCTTAGCTGGTACTTTTGCCATTTGCCTTCTTTTGTTCGTTGGTTCTATTGTTGCTAATTCATCTTCTAAAGGCAAATCTCAAATTATTGTTGAAGACGTTAATTTGGAAAATGTAAAAGAAGAAAAAAAGCCTGAACCACCGCCACCGCCACCACCACCAAAACAAGAGCCTCCAAAAATCGAAATGGCAAAATTCACCCCTCCAAAAATTGTGAAGGATGAAGAAGTAAAGCCTGAAGATGAAATCAAAGAGGTTGAAAAATTGGAAGACACTAAAATTGGTACCATTAACCAAGAAGGTGCTAAGGATGAGGGTATCGTTGCGCCTCCAGTAGAAAAAGGTACTGGTACGGTAGAAGCGCCAAAAGAAGA
>Ga0208481_1000668_pt1 | contig 9874 bp, 9 predicted proteins | sample LakMenEpi02Jun10_FD_150662 | JGI IMG/M metagenome (GOLD analysis project Ga0208481, IMG submission 150662) | Freshwater microbial communities from Lake Mendota, WI - 02JUN2010 deep hole epilimnion (SPAdes) | ecosystem: Environmental > Aquatic > Freshwater > Lake > Epilimnion/Euphotic zone ... | reverse complement strand
CTTTTGGAAAAAGGTCCCTGCCTTTTTGCAATCCGTGATCTTTCTCATTCGCGTCGATTCGCGGTTCCATGCAATTTCTCAAACAAAATGAATAGGTCTCGAAGCCAACTCACAGGCAAGGGTTCATCACTGAGTGAGATTAAGCGGCTGTGCCGAAAATATCGCTTTCATATACTCTTTGCTTGCAACATTTTTTGGCAGCTGTACACACAAGCTCGGTTGTTGAGAAATGGCATGATCGCCATTATCTTTACAATCATTGGCGACAGCTAATAAGCCGCGCAAATTAAAAAAATAATGTCACTTTTCATAATTTAATAAAGCAAATGCGCCATAAAAACAATGACCTTATAAAGTTGATCAAGATCATAATGGTCGCGGTTGCATTGATTACTTTGATCATCACACTAATAAAAAAATTCCTAAATCGACACAAATATCGAGAGTTAAGGCTATCGAACATTGATGAAATGAGCGGATTGGAGTTTGAAAATTATCTGAAAAATGTGCTTTCTCACCAAGGCTACAGTGTAGAAAAAACACCGGCGAGTGGCGATCTCGGTGTGGATTTGATTGCCGAGCGCGGGCACAGTCGATTGGCGATACAAGTAAAGCGCCACCAAGGAAAAGTTTCGCGCGCGGCTGTTAGTGATGCTGTTGCTGGAATGCACCATTATAGCTGTAATGGATCAATGGTTATTACTAACAGCTCATTTTCTCCCGGAGCTATAAGTCTCGCAGAATCAAATCAGTGTATTCTCATTGATCGCGAAATCCTTTCAACTTGGATTTATGATATTAGTGTTGAAACGTCTCCTGAAAGATTTCAAAAGCCAATAATAACAAAAACAATTCAGCGGCTTTGATTTAAAAACGATCGCTTCTAGAACCATGGTCACGCCTTTGAGATATTAACGGTGTCTTCGGCGGGATTAGGTTGAGTGCCATGCAATGATACAAGATGGCAGTCTACTTCAGTCTAGATTGATCTAAAGGAGGCGGTATTATTTTGTTGTGATTATCATTTAGCTTTGTGATAGCAAATTTTATTTTTTTGCGAATGGATGCATCCTTACATAAGGCATAAACTGAAACTATAGCCAAAAGGCTAGGTAGGGCTATTATTTTTTGGAGCAACATGCAAATAAAAATTATTAAAATAAGCCAATAGATTATACGATAGCTACTTAGAAGGGGATAATGAATTGTACTACTGCACGTTGGGCAGTGAATCTCTAAAAAAGCCAAAAACGAATGGCTAGGCGCCTTTTGAAGGATCGATGAATTCATGCATTTTGTACAAATAAACTGATCCCCTTCTGGATAAAATTGCATGTTTGCTACGGCGTCACCAGATCGAATAGCAGCTATGTGTGCAGCCCGCTTTCGACGAATCCAGATCCTAGAAAATATTAATGCAACCAGGGGAAGCACTACTATTATTAGTGCTATTATTTCCGGTACTCCTATAGGTCCCATAATTTTGGATGTTATTAGTTATAATATGATCAATGAACGAAAATTTATTTTAATATAACACGCAAACGGCAATTAGCTTATCGCTTGTCCATATTTGTTACTGAATAAGTTTGATCAACACAAGAAATTTTTCTTCTACGAACAAAATCCCACCGCCCACCATGCATTCCATTCCCAGCCAAAAACAAACAATTCCTCAGACAAAAGGGATGGTAATTTAACGAAACACAAAGAAGCGCAGAGCGCGCAAAGGAAAGCGCGGAGTTTTTTGTGAGTCAGGATGTTTGCATCGTGAAGATGCCCCTTATTTTTTCTCCGCGAAGCCCTCCGCGCGCCCCGCGCCTCAGCGTTTCGATTTGGTCCTACCATTTCGCAGGCAGTGAGAATGAGCGTGGCGCTTGGAAAGCGCCGCCACGATTGAAGAGGTGTCCCTCAAGATGCGCGACACTGCCGGCGGAACGCCGGCGCTTCCCTTAAAGAAGCAGCGGCTCATTCGCGCGGACCTTTTGGAAAAAGGTCCCTGCCTTTTTGCAATCCGTGATCTTTCTCATTCGCGTCAATTCGCGTTCATTCGCGGTTCAACATCTTTCCGAAAGTGTCGGCGCCGCGAGGCCGCATCGCCCTACCTGAGGCGGACCTTTTGGAAAAAGGTCCCTGCCTAAATAGGCAGCGACTTGTGCGAGCCGTCGCAGAGCGGTGGCTTGGCGCTGTGCTTGCACTGGCACCACCAGACGGTGGTTTTTTCGGCAACTTCGTATTTCACCGGTTGCAGGCCGGTGCCTTTGTGGGAGCCGTCGCAGAAGGGCTGATGTGTCGAGCGTCCGCATGAGCACCACCAATAGGTGCCTGCCTCGACTTCGAGAGCCATCGGTTTCCTGTCGCAAATGATCGGTTGTTCGGCCATGGCAAAATTTCTAACCCATTTTTTCGCTCAATGCGAGGCCGAAACCGTCCATGCCGGCTTGTTGTCGGAATTTGCGGCCTTTGTTTCATCGGTCGGCCCGGGCTTGGGCGCCGCGGTTTTGGCCGAGGTCGCGTCGGTCGGACGATAGCGCTGCGCCGGTTGCGGGGTCACAAAGGTGAGACCGAGCCAAAGCAGCAATGCTGCCGAATAAACGACAATAAATGGACGAAGCTTCATGGGTATTTCGGAGATGTTGAATATCAACTGTTTGTGGTTTAGTGCGCTTTTGCGGTTTGATGCAATCCCAAAAGCAGGGGGCGCATGGATCAAAAGGGGTTGTCGCAACCCGCCGCGATCGCTAGCTTTCCCCGCACGGGGCGCGGTCACAGTGCCGTCCGTTCAATCAATCACGAAACCAGCAAGCACCATGGGAATTTTCAGCAAGCCGAGCCTGCGTAGCCAGGACCGCCGCGATGACATGCCGGAAGGCCTTTGGAACAAGTGCCCGGAATGCGGCGCGATGGTGCACAATCTCGAGCTGCAGCAGAACCTCCATGTGTGCCCACATTGCTCGCACCATTTCTTGATCGGCGCTCGCGAGCGCATCCTCATGCTGGCCGACACCGGCTCCTTCGAGGAAACCGAGACCGGCCTTGTCTCTGCAAACCCGCTTGGCTTCCAAGGCTACGCCGAAAAAACTGCCGCCCTGCGCGCCAAGACCGGACTCGACGACGCGGTGGTCTGCGGCCGCCTCAGCATCGATGGCAATCGCGCGATGATCGCCGTGATGGACTTCAAATTTTTTGCCGGTTCGATGGGCTCGGTGGTCGGTGAGAAAATCACCCGCGCCATCGAAATGGCCATCGCCGAGAAACGCGGTGTGATCATCGTCTCGGCCTCATCCGGCGCTCGCATGCAGGAAGGGATGCTCTCGCTGATGCAAATGGCCAAGACCTGCGGCGCGCTGGCCCGACTCTCGGAAGCGAAGCTGCCCTACATTTCCCTGCTCACTCACCCGACCACTGGCGGCGTGACCGCTTCGTTTGCGACCATTGGCGACATCAACCTCGCCGAGCCGAAATGCATGATCGGATTCGCCGGGCCGCGGGTGGTCAAGGAAACCACCCACCAAAACCTGCCGCCCGGTTTCCAGACCGCCGAGTTCATGCTCGAGCACGGCCTCGTCGATGCAATCGTCCACCGCGGCAAACTCCGCGAGCGTCTTGCCAGCCTGCTGTCCTACATGATGCCGCGCTGAAATCCGCACCGCCCTGCGCGTGATCCGCATCACCACTTGCGCAAGGCCAGCCGATGGTCAAAGCTCCGCCCGTGCTCGCTAAACGAATCATCCCCTGCCTCGATGTCACCGACGGCCGCGTGGTCAAGGGCGTGAATTTTGTCGACCTCATCGATGCCGGTGATCCGGTTGAGTGCGCGATGGCTTACAATGCGCAAGAGGCGGACGAGCTGGTGTTTCTCGACATCACCGCATCGTCGGACAAGCGCCGCACGATGGTCGATGTCGTGAGCCGCACGGCCGAGCATTGTTTCATCCCGCTCACGGTCGGAGGCGGCATCCGCACGGTCGATGACATGCGCGAAATGCTGCTCGCCGGAGCGGACAAGGTCGGCATCAACACCGCCGCGGTGAACAACCCGGGGCTGGTCGATGCCGGCGCCAAGGCCTTCGGCAGCCAATGCATTGTCGTCGCGATCGATGCCAAGCGCGAAGGTCCGGGCAAGTGGGGCGTCTACACCCACGGCGGCCGCACGCCCGTCGGCCTCGACGCGGTCGAGTGGGCCCGCGAAGTCTGGCGCCGCGGCGCAGGCGAAATTCTCCTCACCAGCATGGACGCCGATGGCACCCAGGCCGGCTACGACATCGAGCTTACGGCCGCGGTTTCCTCCGCAGTCGGCATCCCGGTCATCGCCAGCGGTGGCGCCGGAAACCTCGAGCACATGGTCGAGGTCCTCGATGCCGGCAAGGCCGATGCCGTGCTCGCCGCGAGCATTTTCCATTTCGGCAAGCACACGGTCGGCGAGGCCAAACGGCATTTCGCCGAAAGAGGCATTCCGGTAAGGCCCGCGCATTGAGGGAGAGGGATTGGTTATTGGGGGTGAAAGAGTTTGAACCGCGAATGAACGCCAATTGACGCGAATGAGAAGGTTCGTGGATGACAAGTAGGCAGGGACCTTTTTCCAAAAGGTCCGCACGAACGAGCAGCCGCAACTACCTCATTTCCCTCCCTAATAACCCCTACCTCTCCTCTGCGTCCCTTTGCGACCTCTGCGACTTTGCGGTAAATCATTCTAAAAGTGTCGGCGCCGCGGGCCGTGTCGCCCTACCGGCTTAAAACCCATCATCATATCCAGATATGATGATTTGATTCTTGAAATCACGGCTTTGGAGGCTATTTTCCCCGCATGATTCAAGCCGACCCCACCCGGGAACTCTGCGAGGCCTTGGCCGAAAGGATTTTGGTGCTCGATGGCGCCATGGGCACGACGATCCGCACCTACGGGCTCAACGAAGCCGATGCCCGCGGCGTACGCTTTGCCGATAGCGAAAAGGATCTGCTCAACAATGGCGACATCCTGAGCCTCACGCGCCCGGAAGTGATCGGCGACATTCACAAGCGTTTCTATGAAGCCGGCTCGGACATCTGCGAGACCAACACCTTCTCCGCCACCAGCATCGCGCAGAGCGAATTCTTCGTCGAGGACCCGCGCGAAAAAGGCGGACGCAAGGACCCGGAATTTTTCCAAAAGATCATCGAGGACAAATTTCTCAACGAGCTTGCGTGGGAAATGAATGTCGAGTCGGCCAAGCTTTGCCGCAAGTGGGCCGATGCCGTTGGCAGCGACACCGGCCGCAAGCGCTATGTCGCCGGTGCGATCGGGCCGCTCACGGTTTCGCTCACCAACTCGCCCGATGCCAACGACCCTGGCTTCCGCGTGGTGAATTTCGATCAGGTGCTCGATGCGTACAAATTGCAAATCAAGGCGCTGATCGAAGGCGGCTGCGACATCCTGATGATCGAAACGATCTTTGATTCGCTCAATGCCAAGGCAGCGGCGGTGGCCGTGCAGGAGGTTTATGCGGAAATGAAATTGCATCTGCCCTTGATCATTTCCGCAGCGGTCGGGCTTGGTGGTGAGACGATGATTTCCGCACAAAAAGTCGAGGCGTTTTGGAATGCCTTCGCTCACACGCATCCGCTGGCGATCGGTCTCAACTGCTCGCTCGGGCCCGACCTGATGAGGCCGCACCTCGAGGAGCTATCCGCCTGCGCGACCACCCACATTTCCTGCTACCCGAATGCCGGCCTGCCCAACCCGCTCGCGCCCACCGGCTTCGACCTCGAGCCCAAGCACATGCATGATTACATGGCAGACTTCGCCAACGCCGGACTGCTCAACCTAGCCGGCGGTTGCTGCGGCAACACCCCCGACCACATCAACGCCATCGCCCAAGCCGTCGCGAACAAACAACCAAGGCAAGTGCCGGGTATTGGATAAGTCGAAACGCGGAGACGCAAAGTTCGCTGTGGAAGACGCTGAGAAAAGTTTAGGATCACATCATGAAAACAAAGGATGAGTTGAATGAATTGTCTGGAGTGATCATCGACGCCGCGATGGAGGTTCACCGTGAGCTTGGACCTGGATTGCTCGAGCGGGTGTATGAGTCAGCACTTGCCAAGGAGCTTGCGCTCAGGGGCATAACCACGATCCGCCAAGTTCCCGCGCCGATCATCTACAAAAATGAACTGCTTGATGAAGAGGCTTATCGAATCGACCTATTGGTGGAGGATGCCGTGGTGGTGGAATTGAAAACCGTTGCCGCTCTTCTTCCGATTCACGAGGCTCAAATTCATACCTACATGAAGCTTTCTAAAAAGTGCCTTGGCTTGTTAATCAACTTTCATACCTCGCTTCTCAAAGATGGCATCAAACGCCATGTCATCAATTTCCCCCAATAACTCTCTGCGTCTTTCTCTGCGAACTTCGCGCCTCCGCGTTTCGATTTAAAAAATGAAAACCATCCCCCACGCTCTACGGCTTTCCGGCACCGAGGCCTACAACCACACTGCCGACAAGCGCTTCCTGATGATCGGCGAGCGCACGAATGTCGCGGGCTCGCCGCAGTTTGCGAAGCTGGTCCGCGCGGGTGATCTCGAGGCGGCGGTGGAAGTCGCTCGGCAACAGGTCGAGAATGGCGCCAATGTCATCGACATCTGCTTCGACGATGGACTCATCGACGGCAAGGCGATGATGTCACGCTACCTGCAATTGCTGCAGGGCGAGCCGGATGTGGCGAAGGTGCCGATCATGGTCGACTCGTCGAAGTGGGAGATCCTCGAGGCCGGCCTGAAATACCTGCAGGGCAAGGGCATCGTCAACTCGATCTCGCTCAAGGAAGGCGAGGAGGTTTTCAAAAACCACGCTCGCCACATCATGCGTTACGGCGCAGCGGTGGTGGTGATGGCCTTCGATGAAAACGGTCAGGCCGCGACCTATGAGGAAAAGATCCGCATCTGCGAACGCGCGTATCGCATCCTCGTCGACGAGGTAGGCTTCAATCCCGACGACATCATCTTCGATCCAAACATCCTCACCGTTGCCACTGGCATCGAAGAGCACAACAACTACGCGCTCGACTTCATCAATGCGACGCGCTGGATCAAAGAAAACCTTCCCGGGGCGAAAGTCTCGGGCGGAGTCTCCAACATTTCATTTTCATTTCGCGGCAACAATGCCGTGCGCGAGGCGATGCACTCGGCATTTCTCTATCACGCCGGCAAGGCGGGCATGGACATGGGCATCGTCAATGCCGGCATGCTCGAAGTTTACGACGAGATTCCGAAAGAACTGCTCGAGCATGTCGAAGATGTGTTGCTCAACCGCCGCGCCGACGCGACCGAGCGTCTGCTCGAGCTTGCAGAGCGCTTCAAGGGACAGGGCGGCAAGAAGATCGAGGAAGATCTCTCGTGGCGCGAAGCAACGGTCGAGAAACGCCTCGAGCACGCGCTGCTCAGAGGCATCGACAAGTTCATCGATGAGGACACCGAGGAAGCCCGCCAAAAATATGGCAGGCCACTCAAGGTCATCGAAGGCCCGCTGATGGACGGCATGAGCGTCGTTGGCGATCTCTTCGGCGCGGGCAAGATGTTCCTGCCGCAGGTGGTCAAGTCGGCGCGGGTGATGAAAAAAGCGGTCGCATGGCTCACGCCATACATGGAGGAGGAAAAGGCCGAGCACCTCGCCGGTGACATTGCAGCGGTCAAGGCGAAGAACCCCGCGCTCAGCGACGATGAAGCCCTGCGTCTTGCCGAACGCGGACGCTCAGCCGGCCGTTTCCTCATCGCCACAGTAAAAGGCGATGTGCACGACATCGGCAAAAACATCGTCGGCGTCGTGCTCGCGTGCAACGGCTTCGAGGTCACCGACCTTGGCGTGATGGTCCACTGCGACAAAATTTTGGACAAGGCCATCGAGATCGGCGCGGATGTCATCGGCCTCTCGGGCTTGATCACTCCATCGCTCGACGAGATGGTGCATGTCGCCAAGGAAATGGAACGCCGCGGATTCAAAATCCCGCTGCTCATTGGTGGCGCGACCACCTCCGCTGCACACACGGCCATCAAGATCGCCGAGCATTACTCCGGCCCGATCGTGCATGTCCTCGACGCGTCGCGCTCAGTGCCCGTCACCACTTCGCTGCTCTCCGCAGACCAACGCGACGGCTTCGTCCGCGACAACCTCGCGAAACAAAAATCGCTGCGCGAAAATTTCATCAGCGGGCCAAAAAAAGAAACCCTCACACTCGAGCAAGCCCGCACCGCCGCGCCGAAATACGATTGGGACAACTACACTCCTCCGACGCCGGCCTTCACTGGCACAAGGACATTCGAAATGCCCCTGCGCGACCTCGTCGATTACATCGACTGGACTCCATTCTTTCATGCGTGGGAATTGCGCGGTGTGTGGGATCGCGAGCACAAGGTGCTCAAGACGAAGAATGCCGATGGCGCGGCCGAAGCGGCCAAGCTCCATCGCGATGCGCTCGAGTGGATCGATCGCATCATCCAAGGCGACCATTTCCACGCCCGTGGCATCTACGGATTCTTCCCCGCGAACTCGTTGGGCGATGACATCATCGTCTGGACCGATGAAACGCGCAGCGCCGAACGCACACGCTTCCACAGCCTGCGCCAACAAATCAAAAAGGACTCCGGCAAACCCAACGTCGCCCTATCGGATTGGGTGAAGCCATGTGGCGGCGATCACCGGTCGCCGCTCCAATTCCAACCCACTTTCCTAAAATCCGAGCAAACCATCGACAAGCGCGATTCAGGGCATCTTCCCCATTGGCATCAAGACGGGGCCACCTATGCCGTCACCTTCCGCCTCGCCGATTCACTGCCGGCTAACGTTCTCAAACAATACCAAGCCGAAAAACAGAAACTTCTCGCGCGCATTCAACAAGCTGAGGATGCAGGCGACACGCTCGCAGCTTCCAAATTGCAACGCGAACTCAACGAGCATTACCACAAGCGCATGGATGAAGCGCTGGATGCCGGGCACGGAGCCTGTCTGATGAAACGCCCTGAGATCGCTACCATCGTTCGCGATGCGCTGATGCATTTCGATGGTGATCGTTATCACCTCGGTGCCTGGTGCGTGATGGCAAACCATGTTCACATCATCATCCGGCCGATGGGAGAGCATTCCTTGTCGTCGATTCTTCAAGGCATCAAATCCGCCTCATCCAAAGCGATCAATCAAGAATCAGGCGGCAGTGGAACGATATGGCAGAAAGAATCGTACGATCACATCATTCGTGACGCCGATGATTACTGGAACCAACGCGCTTATATTTTGAGAAATCCTCGTGCGGCAGGATTGGACCATTGGGAATTTGTGGGCGAAGGAAAATGCGAAGATGGGGAGCGGCGACCAGTGATCGCCGCCACGGATCACATCGGCGGCTTTGTCGTTGGCATTCATGGTGCGGATGAATTTGCCGCGGAGCTTGAAACGGCAAACGACCCCTACGGCTCGATCATGGTCAAGGCGATTGCCGACCGCTTTGCCGAGGCTTTTGCCGAATGCCTGCACCACAAGGCGCGCATCGACTGGGGCTATGAGACCGAAGGCGAGCTGACCAATGATCAGCTCATTCATGAAAACTATCAGGGCATCCGCCCCGCGCCCGGTTATCCGGCGCAGCCGGACCACACGGAAAAACCATTGCTCTTCGATTTGCTCGGCGCGACGCAAGCCACCGGCGTGTCGCTCACCGAAAGCTGCGCGATGCACCCGGGCGCCGCGGTCTGCGGGCTTTATTTCTCGCATCCCGAGAGCCATTACTTCGCGCTCTCCGAGCTGCAAAAAGATCAGCTCGAGGACTATGCGAAGCGCAAGGGCATGACCCTTGCCGAGGCGGAGAAATGGCTCGGCCCGTGGCTTGGATACACTCCGTGATTTGAT
>Ga0208481_1000664_pt1 | contig 9893 bp, 8 predicted proteins | sample LakMenEpi02Jun10_FD_150662 | JGI IMG/M metagenome (GOLD analysis project Ga0208481, IMG submission 150662) | Freshwater microbial communities from Lake Mendota, WI - 02JUN2010 deep hole epilimnion (SPAdes) | ecosystem: Environmental > Aquatic > Freshwater > Lake > Epilimnion/Euphotic zone ... | reverse complement strand
TCGGCGATGAAGGGCAGCATTTGAAGAACGAGTTTGCCGTCCTTTTTGCCGAGGGTGATCTCGAGTTGGCCCGGTGCGTTGGTGCGCAGCAGGCGCTCTGGCAGAAGTTTCTCGAACGCATTGCGCAAAAGCGTGCGGTGCGCATGATATCCGGTGTGTAGGTAGGCGGCGAGAAGCGGTTGGGCAAATGTAAGTACTCGGCCTTCCTGCGACGAGATCATCGCCGCACCGGCATCGAGGATGTCGGGTCCGTGGAAGTGGCCGTAGAAATGCTCGCGGCTGCGAACGAAGGGTGGCGTTTTCAGGCGCGCGAGGACCTTGCTTCCGGTCGCCGGCTTGAGTTCGAGGCCCGGTGCATGGACATAGTGCGCCATGTCGGGCAGGCCTTTTGCGAGTTGACCGCTGACCGAGTAGTAAGTGCCGGGATGCTCGGCAGGCTTGGCGCTCTTGACTCCGAGCAAGGCATGCCAACGCGCGGCGAAGGATGCCGTAGTGAGGATCGCGTTCGGATCGACAGACAATGATCCGCCATCGGCGACGAATGCTTCGAGTTTGCCGAGCGCCGCCTCCGTGGCCGGTGGAGTGGCGACGACGAGCGTGCGCAGATCGCTCCAGTCCATCGAGGCATCGACGACATCCCATTGGATGTGTTCCTCGGTGAAAAACTTGACCGCGCCGTAGAGGGTGTCGAAGAGGGAGACGCCATTGCCTTTGGCGGCAACCATCGCCGCGTTTTCCACACCATCGGGAATCAGGATCGCCGCCTCGCGCAAGCGCTTCATGCCGACGCACCACTGTTGCCTGGGTTCGAGGAAGGAAAACGCCTCGCCGATGGTTTGATAGACGGCTTTTTCCAAGGCCCCGTTGCAATGCATGTGGTCACCGATGCAGGAAGCGGCACCGACCATGAGGTGGGTGGCGACCTGATACTTCATCTGCGCCGGTGAAACGACCGTGCCGAAGTCGCCCCAATTTTTCAGGAAGCGACCGGTCATGCCCATCACAGGAACTCCGGTGTTGGAAAGGTAGCGGCCGAGCAGCGGGAAGGCCAGCCAGCCGGTTTGGAAGGCGAGCGTCTCGGCATAGAAATCCGAGATCACACCCTTCGCCTTGGCCGCCTCGCCAAAGGCATTGTAGCAGCCGATTTCCAAACGCAGACCGGGACGGATCGCATCCATGCGACGGCGCAACTCGCGCGCGAAACGATCGTGCGTGGCGGAGTTGAACTGTTGGTGGGCGGTGTCGTCGTTCGGATCGATTCCCTGCTCGTTCATCAAGCGCTGGCAATCATCGCAGAAACAACTGCCGGGCAGGTAGCCGGCCATGTCGATGAAGATGCCATCTAGCAGATGCAGGCGCAGGCATTCCTCCACATGCGGGAAGAAGAATGTTTCCAACCACGATCCGCGGTTCGGGCAAAGCCAGCGCCAGTAAAGCTCCGAGCCATCCTGCAGGATCTGGGAATCGACCGGCTTGCCGTCGCGGAACTGTGCGACGTGCTCCGGATGCGCCTCGGCGAAGACCTCGTCCACATTCAGGCTGAAGTAAGCGAGCACCGGCATCTTGCGCTTGGCGGATTCCGCGACCATTTGGTCTAGCAGGTCGAACCCAAGTCCCGGATGGCGAGTGCCGACCTTCGTGTCAAAGTAGGAGTAGCCGTGGTGGCACTTCGCGAAGAGCGCGATCGAATTGACCTTCGCTGATTCGAGCGTGTCGAAGAACGTGGTGGCATCAAACTGGTCGCCGACGGTCACTCCGGCGGGCGTGTGGAAATCGAGGTGGATCTGGCGGTGTGGGAAGGGAATCGTTGGGGGATTCATGCGGGTTTTCCGTTGGGCGAGCCGAGAGTGATGAGCGTCCATTCGTGTTGGCGGTGAAAGGAGAGTTCCTGATGCGGCGAGGTCGAGAAGAGTTCCGCCGTCATGCCGTCAGGCGTGCGAGTGTAGTCGTAGCGGGAAAACGAGATGAGCCATCTGGACTCGGGCAGAACGGGGCCATCCTCACAAATCGCAGCGAGTGGAATCTCTGCAAAGATCACCCAGCATTCGTTTTGGCGATCGATGCGGACCGTGCTCTCGAGGTCCACCTTGACAAACGTCGGGTCGATGGCCTCGCCCGGCTGCGCCTCCGCCAGGTTCTTCGGAAACCGAACCTGAAAAAGCTGGTTGGATGGGGAGATGTGCAGCTCGTAATAGGCCTCCTGCGAAAGCGGCCGCAGGAAGATTTCGAACACGTCACCCTTCAGGTATGCCGGTTCGTTGAACTCCGTCACCGGGTTGAAGATGTCACGGTCGGGCAGCGTGGCGTGAAGCAGAAGTCCACGCCCGTTCCACCCGAAACGGACCGTTCCGCCCTCAAGATCGGAGCCCGCATTCCATCCCTGCCTCATCACCAGGACGGGTTCATGTCCGGGCGGACGTCCGGTCCAGTCTTTAAGGCTAAAGGCTTCGATCTGCGGGCAATGTAGTGGGGTGGAGGTCATAGGTTGGATTTGGCCCTTCTTGCACGTGTAGCGGTGATGCCCTTGGGAAGTTTGAGATCCACATCGTATTTTTCTCCCTGTCGCTTCCAGGAGGACTGGATCGGACCGAGTGGTGTTGGCACCGTGCATTCGAGCGAATCTCCGAGGAAGGAGGGATCAAAGGTGATAGCCTTCCAACCGGGTGCGGTCTGGCGGATGCCGCCGAGGATTTGCATGAGGTGGAAGAGCGGATGGGCCGACCAAGCGTGCGAGAAGCTTTCGTTGCCAAGACCCGGCTCGAAGGTCTCCCAGGTGGTGCCGTGCTCGGCCATCTTGGTCCAGTGCTTTTTGATGAAAGCGACGACCTCGGCTCCGTGGCCGCGGGTGGCGAGCTCAGTTAGCACATAGGTCACCCAGTAGGAGCTGGGCATGGCCTCGAAGGTCTCTTCGCCGCGGAGATAGGGGAGTAAGCGCTTTTCGAGCATGACTTTCTCGTGCTTGGGAGAGAGTCCTGTGAGCAGGGCGAGGGTCTGTGAATGGATGGAGTATTTGGCGACGATCTTGCCCTTTTCGTCATAGCCGTCCGCAAGCAGGCCCTCCTTGCTGATCAATTTTTGCAGCGAGGCGCGCAGGCGCTTGCTCCAAGCCTCGAATGGTTTGGCCTCGGCCTTGCGACCTGCCGCCGCATAAAGCAGGGCCAATTTGTCGAGGGCTTCGAGCAGCCAGAGATTCAGCACCGATGGGCAGCCTTCGCGGTGCAGGGTGGTCCAGTCGAGGAAGAGCCAATAGCGATTATCGAAACGGGCCAGGCCGGTCTTGGCATCGGTCATGTCACGGAAGTAGTCGAGGATGCCAAGGGCCGTCGCTTCATGGGTCTCGAATGCCTCGGTCGATCCGGTCTGCCAGTAGTGGTCCCAGAGCGTCAGAACCCAGGTGAGGCAGAAATCCGGCAGGATGCAGGAGTGGGCCTTGGTCGGTGCGTGGGCGTAGGTGAGGCCGTTGGGAACGGTCTGCGAGGCGATGCAGTGGACGCCGCGGCGCAGGAGGCGCGCGTCATTGCAGAAGTGAAAGGTATTCCATGCCTGCACGCGCGCATCGCCCCACCACTGGGCCTGCTCGCGCCACGGGGTGTCCACATAGGCGTCGAGGCTGCAGCATTCCTGGGTCCAGGCGCAGGTCTCCCAGATGGAGTTGAGAGTCTCGTCCGAGGAATGGAAGGAACCCTCGCGCGTGAACGGGTAGGCCATGCTGCGGATCGAGAAATCCAGCTTCAGCGGCTTGGTGGCATCGCGCACCGTGATCACCGCGTAGCGGAAGCCCATCGGATGGAAAAAGGTGTGCTCGTTCTTCCCCTTCCTCAAGATGGCCCGGTTGCCCAGGGCGATGTCGGACCATGAGTTGGTATCCACATACGGCGCGAGCGTTGCGGGATCGACGACTTCATGGAAAGTCAGATCGACGATCTCCCCGCCGCTGGCGCCGTTCACCGTGAGGATGGGACATCCGACCACGGTTTTTGAAAAGTCGACGAGGTAACTTCTCCACCGACCTTTGGCCGATGCTTCGATCGTGAGCGGCCAACGCGCGGGGCCGGTCATTTTGTGGGCGAGTCCTTCCTCATGGCGCGTCAGATAGACATCGCGGGTGCTTGCCGCACCCTTTGCGGAGCGGCCGGCAGCGATGCCGACGAGGCGGCCTTTGAAACTTTCGTCTTCGCGGAGCAGCGGAATTCCGCGGGTCTCCAGAGAATACCACGGCATCGCGTTCCAGACCCGTGGCTGGTCTTTGGGATGTTTCCATGCCGAGTCGTCGTAGCTGATACCGGTCCATCCGGCGGGTTCTTCACGCAAATCAATGTGTTCCTGGAAGGACATTTGGGCAACCAGCGGGACCACATCCTTGCGGACCTCGGTTTGGCGGCGGGCTTTCCACGTCTCGTCGGTGACCACGAGGGTTTTGCCAGCCTGCAGGGCGAGCAGGAGCCCGGCCGTGTCTTCGCTGATGTAGGAAAAGGTGCCGCACCCCGGATGATGCGCGCGCACGGCGATGATGTTTTTGCCTTTCTTGAGCCAGGGCCGGATATCGATCTCGTCAAAAGGCCAGTGCGACTGGAAACCGCGCGCCGGCCCACCGCAGACGTAGCGGCCGTTGAGGTAGAGTCGATAGGATTGGTCGGCGGTGACCAAGACGCGCGCCTTGCCTGGAATCGCATCAAGCGTGAAGCTCTTGCGGAAAAGGGTATAGCCGTTGTGGAGGTCGGTGTTGGCAAGGCCCTGCCAGATCCAGCGTGCCTTCTTCAGCGCGTCGGGGACCGTGGATGTTTGAGGCATGCCGTTATCGGTTGCTGGGGATTTGGATGATTTCATGAAAGTCAATGTTGGGGATCGCTCGGTGGAAGCGATCTTGTTCACGCCAAGTGAGTTTTCGCAAGCGGGTTTGCGGCGGTCATGCGTTCAGGCGCAACGACCGACTAATGCCACTCCCAAGAAACAATGCGATAAATTGGCAAGCGGGCCATGGGTCTGAAAGTCAAAGGTCTGAAAGTCAAAAAGTCGAAGAACCGCGAATATTGAGCTGACCTTGGACTTTTGACTTTTAGACTCTTCTCTCCTGCGTCTTAACCGCTCGACTGTCGCGTTTATTACGAGGGGTGGTATAAAGCCGATTTTTTTCATCACCACCCCAGTGTCATTCTACTTGGCGCAATGCGATAATCAACAAATCTGAAATATTTTTCTGGAGCTTGTGACGGAAAATTGCTAAGGCGTGGGTGTCTTTAGAAACACCTACCATCATGGCCTTTACCAGCGAGCATACCCACCACATTCGAGTCCGGTCGACCCAGCTTGAGATGCCCTCGGCGACTGCCACGGGGCGTGGATCGGAAGAATACGACCGCCGGCTTCGTGACACCCAGGAAGAGCTGGAGCGGATCCAGCAACAGCGTGAGGAACTTGAGCGGGAGCGGCAGGAGCTTGAGGAGCTGACCAATCGCAAACGAGTTTTTGTGTCGCAGCAGGTCGAGTTGACCGAGCGCCTGACATCGGCGTTGACGCTGATTGATCGCGAGTTGTTTCAAATGCGCAACGAGGCTGAGGATCTTGAGCAGTGCCGAGTTTGTTTTGCGGATCATCTTGATAAGGTTCAGAAGATCAATCCCGAGAATTGGACGCGTGAGAATCTTTCCGAGAAACTCGAAAAAGCCGGCATGGCGATCGACATCGCGGCCGACGAGTACGATCAGGCCGCATCGCACTTCGAGGGCACTCGTGGTGGTGCGATTTTCGGGCGTGCTTCGAAGAAGGCTCGTTCCGCATCTCGCGTTCGCGATACCACCGAGTTTATTTCCAACCTTCGCAACGGATTTGCCTTCAACCTGCCGCTGCTCGTATTGGGTGGTGCGGCCTTGGTTGTTTATTACCTCAAGTAAGGGACGTCCTTTGCCCTGATCCGCGTCATGATCTTCAAGGAAGACATCCAGCTCGACCAGATTCGCGAGAAGCAGCAGGAGCTGAAGCGACTCGAGTTGGAATACGCGCGGCACAGCCGGCAGATTGCGTTGCAGCGTCAGGAGCAAGAGCGGACGATCCCGCCGCCGGACGACATGGATGCGCGCGCGGGGCGTAAAAAGTATGAGAATCTCGTGGTTTCTCGCGGGGCGCTTTCCAATGAGAAACGCGAGTATCAGCGCAGCATGATGCTGCTGATGATGTTGCTGGCGGCAACCGCGTCGCTCGTCTGGTGGGGCATCACGCTGATGCGGGCAGCTTGATGAGCGTATCGTCGTCCGCGTTTTTCAGGCTTTTTGCCGGTGGTGCGGATGAGCGGGATTTGGTCTTGAAGGTTTTTTTCGCATCGAGTCGGACGCGGAGTTCCGGCCATTGGTCTTTGCTGACGATGTAGCCGACGCATTCCGGTTTGCCGCAGCGGCAGGGGTGGTCTTCGAAGCAATCGACCTCGAAGCCATAGTCGAAGCTGAGTTCTTCGCCGGGCTGGATGTCGCGGATCGCATCGATGTAGATTCTGCGGCCGACGATGCAGGCCTCGCAGTTGGGCGCGCAGGAGTGGTTGATGAGGCGGGCGATGTTCCAAGGGACATTGCCGTCGAGGTCGTAGTTTTTTGAAATTGTGAAGATGTAGACCGCAGCGTCGCCGGTGGCGTCGGCCTTCCTTTGTTGGGAGGCGCCGCGGCGGTCGCTTTCGCGTTTGTCGATCATTTCGCCGACATACTCGATGACGCGCGTGTCCTTCGGGATGAAGGTGGTGGCGTAGACTCCGCGGCCGTGGATGTTGGATCCGCGGACTTCGCAGTAATCGCTGTCGCCGCGCTTCCAGAGTTCGATCATTTTTTTGCGGAGCAGGCGCTCCTCGGTGATTCCCTTTTTCCTTGATGGCATGACTTGTGTGGGGCGGGCTTTAGCGGGCTTCGCGTTTGCTTTAGCGGGCTTCGCGTTTGCTGACGGGTGGTAGCTCGATGTTTCTTGGCAGCGTGATGAAGAGGCCCCTGAGGTCGCTGACCTTGAGGCCAGCGCCGTCGATGAAGGTCCAGTCGAGCTTGTCCTTGGGTGAAATGGCGGCTTGGTAGCCGAGGCTTTCGATGATGAGCGGCTTTGGGATGCCTTCGCGGATGAAGCGGAATTTTGTCATCGTTGGCACGAGCACCAACCACTTGGTGTAAACGAAGTTGCCAGACTTGCCTTTTTGCGGGCCGACTTGATGGACGATGGGGGTGCCTTCGGGTTTGGATGAAAGCATCGTGATGCCTTGGCGGACCATTTCCTGGGGGATTTTTGCGAGTTGCTCTTCGAGTGTTTGCATACCGCCCATGCGTTGCGAAACGCGTTCCTTCCAGAGCGGGTTCATGCGTTCGAGCGCGGCTTGGTAACGGCCGAGGACCACTTCGTTGCCGAGCGCAGCGACCGCGCTGGTGGCTGATTGTACGACTTCGGGCGGGACCGCATCGGCGATGACCTCGGCTTCGCCGAAGGACTCGGTGTTTGTGGTTTCCTGCTGCGCTTGCGCCATGCCGAGCATGATCAGCGCGGAGGCAAGGCAGGTGAATGTTGGCAGGGATTTCACGCGACAATCGATGGGCTTGCGATGGGGGCAAGTCAAGCCCGGTCAAGGGCAGTGCTTGAAATGCTTGATGCGAAATTTGCTGGCAATGCTTCGCGTGATCAACGCGCCTTGCGTGATTTTTTCGACTCGAAGGACACCGCATTCGGGTCGAAGGCATTTGGGTCATAGCCTGGGTTCATCCATTCGATTTCGCCGTGCAATGCCTGCATGTATTGGAAGGTGCCGCCAAAGTCTTCGGGCGGGCAGGCGCGTTGACCTTCGAGCATTTGGGGTCCGCCTTCGCCGGCGCATGATTTTTCGAAGACCACCTCGTGGATCCATTCGTCGGCGAAGTCATAGCGATAGAGCATGCGGATCGGCATGCGGCGTTTGCCAAGGAAGGCACCGACGGTGAGTTGTGCTTCGTCCTGGAAGTCGCCGAGCACTTGGTCCTGAAGGCCGATCGGGCCGATCACATCGACGAGGCGTTTGCCTTTGCCGTGGCGGAATTCGTGCGGGTGTTTGTCTTCCCAGCCCATGGCTGCTTGGATCGCATTGCTGAGGGCGATGAAAGTTGCATCGGTGCCGATCGAGAAGCGGCGCCAAATTTGTGGCTGGATGCCGTAAAGGAAGATCTTTACGACCACGCGGTTTTGATCATTGGATTTCGGCATGCGCCGGAATGTGTCGGAATACCGCGCGTGAGGCAAACGGGAAAAGCCGGATGATGCGGCGGGAAATTTTTTATCGATCAGCTGCCTGCGAGGCGGTTCTTGGCGAGCTCGGCATCGATGATGCGTTCGCATTCGCGGATCTGTTCCTGGCGGCGTGCGCGTGCGCCTTCGGCGAGTTGTTCGAGGGTGTCGATGTCGTAGAGGTAGACCTCTTCGATTTCGCCGGCGGCGGGTTCGATGTCGCGCGGGACGGCGATGTCGATGAGGAAGAGCGGGCGGAATTTGCGGGCGCGGCGGGCTTTTTCGATATCGGCGCGGTGGACGATTGTGTGGGGTGAGCCGGTGGAGGAGATCACCACATCGACGCGTTCGAGCACACGGTGCCAGTCGTCGAAGGTGACCGCGCTGCCGCCCATTTCGGCGGCGAGTTCGATGGCGCGTTCGTGCGAGCGGTTGGCGACGAAGATCGAGCGGGCGCCCCGAGAGACGAGGCTTTGGGCGGTGATGCGACTCATTTCGCCGGCGCCGATGAGCATGACCTCGCTGTCGCCGAGGTGGCCGAAGATTTTCTCCGCGAGTTCGACTGCGACGCTGCCGACCGAGGTGGCGCCTTCCTGGATGGATGTCTCGGTGCGGACTTTTTTGCCGATGCCGAATGCGCGTTGGAAGAGACGGTTGAGCATGCCGGAGGTCGTGCCGGCATCGAGAGCGGCTTGGTAGGCTTGTTTCACCTGACCGAAGATTTCCGTTTCGCCGAGCATCATTGAGTCGAGTCCGCTGACGACGCGGCAGAGGTGTTGGGCTACCGATGATTTTTCCTTGCGATAGAAATGTGGGGTGATGCCTTCCGGCAGTGATGTTTTTGCGGCGAGGTGGGACTCGAGTTTTGCAAAGGCCGATGTGGCATCGGGTGCGACGAAGTAGAACTCCGTGCGGTTGCAGGTGGAGATCACGACCCCTTCGGTGACATCCTCGAGTGTGGTAAGTTCGCGTGAGGCCGTGCCGAGGTGGCTGGTGACGACGGCAAATTTCTCCCGCACCTCGACGGGTGCGGTGCGGTGGTTGAGGCCGAGGCAGAGCAGGTCCATCAGACGAATGCGAAGACGCCGAGTGAGAGCAGGAAGAGGGCGATGGTCAGCAGTGAGATGCGGCGCCCGGTGAGGCCGCGAGTCGACTGGATCCAGAGAAGTATGGCGTAGCCGGCCCAGACGATCAGCGCGGCGACGAGGTGGCCGGTAGCGGAAGGTGAGCGTGGCATCATGAAGCCGGCGATGATGCCGAGGGTGAGGAGGATGCTACCGAGGCGCAGCAGGCGCTTGAGTGAGACGAGCAGTTCGCGGGCTGGTGGCAGGTTGCGGAAGAGTCCGCTTTTCAAGTGGTGTTCTTTGAGTTGGTGATCGAGCACGAGGAACATCACTCCGGCGACTGCGGCAAGGGCGAGCGCGCCGTAGGCCAGCACCGAGGTGGCCGTGTGGGTTTCATGCCATGGGTTGCCGCCGGGGACTTTCATGGGCGTCGCATCGAGCATGCCGGGAGCGAGTGCGATGGCTTGAAAAATGAAAACGACCGGAGCGGTGAAGACGCCGAGCAGTGAGATGCGGTAAGCTGGGCCGATGAGCAGGTAGAACAGCGTGAGCGACCATGCGAGGTAGGCGAGGATCTCGCCGTTGTCGGCGAGCGGGCATGCGCCGCGGGCTTCG
>Ga0208481_1000663_pt1 | contig 9904 bp, 7 predicted proteins | sample LakMenEpi02Jun10_FD_150662 | JGI IMG/M metagenome (GOLD analysis project Ga0208481, IMG submission 150662) | Freshwater microbial communities from Lake Mendota, WI - 02JUN2010 deep hole epilimnion (SPAdes) | ecosystem: Environmental > Aquatic > Freshwater > Lake > Epilimnion/Euphotic zone ... | reverse complement strand
CGATCTGCCTGATGAAGTCATTGCACCAGGTGTAGTTGTCTCGTGGAGTATTCCTGATCAACCAACATTGAAAGCTGGCGACTCGGTCGTCAAGGGCACAACGGTTGCAGTCAATGTTTCATCGGGTCCTGCATTGCGCGACATCCCGAACTTGGTGGGCAAGACATTGGAAGAGGCGACAAAAACTCTCACCGATATGGGTCTTGTTGTTGTTGAAGCTCCGACATTGGGTCACCCTGAGATTCCTGCGGGCCAGATTTCGATTCAGTTGCCTGTTGCGGGTGAAAAACTTGCGCGCGGCGGCACCGTTACTTTGACGGTGTCGGCAGGCCCCAAAAACACTCTCATTCCAGATATCTATGGCAAGGATTTCGCAACGGTGAAGGCTCGCCTTGAAAAGTATGGGATGGTCATCGGCAAGGTGACAGGCAATAAGAATCGCGGTCTCAAGTCGGCGAGCATCGATGGAAAAGTAGTGCGTAACCGCACCTCCGTTATCGTCGGTAAGACCGTCGACCTCACCTTCCCCTAATCTCAATGGAGGCGATGAAGTCGCCAACCACTTGAGGGGGAAATCATGGGTGCATTGGACGGTCGCGTTGCGATTATCACCGGAGCTGGTCGCGGTATTGGCCGTGAGCATGCATTGTTGTTTGCTGCAGAGGGCGCAAAAGTTGTTGTGAATGATCTTGGCGGCGCCAATGACGGCACCGGCACAGACGCAACGCCAGCGCAGCAAGTTGTCAATGAGATTATTGCCATGGGTGGCGAAGCAGTTGCTAACTACGACAACGTTGCTGATTGGGAAGGTGCCCAGCACATGATCAACGCCGCTGTTGAGGCATTCGGAGATCTCGACATCCTTGTGAACAATGCCGGCATTCTTCGTGACCGTGTCTTGGTGAACATGACGGAAGCCGAATGGGACGCTGTGATTGCAGTGCACCTCAAGGGACACTTCGCACCATCACGGTGGGCTGCTGCGTACTGGCGTGAGCAGCACAAGGCCGGTGTCACGAAGCCACGCAACATCGTGCACACTTCATCAACATCTGGTTTGTTTGCAAACCCTGGTCAGTCGAACTACGGCGCAGCAAAGACAGGCATCGCAACATTTAGTCAGATTTTGGCGAAGGAGCTCGCTCGCTACAACGTGAAGAGCAACTCCATTGCGCCTGCTGCACGAACACGACTCACGGAAGCAACTCCCGGTCTTGGCGAGCGCATTGCTGCTCCTACAGATGTTGCACAGTTTGACGAGTGGGACCCCGCAAACATTTCTCCGCTTGTTGCCTATCTTGCATCAGCAGCGTGTGACTTCACTGGCGAAACTTTCTTTGTGAAGGGTGGCGAAGTAACGCGAGTACGTAGTTGGGAGCGCGCAGAGACCGTTGAGCAGAATGATCGGTGGGGAGTGTCAGAACTCACAGCGGCTCTCAACGCCATGGCTGCAAAGGTCAAGCAATAGGGGATTACCCTCGTAATCTGCCCCATGAACCCCTCATCCCGCGATAACGAAGAGCTGACTCCGCACGGTCGAAAGACCATTGCGATTGAGCAAGGCGGCGTTGATGAGGTCTCCATCGTCCCTTGGACGATGATGTTCCCTCGAAAAGTTGCTCGCAAGATGGGTATTACCCGCAAGTGGGCCACTCTCATTGTGGTCCTCACGGGTTTGATGACAACGAGTTCCACCATCACAGTTCTTGTGGTGTCGCTGCAAACAATTGCCGATGACTTGAACTCCTCGGTCAACGTTTTGAACTGGTCGATCACAGGCCCGATGCTTGCTTTTGGTGTGGTGGGGCCTGCCTACGGAAAGATCGGCGATCTCTACGGCCATAAGAAGGTATACGTCTACGGGCTTGCGTTCTCTGGCCTTTTTGCATTCGCAACAGTGTTTGCGTGGAGCGCGCCGTCGATGGTGTTTTTCCGCTTGATGTCGGCAGTTGCTGGCTCTGCAACTGGACCAGCAGCAATGGCATACATCAATCGTTTGTTTGAACCACACGAGCGTGTTCGCCCGATGGGTTTGTGGAGTTTCGTGACCGCGGGTGCACCAGTTCTTGGTGTTGTGATGGGTGGTCCGCTCGTTGATGTCATCGGCTGGCGAATGATCTTCATCATCCAGACTCCGATGTTGTTGATTGCTGCACTTCTGGCGTGGAATTTGTTGCCACAAACAAGTCGCGAGAAGAACGTGAAGTTCGATATCTGGGGCTCGGTCACATTGGGTTTTGGCGCCACGATGTTTTTGCTCGCAATCAACCGTGGTCACTCATGGGGTTGGACATCGCCGGTAGTTCTTGCGACGCTTGTGTCTTCGATCATTGCGTTTTATGCCTTTGTGAAAGTAGAGCAAGCAGCTGAGGCACCGCTGTTGCCGCTGAGTTGGCTGCGACAAGGTGACTTGATGTTGCCGATGGTGATTCAGATGTTGTTGAACTTCGCCTATATGGGCGGCTTCATCGTTGTTCCACAAATGTTGGAAAACGGCCTAGGAATGACAGCGGCACACATTGGTCTTCTTGTGATCTCTCGACCGCTCTTGTTCAGTATCACTGCGCCGCTCGCCAGCTTTTTCACAATGCGAGTCGGGGAGAGAATCTCTGCCGCGATTGGTTGTGCGCTGATGGTGCTGTCGATGATTCTGCTCAGCACGATCCGCGATGGTGCAGGAGACCTCATCGTTGTCTTGGGGCTTGGCGCATCAGGAATTGGTTTCGGCATTGCGGGGCCTGCGCTGAGTGCGCTGGTGTCAAACAACGCGCCGGAAGAGTCAATTGGCGTGGCTGGTGCAATGCAGCAACTTCTCAGTCAGATGGGTGCTGTTCTTGGGTCAACCGTCATGATCTCTGTTCATGAGATGTTGTCGGGCATGGGAACAGTTGAAAGTTACGCCTACGCGCTTCTGTCGGGTGCTGTCACATCTGTGGGTGCTTTAGCGCTTGCTACTCGTTTGAACTCCACAGACCGCTCCGCACTGCGTCTCGCAGAGCAGTAAGTCTTAGGCCGTGATGGCCTTAATCTCTGCCGCTACCTGAATAGCTTCATCCGTTTGAGGCAGTGCTGTCTGCATCGCCATCAGCCGGGTGATGTCGCCTTCGACTTTGATGCGGCCACTCATGAATGCCTGCATGCTCGCGGTGGGGTCTTGGTCAACGAAGACCGAACGAGCAATCTCATATTCGGTGGTGATGGTCAGATCTGCTCCGTCGAGTGATCCGAGCTCCATGTCGAGGGCTCCGCTTGAGGTGTCGAAGTAGGCGCTGATGCTTCCGTCGCCAAAGGGGACCTTGGTGGTCACCACGTTGATGCGGATGAGAATCTCGATGGGGGGCACAGAATCGGCATATTTGTGTCGAATATCGCGCGCAGCCTGGATCCACTCGTCTGAAAGGAATGGATAACTCATGGGAACCTCGAGGAATTGTGAATAGGTCTTTACGGAATGTCAAACCATGTCGGAATCTACGGGCGAAACCGAGAGAATTGACGAATGGCAAAAATCCTGGTCTCTGAAGAATTAGCGGAAGGCGGTCTGAACAAGCTTCGGGACGCCGGCCATGAGGTCGACGTGCAGACCGGATTGTCTCCCGAGCAGCTTCATTCCGCCATCAAGGGCGCTCAGGCGCTCATCGTGCGCTCTGCCACCCAAGTGGACGACGCACTCTTGGCTGCGGCCGACTCCTTGATGGTGGTGGGTCGCGCTGGCGTTGGTCTTGACAATGTTGATGTTGAATCTGCAACCCGCCGCGGCGTAATGGTGGCGAATGCCCCAGAATCAAACATCGTGTCGGCTGCCGAGCACACCATGGCGATGCTGTTGGCAGTTGCGCGCAATGTTCCGCAAGCTCACAGCGCACTGAAGGATGGCCGCTGGGAGCGCAGCAAGTGGGAAGGCGTCGAACTTTTCGACAAGACCTTTGGTGTCGTTGGTCTTGGTCGTATTGGCAAGTTGGTCGCACAGCGTGCAGCGGCATTCGGCATGCGCATTGTTGCGTTTGATCCATTCGTGTCTGATGAGCGTGCGCGTGCCATGAATATTGAGATGTTGGATCTCGACACTTTGGTGCAGCGTTCTGACTTCATCACGGTGCACCTGCCCAAAAACAAGGAAACCATCAACTTGTTTAACAAGGAGATGTTCAAGAAGGCAAAGCCATCGTTGCGCATCATCAATGTCGCTCGTGGTGGCATCATCAACGAAGCGGACCTTGCAGAAGCAGTGAAGACCGGTGTGATCGCTGGTGCGGCTCTCGACGTGTTCGACAAGGAACCAACAACAGAGTCTCCGTTGTTTGATGTTCCTGGCATTGTCGTAACGCCACACCTTGGTGCCAGCACAACAGAAGCCCAGGATCGTGCAGGCCTCGATATTGCTGACCAAATTCTTCTCGCTTTGGCGGGTGACTTCGTGCCGTATGCAGTGAACATCTCCGCTGCAGATGCCAACGAAACTTTGAAGCCGTACTTGCCATTGGCAGAGCGTCTTGGTCGTTTGTTCTCGTCTGCTGCTGAAACTGATGTTGCAGAACTTGAGATCATTGCGACGGGTGAAATCGCAGGGTATGACACACGCATTCTCACACTGTCTGCATTGAAGGGTTTCTTCTCTGCGCGCCATGCAGATGCGGTGACATACGTGAATGCTCCACAGATTGCGGAAGGGCAGAAGGTTGCTGTCAAAGAAACCAATATCTCTGCGGCCTCAGCAAACAGCGATTATGTGAACCTGATTACATTGCGTGCAGGCTCACACAGCATCGCGGCAACACTTGTGGGTCCTCGTCGTCAGCCGCACATTGTGATGGTGGATGATCACCTCACTGACGTACCACCATCGGATCACATGCTTGTCGTACGTAACGATGACCGCCCAGGTGTGATTGGTCTTGTCGGAACTCTGCTGGGTGCCCACAACGTGAACATCGCCGACATGGATGTGGGTCGTGCCATCAAGCCGGGCACAGCATTGATGGTGATTGCCACTACTGCTGAAGTAACCGAGACGGTATTGGCTGAGTTGCGAGCTCAGCCAGGCATCATCGAAGTGTCAAAACTGCGCGGGTAATACCGCGATTAGCGAACGACAAGTTTGACGGTGCGAGACGTCTTCTTGCCTGATTTTGTTGTGACGGTTACCTTCACAGAACAAGTTCCACGCTTTAGGTTCTTCACTGAAGTGCCCTTCACTTGACAGAACTTTCGCGAGGACGACGCAACGGTTAGTGAAGTTTTGGAGCCTTTTGGTGCAGGTAGCTTGCTGAGGCTCAAAAGTGTCTTTGAACTTGTGGTGGCCTTCGCCTTAATCACTTTCGTGTATCTCGGTGTTGCTGGTGTTGGCGAGACAGTTCGTGTGCCTTGATCAACGACTGGTGTCGGTACGACAGCGGGGGAGTTGCCACCGCCACTACTTGAGGGGGAGTTTGACCCACCAGAAGATGGAGTTCCTGATCCACCGGACGAGGGATTTCCAGAACCACCCGAAGACGGTGAATTATTTCTCGCTGGCGCTGCAAGGACTGCAGCAACGTCCTTAGAAGGTGTCTTTGCATCGCTGAGTTCTGAAGGCTCTGAAGTCTTTGATTCAGCGTTGACGGCTTTGACATTCACTGAGTACTTGCTTGTGCTTGTCAGATCTTTAAACGTATACGTCAAGCCAGATGTAGTAACCGGAGCTCGACTAACTACATCTCCTATGAACAATTGAACTATGTAGTTGGTGATTGCTGCTCCACCGGTATATCCGGGCGCACTCCAATTAATTGTTATCTGTCCATCGGCAGGTGAAGAAATATCTGGTTTTGCCGGTGGATTAGGGTCAGCCGCTTCTGGTACTACTGGGTCAGCGTAAACAAAAGCTCCCCAACTATCTGCATCACCTGCGCGAACGCCGACGACATATTTCAAGTTGTACTCAACCCCAGTAAAAGAGAATGTTCGTCCTGTTGAGCCAATAGTGCCACTACTTCTAAAAATTATTCCAGAAGATGAACCAATCCGCACTCTTGCCTCGTATCTCGTTGCGTTGCTTGCTGCGCCCCATTTGAGAGTGACGGTTGCAGATCCAGGTGCCGAAGTAGCTGTGACTTGTGAAGCCACATTTGAATACGCGCTAACAGCATCAGGTTGAAGGACGAGGATGCAACTGAAAATCAAACTGGTTAATGCAATGCAAACCTTCGATCTCATGATGCTGTCACCGTGACGTTGTCGCCTGCCTGCACCGCCTGGTTAACACCAGGGAGAGATTGGACAACGGCAGAGCCATCTTTCTTAAATGCTTCTAGGTAGTAATTCACTGCTTCGGAAAGGCCTTTGAGTTCAAAGCGGCCAGAGTTGTCCCCGCACGCAATTGCAGAGGCATTGCTTCGATTGGCGGCATTGCTTGAGGAGTCTCGCCATGCCGCAACACAAATTCCGTCCGGGGTAGTCCCAGTAATGATTGCTCCATTTCTCATTCGAATTCTGAGATCCTGTACTCCACTTGATGGAACTGTTATCTCTGTTGCGTCGGCAAAGCTTGTGGTCTGGGTCGGTCCAGACTGATCCTTATACCAGCCTCCAGTGAGCGACTTATTTTGGGTCCACCAAGTCAATTTGTAGGTTCCGTTGACTTCAAGACCTCGAAGCGCAAAATTCCCTGAGCCGGAACTACACGAACTTGAAACCCATGATTGAGTTGAGCTCTCCATTGCGGAAACGCAGACGTTTGGTTCTGGTGTGTTTACACCTGAGACAAATGTGCCCTTAATGCTTGGGGCGCTCACAAGAATGATCTCACCGAGGTCAATATTGCTCGCGGAACTACGAGCTGCAATGCCAGTTAAGGAACTCTGGATCTCGCCATTGTTATTGAGATAGCCCTGTTTGAAGTCGCCCATAGCCGAAGAGATTCGAAAACGATAGGACCCCGTTGAGTCAAGTCCAGGAAGAACAAACTCGCCATTATTTAGGGTGCACACTGTGTTTTCGTAGATTCCTCCATTATTTCCGTCGTCTTTGATCGCATTGATGCAAACATTTCCAACTCCGGAGCCGCCAAACATGATTTTCCCATTTGCTTTTGTTCCAGCTACAAGAGAGATGTTTGTGAGGTCAATGTTTGAACTTCCAACAGTCACTCTTCTGGCGCTTTGAAGGTCAGTCGTGATCGCCCCTGTCGAGGTAATCCACCCTCCGCGATATTCACTTGTTGAATTGACCTGTATTCGGTAATTTCCTTCAACAAGGCCCTTAAGGGTGAGCGTTCCGTTGGACCCAGAACAAGCAGAACCGGCATATTCACCCCAACTGAAGTCATTCTTAATGAGAATGGCATTGACGCAGATATTTGAGACGGTGGCCGAACCAAACTTCATTGTCATATCAATTTTTGGTCCTCGATACAGGGTTGTTGTGCCGAGGTCGACAAGGTTGTCATTGGATGAAATTGAAAGTGAAGTTGCGCTTTCTGAATTACTTAACTTTCCAGAATTCGAGTAGTAACCGGGCCGATAATCGGTGCCTTGTGTCGTAACTTGAAGGACATAATCAGCAATCTCAATGCCGCGAAGTTTGTAACTTCCTGCCGTGTTTGCGCATGTCATCGTCTGCCAAGTACGGCCCCAATAGGAGGTCGGATCGATTTTGAAAGCGATAACGCAGGCGTTGGTGATGGCGACCGCATCATCGTTGACCAGTTTCAGCACTATTGATTTTGTTTTCGCGAATGTGATGTCTTGGCCAGAAACATCGTTCTGTCCTACAGAAACGACGGTAGCCCGAGAGAAATCTGGAGTGTTACCGAGGAATTGTGATTTGTAATCTCCATCGCGGATATCGAATCTGATCTTGTAGTTTCCAGATTGCAGACCCTTCAAGGACCATCCTCCAGGTGCTGTAAAACATCCTGACTGGGTGAATTCTCCCCATCCAGCTTCCGCTTCAGAGATTCGATAAGCAGCGACGCACACTTGAGTACTTCCTCCGTCAGAAGTAGACAAAGCGCCGCTAATTGATTTCCCAGGACTGAAAGAAAAATCTTTGCCTGTCGTCGCAGAATCAGATACCTGAATTGTAAATCTTGTTGCAGTTTCTGCGTTCCCGCCACCTAGCCATTGCGATCCATAATCAGGGTGGCTGGCTCTAACAGAGTAAGTCCCGGCCTCGATGCCACCGATTCGATATGTGCCGTCAGGTCCGGAGAGGGCTCCCCGCACACCGAGCGGCCCAGTAGCTGTGTTCGAGTAACTCATCGCAGTGACATTTGCACCTGCTACCGGATCGCCTGAAGGTGTTCTTACAGTCCCACTGATGCTTTTACCAATTGGCAGAACAATGTTTGCAGTGATGTTTCTTGATGCGCTGGTGACAGAAATGTCGGACGCAGTCATGTAGGAATCTGTTGTTGCTGGTGTCGCATACCACCTCGGCCTGTAGGGCGACGATGAATTTCCCGAATTGAACTGCAGTCGATATTTCGTGATCAAAGATGGAGTGTTCTGTGGATTGCTATCAAACGGAACTCCAAGCTCGAACTGACCAGATTCATTTGTGCAGGAAGAGCCAGCTGATTGCGAATACCAATTCACAGCGTCGGCTCCTGATTTGTAGGCAGTGACACACACTTCTGAGGCTTTCGCTACAGAGCCATCTGCACCTGTCACTTGACCGCTGATGACTCCCATGACGGGAAGCTGAAGGCGAACATCCTGTTGCGACGATGACCCAAAACTGAAGCGGTAACTGGGATCGCAGTACTGGCCCGGGTAGGTACCGAGGGGCGCGACGAGGGTAAAGGATTGGCCATTCTTCACTCCACAGAAGAGTTGGCCTGTTGGTGTTGCAGGAACTTTGACTTGCAGCCAGACATTTGCGTTCTGCTGGAGACCCATCTCCCATGTGCCATCGGGGGTAACTTGTCCGCCCGCACCGTCAAGGGTCATGTACCAATCGGTCTGAGAATTTGAGAGAGAGACGAGAGCTGATGTGACTAGTGCACCTGTAGAGGTGACGAGTGTTCCCTCGAATGCAACTCTCGTTCCGGTTCTTGTGTGGTTTATAGTGATAGGCGTTGAATCCACAAGCAAACAATTTGAGGGATCGGTGCCACTTGCGACGCCTTCAGTTGACGTGTTTGAGTACCACGCTCCTAGTGAGTTTGTAGGTGCCGAAGAAAGAGCTTTGAAAGCAACTCGGTATCTAGCTTTTGGCAGGTTGACCGAGAATTGTCCCCCTGGACCCACGGGCACAATTGTGCTTGCCCCAGTGGGAAATCCGCTGGGGGAAGAGCAAACAGAGAATGCATACGGAATAAAGACAATCTGAAAACTGCCCGCGGGGACCGCAACATTTCCAGCAGTGATAGTGCCGGATACTGTTGCGCCGTTTGCAGAGACCTGTTGTGACGCTGTTGTCAAAACACCTGATGTAACGGCAATGCCAATAGCAAGATGTTTGACACGCTTGAGAAATGTTGTCTTAGTCATTATTCCCCCAAATACGACTCGCTGATTGAGTCAATTAAGAACCGTATCATTCAAAGGGTAGAGGAATTTATGTAGGTTCTCTTTGTGCGTACTGCAAGTTTCATTACGAAAATTTGTGCGGCTGTCATCCTGCAGGTCTTGCTGGTGGGATGCGGCGGCAATGGTGGTCAGCCAGAGGAGTTAATCCCTGCCGAACTCAATCCTCCTCCTCCTGCTGAAGTAGCGACGATCACTGGGATGAGATGTGTGAGCGCTCCACTGGGTGCTGATGGAACTTCGTTTCGAAACACCTACATAGACATCTATTCAGATGGAACCGAGCGAATTCAGTCTGTTGTTGATTCGAAAAAAGATTGTGGTTGAACTCAAATGACGTGAAGTCAGGCTCAGCGATACAAGTTGAGTGTGTCGCGGGTCTTGCGAGCAACGGC
>Ga0208481_1000662_pt1 | contig 9915 bp, 9 predicted proteins | sample LakMenEpi02Jun10_FD_150662 | JGI IMG/M metagenome (GOLD analysis project Ga0208481, IMG submission 150662) | Freshwater microbial communities from Lake Mendota, WI - 02JUN2010 deep hole epilimnion (SPAdes) | ecosystem: Environmental > Aquatic > Freshwater > Lake > Epilimnion/Euphotic zone ... | reverse complement strand
TGCCGCATCAAGCCCGACGTTGTCTACCGCTGGTTCATGGAGCTTTTCATCGATGCCTACGATTGGGTCATGGTCCCGAATGTCTATGGCATGTCGCAATTTGCCGACGGTGGCACCTTCACCACCAAACCTTACCTCTCAGGATCGAACTATGTGCTGAAAATGTCGGATCACACCAAAGGCCCCTGGTGCGCGACATGGGACGGGCTCTTCTGGACCTTCATCGCCGATCATCCGGAATTTTTCCGCAAAAACCCGCGCCTCTCGATGATGGCCAAATCATGGGAAAAAATGCCCGCCGCCAAACAAGCGGAGCATCGCAAAAATGCGGCGGAATTTCTCAAACAATTGCGCTGAAAAAATCCTCAGGTCCAAGACGCGAGGAACTTTTCAAGATCATCAAGGCTCGGGCTCTCCGCCGTGCGCACATAGTGGCCGCTCGTGCAGACGCCCAGGGCAAGGCAACCTTCGGGATCAAGTCCGAGCAACTGACCCTGCACAAAGCCGGCATTGAAGTGATCGCCCGCACCGGTGGTGATCAAGGGCTTGTCGGTGTACGGCCCCGGCACCCATGAAGTGCCTTGCGCGGTCGCGCAGGCCGCCGATTGCCGGGGATGCACAACGACGGTGGCCAGACCGAGATTCGTGCGAATGTCGGCGGCAGTGGTCTTGAGGTCGTCCTCCGATTCGCCGCGCGCGGCAAAGCCAAGCTCGGCATGCACGCGCTGCGCTTCCTTGAGGTTGAGCCCCAGAGTCACGCTGCCAAATGCCCCGAAGCGCGCAATGATTTGCAGCACCTCGAGCAGGTCCTCGCGCGAGCGTTTTTCTGGATCGGCAAGATCAAAGAAAAACACGCGACCCTCACGCGCGGGCAAGGCCGGCAGCACTTCATTGACGAGCGATTCGAGGATCGCAGTCATGTTCGGGATCATCGTCCAATTCACCAGCGCAACGAGATCCGAAGTGGCAAGGGTCTTGCGGAAATTTTCCGCACCCATCACCGCATCGATGGTCTCAAGCGTGATCGTGTCGAGGCTACTCAACTGGCCAAGCATGAGCTTGCCGTCCTTGAACTCGGCCGCCGTCGTGGTGGCCGGCTCACACAGCGAAACAATCTCGGCCTTGCTGGCGAAGTCGTGAAACACCGCGTGCAGCGACGGCCTCCCCAAGGCGCCGACATAGGTCAGCTGCGTGCCGGCTGCAATCAACGCGTACGCCATGATCGGACCATTGCCGCCAAGTTTTTCCATCAGCGGATAAAACTCGATGTTGGTGCTTTTGCCCGCCGCGCCCGCAATTCGCTGCGCAAATTCAGTGATCGTTTCAATTGGCGTGAAGGCCTCACCTTGACCGGTCCGCTGCGCCACCGGCTTGACGATCGTGTCGACGAATCCATCGAGGCCGACCAGGGCCGACTTGGGGGCATTCTTGGCGCGGGCTTCGCGCAGGGCGGTGAGGGTGCGTGTCTTGAAGTTCATGCGGGTGCTGGGAAATGTCGTGGCGGCGACTCTGGTTTCCGATTTCCCGATGGTCAAGGTCGCATGAAACGCTGGAGACCTCCACGAAAGGCCTGCAAATCTCCGCGATTGGTGGTATTGACGCTTCCATAGCCGCTGTGTTAGAAAACGCTTCGATGAAACAACTGATCAAACTCGCATTGACTTCCGGCGTGGCCGCCATCGGGCTTGTGGCGTGCAACACCTCCAACGGGCCAACCGATTTCGGTACTACCGATCCCCTGCGCGCCCCGGGCTCCAACGCGAGCATTACTTCAACCGATACCGAAGTTTTCAGCGCAGGTCAGTTTGTGCGAGCCACCGTCGACAATACGGCATTTTACCTCAAGCGACCCAAAGGCGCTGTCGATGCCGACAAGCTCCTGCGCCGCGGCACCTCGATGAAGGTCATTTCCACCAGCGGCGATTACCTCAAGGTCGAACTCGACAGCGGCGAAGTCGGCTTCGTGCCACCCGTCATGGTCGAAGACGCCGCTGGCGCGAGCAGCTCCACCGAAACACTTCCAAGCAACCCCAACGAAATCCAACTTTATCCGCCGCTGCCAGGCTCGACCCAACCACTCCCGCCCGGCGCACCAGGAGAACAACCACCCGCCGGCGCGATTCCAACGGTCATCGATCCCGACGCACCATCACCCGCTAGCGCGCCACCGATTGCCGCCCCGGACCAAACTCCGCCGAATCCGCCTGCCCCAACCGCTCCGGACGCCAACGCCGCAAACACCGCACCTGCGACACCTGCGACCACCACCGCCAATTCGAAAGAACTCGAGGAAATGAAGAAAAAAGCCGAGGCGCTCGCGCCGAAAGAAGGGGAAGCACCGCCCGCGCAGTAATTTGTAAGAAACCAAAAATCCGTCGCAGTAAACCTCACGCGCGATACCGCTCGTAGGCCTCGACGATGCGCCCGACCACCGCATGACGGATGATGTCGGCCTGCGAAAATCGCTGAAAGGCAATCCCCTCAACACCCTGCAACGCATGCTCGGCCTCAGCGAGCCCCGAACGCACGCCCGGCTTGAGATCCACCTGCGAGCTGTCGCCGGTGATGACCATCTTCGAGTCCTCACCCAATCGCGTCAACGCCATGAACATCTGCTCGCGCGTGGTGTTCTGGGCCTCATCGAGAATGACAAACGAACGCGATAGCGTCCGCCCGCGCATGAAGGCGAGCGGCGCAATTTCAATGGTGCCCTCTTCGAGATATCGCTGACCCTCATCCGGATCGAGCATGTCGTGGATCGCGTCGTAAAGCGGCCGCAGGTACGGCGCGACCTTTTCACGCAAATCACCCGGCAAGAAACCCAAGGCTTCACCAGCTTCAACCGCGGGACGCGTCAACACGATCCGCTGCATGACACGCCGCTTAAGCAACGTGAGCGCCATCGCCATCGCAAGGTATGTCTTGCCCGTGCCCGCTGGACCAAGACCAAAGACGACATCGTGACTCTCAATCGCGCGGATGTACTCCAACTGCGACGGAGTCTTCGGCATCACCGGCTTGCGACCGCGCGAGCCGACGAGCTTGACTTCGGCAAGTTGGTTGACCCCTACCACGCCAGAGCGCGCCGCCACATCGACCGCGAGTTGAAAATCGCGCGCGTCGATACGCCCACCTTTTCGCAGCGCCTGCTCAAGATCCGCAAACGCCGCGCGCGCCGACTCCAACGCGCTTGGCTCACCCGCAAGCACTAACCAACCCTCGCGCGTCACCGCCTTCACACCCAACACCGACTCGAGATAACCAAGGTTTTTCGGGTCGTTGGCAAAAAGCGCGTGCAGGAATTGCGGCGTGTCGAATTCCAGTTTGATCTCCGAAAGGGGGCTCTCACTCATGGACGGTGTCGACATCCTCGCCGAGGAAACGGGGCCAGGTCAAATGACATGCTGCCGATATTACAGAAAGATTTTCCACGAAAGTCGTAAAATCGAAACGCCGAGGCGCAGTGAGCGCAGAGGGCTTCGCAGAGATAAAATTGGGTGGTCTTTACCTCACCTTCATAAAACCCACAAAAAACTCCGCGCTTTCCTCAGCGAACTCAGCGACTCGGCGTTTCGCTGAAACACTCACTTTACCACCTCATACAAGCTCCCAGTTCGGAGCTTGAATTTCTTTTTCCCGCCGCTTGAATCATCGCCATGAGATGCTTGACCGGCCTTCTGGTGATCCTGTGCCTGACCGGCTGCAGCACCCGCAGTTCACTCGAGGTGGATTCGTTCTTCATGCGCGATTTCTCCACCCCGGAAACCGACGAGAAAATGATCCGCATGGAAAAACTGCGTCGCCTGCATGGAGCCCTCACTGCCTCTGAGCGCAACGACCGCCTTGGGCATTATTACACCATGCACTGGAGCGATCCCGCCGGAGCGGGCAAGGGCGAGATCGAAATTGTTTTCGAATACCAACAAGGCTCCACCGCCAGCCAAGTGAAACGCCAGTGGCAGCGCTTCGCATCGTCCGACCGCAGTGGCAAGGCAGAGTTCCGCGTCACCGGCAACGATTACCTCAAAGGCGGCCGCGTCCTCGCATGGAAGGCGACCCTCAAACGCGGCGGCCGCGAAATCGCCAGCCACCACTCGTATCTCTGGGAGTGAGCCACCCATGCTGGAGCTCAAACCGTGGTGCGGGCGTCGCTCGTCAAATCGACCCGCAAACCTCACGAAGCCATCGGCACCACCTCGCGCCTGACCTTCACCCCCAAGGTCCTTTCTGCCAGCTCAAGGTCATGCTCTGACTGTAAGCCCATCCAGAACGCGGCCGAAGTGCCAAAAAATTTTGCCAAGCGTAAAGCGGTCTCAGCACTGAGTCCACGCCTGCACTTGGTGATCTCGGTAAGACGCGAAGCAGGAATGCCGGTCGAGCGGGACACAAACGCAAGACTCAAGCCCATCGGCTTGATGAATTCCTCCAAGAGGATCTCACCCGGGTGAATCAATGGCAGGTATTTGGATGCGCTCATATTCTTAGTGGTAGTCAATAATCTTAACTTCGTACTTCGAGCCATCTTCCCATCTGAAAATGACCCTCCATTGCTGATTGATCCGAATACTCCAGAATCCTGCCAGCTTTCCCTTCAAATGTTCAAGTCGGTTGCCTGGAGGAATCTGAAGGTCTTCAACGATTCGCGCTTGGTTGAGCATCCGCAACTTGCGTCTGGCGCGCTCTTGGATTTCTCCAGGCAAGCCTCGTACTCGCAAACCACGATAGATGCTTTCAGTCGCCGAATCGCCGAAACTTTCGATCACCAAAAGCAAACTATGTCTGCCTGATATTTCGTCAAGCGTAATTACGCATCGCGTAATTTTTGGCGAGATACCTCAAGCCTCCTGATACGCTTCGATCGCTTCGGCAATATTTGCCTCAAGCTCTTCGAGGGATTCGCCTTGGGTAAAACATCCAGGAAGAGCCGGGACTTCAGCCCAGAATCCGCCCTCTTCAGCCTCATGGATAATTGCCTTTAGTTTCATGTTGCCACGCTGCCAGCGCTGGAAGCGGTCCGCAATCTGCAATTTGCCACCACCAGTGAGTGATCCACCCAAGCTGGAGCTCAAACCGTGGTGCGAGCTTCCCCGCCCGCCACCTCAATCGCTTCGTGAAATTTCGTGCTTTTCGTGGTTCGGATTTGTCGATCCCACGCGATTTTCAAGATGCATGATTGACCTTTGGCGTGTGCGATTTTAGCTTCATGCGTCGGGTGCATGAATCATGCTCCCACGCTCTTGTGCCTACCGATCATCCCATTATCGTTGGAGTCTTTGATGGTTTCAGTTGGATCCGTTGCGAAGGGAAAGGCTCCTTTCGCAACAGCCCGCTGATGAAGGCGTATGCCGAAGAGCGAATCGGCGCCGGCGAGAAACATCTGGTCGTCGACCTCGACGCGTGCACGGGCATGGACTCGACCTTCATGGGCACCCTGGCAGGCATGGCCTCAAAACTTTCGGCGGTCGATGGCGGCGGGCTTCAGATTTCCAGCGCCGACGAACGCAACCGCCGCTCGCTCGAAGACCTTGGCCTGGATTTCCTCATGGAAATCGATCCGCCGGCCGCCATTTGGCAAGACAGGCAAAGCACGATCCGCAGCGAGCTGAAACCAATCGGCACGGCTACCGACTCGCGCGCGAGCGGGCTCCATGTGCTGGAAGCCCATCGCAAGTTGTCCGCCCTCAACGAGAAAAACGAGCAGGCATTTTCCGCCGTGGTCTCGATGCTGGAAAAGGAAACTGATAATGACGCCAAGTCGCCGGAGGCAGGCCGACAGACGCAATCCTAACCATCAGCCAATCGGACTCCATGAACATCCCCGGGCTGCAGCACTCTCCTCTGGTCGCGCTCGCGTTGTTCATGCTCGCCGTGCTGATCCTTGTCTTCGCGCTCCACAACCAACGCCAGCGCAACCGACTCATCCGAAGAAAATTCAACGAATTTGAAGGCGAGGAACAGCGGATGTTTTCCTTCCTGCGCGAACTCGGCCTCGCGATTGAAAACGAGCCGTCCTCTTCGGTGCTCTCAAGAATCATCGTCGACGGCATCGGCAAAGTGGTGAACGCCCGCGGCGGTGCGATCTATTTCCTCGGCGCCGGCAACGGATTTCTCATTCCGTCCTACATCTCGGAAGATTGCCCGCCCCTCATCGGCGTGCCGGTCGAGGTGCTCAAACGCGCCGAACGCGACCCACGCGCCCTCGAAAGCCACCTGCGCCTCTCGCGCGTCGCCGCCGACGAAGGCATCCTCGGCCACTGCCTCGCCGCCGGCGAAGCGATCAAGGTCGAGGATGTGAAAAGCCATCCGTCGTTTCATGACGCGTTCATGAGCTACACCGACAATGTCACTGCGCTGCTCGCGCCGTTGCGCCATGCCGGCCGCGACCTTGGCGTGCTCGTTGTCGCCCGCCGCCACGAGGACGGCGCCTTCACCGCCAATGATTTCGCGGTCTTTCGTTCAGCCGCCGAACAATCGTCATTCGCGATCGGCAACGCGCGCGTCCACCGCGAGGCCCACGAGAAACGCGCGATGGAAAACGAGCTGCAAAACGCCCGCGAAGTCCAACGCGTGCTCCTCCCACAGGAAAATCCCGTGCTCGCCGGTTTCCGCATCAGCGGCACCAACCTCCCCGCCCGCATCATCAGCGGCGACTATTACGACTACCTCGAACTCGGCGCAAACCGCTTCGGCGTCGCCATCGCCGATGTCTCGGGCAAGGGCGTCCCAGCCGGACTCCTCATGGCAATGTGCCGCAGCGCCCTGCGCTCGGTCGCCCGCGAAAAATCCTCTCCCGCCGCCGCACTCGCAACCGTCAACCGCCAACTCTTCCCCGACATCCGCGAGGACATGTTCATCAGCATGGCCTACTGCATCCTCGATGAAACCAATGGCAAAGCCGTCATCGCCCGCGCTGGCCACGACCCCGCCCTGCTCTACCGCCACGAAACAGGCAAAGTCGAACTCCTGCGCTCACCCGGCCTCGCCCTCGGTGTCGACGAAGGCGACGTCTTCGAACGCGTCACCAAGGACCAGGAAATCGAACTTTACCAAGGCGACTGCCTGCTCTTCTACACCGACGGCGTACGCGAAGCGGTCAACGCCGATGACGAAGAATTCGGCATGGATCGCATGAGCGAATGCTTCCGCAACACCGCCCCGCTCGGCGCCGAAGCAATCCTCACCCGCATGCAAGAGGACCTCCGCCACTTCACCGGCGAGGGCCCCCAGATGGACGACATCACCCTCGTCGCCATCGAGAAGAAGAAGTGAGGGCCTTGACGGTAGGGCGATGCGGCCCCGCAGCGCCGACTCTTACAAAAAACTCACCGCAAAGTGGGGGAGAGTTATGGGTTATTTGTTAGCGGTTATTGGCAAGAAGAAGCCACTTCTTCATGGGCCAGCGCGCATCGTGCCCGTTTATGAGCACCACCAAACTCAACGCATTGATTCCAACTCCACCTCAAGCGTCGCAACCTGCTGCTTGAGAATGCTGAGCTCTCCGCGCTTCTCATCCAATTTTTCACGTACTATCGGAGCTCGACTGACACCACCCGCGCGATAACTCCAGCGGCCATCGCTGTAATACCGTCTGCTGTATCTTTTGTTTTCTTCATCATAAAGGTCATTCTCGAGCGAGCGAATTTCATCCTCAAGCACTTGAATTCTCGCGCTCTTGGTTGCAATGGCCTTTGAGACCTTCAGTTGGTATTCTTCATTTTGGTTTGGTTGGCTTGATCCCTGCGCCTTGGATTTTTCCGTGTTAGCGGTGGTCACTTGTTGTATCCGAGCGCTTTGGGCGGCGTGCTCGCTGCGCAAGGCCTGTTCCTTCTCCTTGGGATCAAAATGAAATTGCCGCTGCATCTCAGGAGGCAGTTGTTCAAAAAGCACCCGTCTGGATCCCGCGTCGTGGCGAATCTCAATCCCAATGGGTGTAACTTCTCTGATGACGACATTCTCATACACGTCGCCCTTCAAAGTCTCCAGTCTAGCAATTTGCTGCCCGACTGCCAAACGGCGCGCCTCTTCTCGCTTCAGACGAATTTCCTCATCATTTGACTCAGCATTCCCCTCATTGCTCTTTTCATTGCACGCCGTGGCAAATAATACGGAAGCCACGACGAGGATGAGGCCTTTCTTTCCTACTCCAAAGCTCAAAGATTTAGAAGCGAATGCATCTTGGGCATTTGAGTCAAATTTCATAAATGTTGTTATATTCCTATGAATCGAATACAAAATGTCAACGCGCAAACTCTTCCAAAAAATCAGTAAATCAGCGCAATCAGTGGTCAAATATGCTTCCACCCCCAATAACCCCTAACAAATAACCTCTAACCCACTCATCCAAAATCCTCATTGCCCGCCTGCGGCATCTCGCGTGAGATAAGGTCATGCGCCACAAATCCGTCGACCCCGAATTCTTCACCCGCAACCGCGAGCGATTGAGATCACATCTCAAGCCCGGTAGCTTGGTGATCCTGCATTCAAACGATGTCTACCCGACCGACGCGGATGGCACGATGGCCTTTCGCCAAAACAGCGACCTCTTTTATCTCACCGGCGTGGATCAGGAAGAAACGATTCTCTTGCTGATGCCCGATGCGGTGAACACGCAGGACAGAGAAATCCTTTTCGTCCGCGAAACCAACGAACACATCGCCGTGTGGGAGGGCGAAAAACTTAGCAAGGATGCTGCAAAAAAACTGACTGGCATCACACGCGTCGAATGGACCAGTGCCTTTGATGGCGTCTTTCACCGGCTCATGTCGCAGGCGCAGCATGTTTACCTCGCATCGAATGAACACGCGCGCGCGACGCTACTGGTCGAGACGCGCAACGCGCGCTTCATCAAATCCTGCCAAGCGATGTTTCCACTGCACCGCTACGAACGCCTTGCACCGATCATGCACCGCCTGCGCATGATCAAAGACGAAGTCGAGGTCAACATGATCCGCCACGCCTGCGGCATTACCGGCGCGGGATTCAAAAGGCTGCTGGGCTTCATCAAGCCCGGCGTCGGCGAGTGGGAAATCGAGGCGGAGCTCCTGCACGAATTCGTGCGCAGCGGATCACGCGGATTCGCCTACACGCCGATCATCGGATCGGGAAAAAACTCCTGCGTCCTGCACTATGTCAAAAACGACCAAGTTTGCCGCGAGGGCGACCTTGTGCTGCTCGATGTCGCGGCGGAGTGGGGCGGTTGGAATGCCGACATGACCCGCACCGTTCCGGTCGGCGGCCGCTTCAGCAAACGCCAGCGCCAGGTCTACGATGCGGTGCTGCGCGTGTTCCGTGGTGCCAACGAATTGCTGCGCCCCGGCAACGACCCGACCGAATACCAGAAACAAATCCTCTCATTGATGGAACGCGAACTGGTCAACCTCGGGCTCTTTTCGGCCAAGGACGCCGCCGCGCAAGGACCCGACAAAGCGCTGGTGAAAAAATACTTCATGCACGGCACCTCGCACCATCTCGGACTCGATGTGCACGATGTCTGCCCGCCCAACGCCAACTTCGCCGAAGGCATGCTCTTCACCATCGAGCCCGGCATCTACATCCGCGAAGAAGGCATCGGCATCCGCCTCGAAAACGATTTCCTCATCGGCAAAAATTCCAACGCCGACCTCATGGCCGACATCCCGATCGAAGCGGAGGAAATCGAAGAGCTCATGAGGGGTAAAAGATGAACTGAAGGCACCTTTTTAGTAGTGGATCGCCAGCGTCTCGCTGGCCGTGTCACGCATCTTGCGGGACACTCTTCAAATCCCCGGTAGGGCGATGCGGCCCCGCAGCGCCGACTCATCGCCGCAGGCGCTTCTTCTTCAACAACCCAACGAACGGACCTTTGGGAATGCATTTGCCGCGCTAGCGGCAATTTTAAAAACCGCGAAGCGGACTTGGCATGGCCGGAGCAAAGCG
>Ga0208481_1000657_pt1 | contig 9935 bp, 11 predicted proteins | sample LakMenEpi02Jun10_FD_150662 | JGI IMG/M metagenome (GOLD analysis project Ga0208481, IMG submission 150662) | Freshwater microbial communities from Lake Mendota, WI - 02JUN2010 deep hole epilimnion (SPAdes) | ecosystem: Environmental > Aquatic > Freshwater > Lake > Epilimnion/Euphotic zone ... | reverse complement strand
AGCTGCAATGACAGAGCCACTGCCATCAGTTACCGGTGCAGCAATCGAACGAATGCCAAATGACAATCGCTCATCCGATAACGCCCAGCCACGTGTACGCACTTCAGCTAACGCAGCATCTATCTCTTTGCGCGATGGCCGTACTCGCGGCACAACAGGTGACTGCGACGGAATCTTCAACACAGCATCAAGTTCTTTAGTGGTGAGTGATGCCAAGAGCACGTGGCCCATTGATGTTGCGATGGCGGGGAAGCGTGTTCCGATCTGCACCGACAAGCCGATGATCTTGGGGACTGGCACGCGCGCTGTGTACACAATGTCGCTGCCGTCTAACTGCGACATCGAACTTGATTCATGTGTCTGCGACACCAACGACACCAAGTGCGGACGAGCAATATCCCACATGCCTTGCGCATTGATGTACGACATGCCCAACTCCAACACTTTGGGCGTGAGCATGAATACACCGTCATTCGAGCGCACGTATCCGAGCTGTTCGAGCGTGAGAAGCAATCGACGTGCAGTTGGGCGAGCAAGATCAGCGGCAGCTGCAACTTCACTCACGGTCATCGCTAAGTGCGACAACGAAAACGCACGCATGACATTGAGCCCGCGAGCAAGCGCTTCAACAAAATCGGGTTCATCTCGCTTTGTTGCCATTGTGTGCGCCTCCCAGCATGAATCCATATCCCCCAACACGAAAGCAGTGAGAAAATGAACTCCCCACAGAATACGGCCAAGCCGCTCGAAGGATTGGTCGTCGCCGACCTGTCGCGAGTTCTTGCTGGCCCCTACTGCTCAATGCTGTTGGCCGACATGGGCGCAACAGTGGTGAAGGTGGAAAGCGCCGCAGGGGACGACACTCGCACGTGGGTGCCACCCACCAAAGATGGCGTTGCGACCTATTACATGTCGATCAACCGCAACAAGAAGTCGATCGTGTTGGACTACGGCGACCCGGATGACCTTGAAATCGTGAAGAAGCTGGTGCGCAACGCGGACATCTGCTTGGAGAACTTCAAAGTCGGCGGCTTGAAGAAGTTCGGACTTGATTACGAATCAGTCAAAGCCGACAACCCTGGCTTGATCTATCTCTCCATCAGTGGCTTTGGTACTGCAGAAGGCGCATGGTTGCCGGGGTACGACCTCATCGTGCAAGCAGTGTCTGGCTTGATGAGCCTCACGGGTGAGCCTGATGGTTCGCCGTATCGCGCAGGTATTTCGGTGTTCGATGTGATGGCCGGCTTGCACGGAACCATTGGTGTTCTCGCTGCACTCAACCATCGCAACGCAACCGGTGAAGGCCAACACATTGAAGTCAACTTGTTGTCATCGGCGATGTCGGGCTTGGTGAACCAGACTGCTGCATACACCGCAGCAGGCGTGGTGCCATTCCGCATGGGTAACGCACACCCCAGTTTGTTCCCGTACGAAGCATTACCAACAAAGGACCGCGACCTCATCATTGCTGCCGGCAACGACAAGCAGTTCCGCGCATTGTGCGGCGTGCTCGGTATCGAAGCCATTGCAGACGACCCGCGCTTCAAGATCAATGCAGACCGCACGAAGAACCGCGAAGAATTACGCCCGTTTTTGCTGGAGAAATTGGCTGAGTGGATGTCGGACGATTTGTTCATCGAACTCAACAAAGTCGGCGTACCGTGCGGCCCCATTAACTCCATCGGTGATGGCGTGGAACTTGCAGAGAAGTTGGGCTTGCGCCCACGCGTCACTGTTGGTGAAGGCGATCGCGAAGTCACACTTGTGCGCAACCCCATTACGTTCAGCGATGGCGACCTTGAATACCGCTTGCCGCCACCAACACTGGGTGAACACTCCGATGAAATTCGTGACTGGTTGAAAGGACTGGATTAATCATGGCAACAGAACAACCCACATATCGCACAGGGCTTGGTACATCTGATGCCGACAGCATCACGTTGTTGGGTCATGACCTTGCATCAGAGTTGCTCGGCAAAATTTCCTTTGGCGAACTTGCGTATTACTTGATTGCAAAGCAACGCCCATCGAAGGGTCAACTCGTGATGTTCGAAGCAGTGTTGGCTGCATTGGCTGATCACGGTTTCACTCCGACTGCGATTGCAGCACGCTTGACATACGCGAGCGCGCCCGACTCTTTACAAGGCGCTCTCGCAGCCGGACTACTTGGTGGCGGGTCTCGCTTCCTTGGCGTGACGGAAGACTGCGCATTGTTCCTCAATGCACAGTTGCAACAAGTGGGCACTCAAACTCGCAGCGATGCTGAGTGGGACGATGTCGCACGCAATGTTGTGCGGTCTCAAAAGGAAATAGGGAAATTTGTCCCTGGTCTTGGTCACCCTGTTCACAAGCAGGGCGACCCTCGCACGCCAGTTCTGATGGCGCTCGCTCGTGAGAACGGAACATTCGGCCCGCACTTGGCATTGTTCGAGGCAATTGGCCGCTCACACTCCGACGTTTTGGGCAAGCACTTGCCTCTCAATGGCGCTGGTGTATGCGGAGCCGTGTTGGCAGACCTCGGTCTTCCTCTGGGCGTGATGCGTGGTGTGGCCCTCTTGGCTCGCTGCGCTGGCCTCCTCGGCCACATCGTGGAAGAGCAGACCCACCCGGTTGGTATTGACATCTATATGAACGTGGATCGCAATATCGACTACCAGCCACCCAAGTAGGGCTAGCGAGGAAACCCAAGCCCCATAAGGGTTTCATAGAGCAACCGAGACAATTGTGCCCGTGGACACACGAAATCCACCCTCTGGTGTCCGCCCATTGGTAATTTGTCCGCTAGTCGGGCAAATAGCCCGCACTTCACCTCCTGGGGGAAAACACAATGGCAAATTCACTTGCACCCAGCGCAACACAGCGCTGGCACAAATGGGTTGAAGAGCATCCAGTGGGCGGCCTCGCCCTCATTGGTGTCATCGCGACCCAACTCGGCACATACTTCGGCTACTGCTTCAACGCAATCGGCCTTCCACAGCTTCCATGGCCTGCCTACAACGGCGCGCTGATTGCAGGAGCCGCTGGTGACAAGGGCGCATCTTGGGGCAACCCAATTTCCCAGTACTTCACTGGTCAGTCCATGCACTTCGTCAACGGCATCGTGTTCTGCATCTTGTTCGGCGTTATCGCTCACAAGGCGATCCCGGTAGCAAGCCATGTCCTCAAGGGCCTCATCTATGGCGTCATCATGACGATCATCAGCATCGGCTTCCTTGTGCCATACGCATACGCACCAAAGCAGGGCTACGGCCTCTTCTCATTCGATACGCCAAACGGCTGGAAGCTTCCAGCAGGCGTACTCCTTTGGCACCTCATTTACGGTGCAGTGATTGGTCTTCTGTACCAGCCAAAGAACAACGACTAGTCAATTCGCTTCTGCGATAAAGAACTAAACGAAGAGCCCGGTCCGAAAGGACCGGGCTCTTTGCTGTACTGAACTAGTTGATGTGTTTAGGCGAACAAACGCTTTGATGCAATCTCGCAACCCTGCGACAACGCTGCAAGCTTTGCGAACACCACATCAGGGTCAATCGTTGTTGTGCCCACGTGCACAGAGAAACCGCAGTCAACGCCAGCAAGCAAACGATCAGGTGAGACAACTTCTGCCCACTGACCCAAACGCTGTGCAACAAGTTCTGGGTGCTCGATGTAGTTCGACTGTGGCTCAATCACGCCAGGGCAAATGAACTTGTCGGCAGGAACACCGAGTTCTTTCAACACGCTCCACTCATGTGAGTGACGTGGGTTTGCGCCTTCAAACAACACTGTTTGTGGCTTTGCTGTCCACACAATGTCGATGATGTCTTGAATAGGAACGTCGTGATGGTGCGGGCCGGGGTAGTTGCCCCAGCACAAGTGCATACGCAGTTGTTCTGCAGGAATATTGCGCACTGCGTGATTCAACGCTTCGATGTTGGTGCGAATCGTGCTGCGGAAATCTTCCAATGACAACTGTGCATATGCAGAGTGACGACCCATTGCGAGGTCGGGACAATCCACCTGCACGACTGCGCCGGCTGCAGCAATCGCTTCGTATTCAAAGCGCATTGCTTCTGCAATAGCGAAAACATATTCCTCGCGGGTCTTGTAGAACTCATTGCCGAAGAACAACGACACAACACCGGGCGACGCTGCACTGGTGAAGATGCCTTCGTGTCCGAAGCTCTTTGCAGCAGCAGACAATTCGGTCATGTCCTTCACCGCTGCATCATGGTCGATCACTTCAATGGCGCTGGTGCATGCAGGTGCAGAGCGCTTGCGGCGACCAGGGTTGCCGGCCACTGCTTCAGCACTGCGCGGGAAGTCAACAAGGTCATCAAAGAAGTAGTTCTGAATTGACTCACCTGCGAAGCCCGACAAACGGTCTTTCACGTATGTGGCATATGAAGGCTTGGACATTTCGCCGTCATTGATGATGGTGACACCGGCCTTGACCTGCTTCTCCACAATCTCCACGATTGCCTTCGAGATGCGATCGTCGAGTGCGTTCTTGTCAACAGGAATGCCATCGCCCATTGCCCACATCAACTGAATGAGGTCGTCAGGGCGAGGAAGACTGCCCGTGTGTGTGCTGGGGATGAGATGCGAGGGAGATGCCATGGGGTTCCTAACCGTGGAGAGTGGTGAAATCTTAGGCGCGGACATCTGTCCACACTGCGGTCACGTGACTATTTCAGTGACAGAAGAAAAGCACTGAAACAGCGCGGCAGACCTAATCTGTCTGCGTGCAAAACATTGTGATTGTCGGAGCCTCGTTGGCCGGAACCCGTGCGGCGGAAACACTGCGCTCGAGTGGCTTCACGGGCACCATCACGATGGTGGGTGCCGAGGCACACATGCCGTACGACCGCCCACCGTTGTCGAAGAACTATCTCGCCGGTGACTGGGATGAAGAGCGTGTTGCTCTGCGGAAGCCTGAGGCTCTGGAAGAACTGCACCTCACGTGGAAACTGGGGGTTGCAGCATCGGGCCTCGACACTGCTGCCAAGACCCTGACATTGGCGAATGGTGAGACCCTGACCTATGACGGGCTCATCATTGCAACGGGCGGAGATGTGCGTCGTTTGCCGAATCAGCCGGACATCGCCGGCATTCACACCTTGCGCACGTTGGCTGATGCCACAGCATTGCGCGATGAGATCACTGAAGGCGTTCGCGTGGTGGTGATTGGTGCTGGATTCATTGGTTTGGAAGCGGCAGCAACGGCGAAGAAGCGCGGAGCTGATGTCACAGTGCTGGAAGGCCTTGAAGCACCGCTGATTCGTGCCATGGGTGCAGAGACAGGTGCAGCGATTGGCGCCGTGCACGAACGCAATGGCGTTGTGGTGCGATGCAATGTGCAAGTAGCGAGCATCGATGGTGACTCACGCGTGAAGAGCGTGACACTCAGCAATGGCGATGTGATTCCTGCTGATGTTGTGATTGTGGGCATTGGTGTTTCGCCAGCAACAACATGGTTAGAAAAATCTGGACTGACGTTGCGCGATGGCGTGGTGTGCAATGCGAACTTGTGCGCCGGCCCAGAGACAGTGTTTGTTGCGGGTGACGTATTGCGTTGGCCGAATGCATTGTTTGCTGATGTGGAATCAGACATGCGCGTTGAGCACTGGACAAATGCTGCCGAACAAGGTGCACATGCAGCAACAAATCTGCTGGCTGCACTGAACGCAACCGAACAAACGCCGTACTCCGCAGTGCCGTTCTTTTGGAGTGATCAATTTGATGCGCGCATTCAGTGTTTGGGTCGCCCGAGTGCAAATGCAGTTGTTGATGTTGTCGCCGGCAACCCTGCTGATGGAAAATGGTGTGCGATGTACAGCGTAAATAATCGCTTAACGGCAGTTCTTGGTGTGTCGCAGCCAAAGTTGGTGATGCCGAGTCGCGCATTGTTGTCGACGCATACGTCTCGCGAAGATGCGCTGGCTCACTTTGCCCGTGTCACTGCACCACCTCCACCTGCACCACCAACATCGGCGGCGTAACGAATCATGACTCTTCCAGATCCAGATCGTCTTGGTGTGTGGCGTGCATTTCTCACGGCACATGCAGCGCTCGACAAAATGCTCTCGCATGCACTGGAAGAAGAAAACGACTTGCAGCGTCCGTGGTTTGAAATTCTTGATGCGTTAGCAACAAACGAAGACACTTCGATGAGGTTCAACGACCTTGCCGAACGTGTGATGGCGAATCCGTCGAGCCTGTCCCGGCAATTGGACAAACTCGAGGACAAGAAGCTGATCGTGCGAGAGAAGTCGATTCTCGATGATGGCCGCGCGATTCTGATTGTGTTGACGCCACTGGGCCTCGAGAGTTGGCGAGAGGCGAGCCAGACCTATTACCGCATCGTTCGTCGGGCGTTCAGCAATACGTTGACTGACACAGATGTCGTGGCTTTGAACCGTGTGTTTTCCAAGGTTTTAGAAGCCGACTAGCGCAGATTCCCCCGACTTTGGCTGGGGCGACCAAACAAGGCAGACTTTGTGCCACCAACGGAACTAAAGGGGACCACAATGCAAAACGCAGTCATCGTCGACGCACTTCGCACACCACTCGGAAAGCGCAACGGCCGCTTGAAGGATTGGCACCCCGTTGACCTCGCTGGATACACATTGAAGGCTCTTGTCGAGCGCAATGGCATCGACCCCACATTGATCGAAGACGTCATCATGGGCTGCGTGATGCAGGTGGGCGAACAGAGCCTCAACGTTGGTCGCAACGCCGTTCTTGCTGCAGGTCTTCCCGACACCATTCCTGGCACCACCATTGACCGCCAGTGCGGTTCCAGCCAGCAGGCAGCACACTTCGCAGCACAAGGCGTGATGGCCGGCGCATATGACGTAGTCATTGCAGCAGGCGTTGAAGTCATGACACGCGTGCCCATGGGTTCGGCAATTGCTGATGGCAAGTACGGCTTCCCATTTGGTCCTGAAGTGTCAGCTCGTTACGCACCAGAAGGCGGACTCGTTCCTCAGGGCGTGAGCGCAGAAATGATCGCTGACAAGTGGGGCATTACTCGTGAAGACATGGACCGTTTCGGTGCACGTTCACAGGCTCTTGCTGCACAAGCAACAGCAGAAGGTCGCTTTGAGCGCGAGATTCTTCCTGTCAATGATGCTGAAGGAAAGCTCATGACAACTGACGAAGGAATTCGTGAGTCACCATTCGAGAAGTTGCAGCAGCTCAAGCCAGCATTCCGTAGCGAAGAAGATGGTGGTCGCGTGACTGCTGGTAACTCCAGCCAGATCACCGACGGTGCATCAGCAATGCTCATCATGAGCGAAGAGAAGTGCCGCGCACTTGGTCTCACACCACGTGCACGTTTCGTGAACTTCGGTCTTGCTGGTGACAACCCACAACTCATGCTCACGGCTCCTATCCCTGCAACGCAGAAGGCATTGGCAAAAGCTGGCCTCACAATGGGCGACATGGACATCACAGAGATCAACGAAGCATTTGCATCTGTTGTTCTTGCATGGGAGAAGGAATTGCACCCCGACATGTCGAAGGTGAACCCGAACGGTGGCGCTATTGCATTGGGTCACCCATTGGGCGCATCAGGCACACGCCTCATGACCACGTTGTTGCATGAACTTGAGCGCACCGGTGGTCGCTACGGCTTGCAGACAATGTGCGAAGGCGGTGGCATGGCCAACGCCACCATCATCGAACGCCTCGGCTAATTCGAAGGTTTTGATGGTGTTCAGCATCTCCATGCCGGAGTGGGGAACCATTGTCTGGTTCGCCGGCGGCGTGTTCTTGATGCGTTACATCTGGAAGTTCGGCTTCGGCATGCTGCGGTCGATGACGTCGTCGATTCCGCCTCCGCCACCCAGTGGTGAGATGCGCAAGATCAATGTGCGTTATCGATGCAGTGTGTGCGGTGTTGAACTGCGCGTGGTGATGGCACCGGACGAAGATCCGCCACCGCCCAAGCATTGCTTGGAAGAGATGGACATGATCGCGCCGATCTTCGAATAAGCCCGCAGAGGTCTGTTTGATTTCTCATCCACAGACTGTGGATAAACGTATTGGAAACCACACCCGTGTAACTCTGCTAACGCCTGCCCCGCACGGGGTTGCCGACGGTCTAGCGATATTTGGTGGCTGTGTACAAGCCACCCAAAAGCGATGTGAGACCCACTGCGAGGTACCAGTTGCTACGACCGCCGGGAACGAAACCGAGGTAATAGAAGAGGATGACAAGGAATCCGACTCCGAGGAGCGAGAACATCAGCCACAAGACCCACTGGGGGCTGGGCATCTTGTACTCGGTCACCGGTGGGGTGTAGCGACTGCTGCTGCCCACGTCTTCGTTACTGGTTCCGTGCATATTGGTGGGATTGGTGTGTCCGCCCTTTGGGGTGACGCGACCGCCCTGCTTCTTCTTGTTAGCCACGCCTTGATTGTAGAGCCCCGCGGGCAATTGGTTTCACGAAACGGGGCGAAACACGGCAGGCTAGAGACATGGCCCGGGTCCTCGTTATCGATAGCTATGACAGCTTCGTGTACAACATCGTTCAGTACCTGGGTGAACTGGGTGCTGAGCCCATCGTGGTGCGCAACGATCAGTTGACCGTGGATGAAGCCGTGGCCTTGCAGCCCGATGGCGTGTTGTTGTCACCTGGCCCTGGTCGCCCTGAAGAAGCCGGCATTATCTGCGATGCGATTCGTGCGTTCGCCGGCAACACTCCGGTGTTTGGTGTGTGCTTGGGGCATCAAGCAATTGGTCATGTGTATGGCGGCGAGGTTGTTCGTGCGCCGCAACTGATGCATGGCAAGACTTCTTTTATTACACACACCAACACGGGTGTGTTTGAAGGATTGGTGTCGCCGTTGGAAGCAACGCGGTATCACTCACTCGTGATTGAAAAATCGACGATGCCTGCAGAGCTCTTGATTACTGCAGAGACAAGCGACGGCATTGTGATGGGTGTTCGTCATCGCGATGTTGATGTTGAAGGTGTGCAGTTTCACCCCGAGAGTATTCTCACCGCAGCAGGTCATGAGCTGTTGCGCAACTTTTTAAATCGTTGCGCATAACTAATTGTTGTGGCCGCCGATTAATCGGCGGGCGTTGTGTTTGCCATTGCATGGGTGTTGATGCACACATGCCGATATGTCACTTGCAATAGATAAACAAGACAATCAAAATGGGGCAATGCCCGAGATCGTGATTAGCAATGTCCCCGACATTGTGCACCAACGTTTACAAGAGCGCGCGGAGCACCTTAATCTTTCATTAGAAGAATTTCTTCTTCAGGTCATTACCGATGAATCAAAACTGATTCCGTGGTCCCAAATATTTGAAGAGATGGCACCTTACAGAACAAGTAATTTCACACATGAAGATCTCATGCGTGCGATTGATGAATCTCGGGACGAACACTGAAAGTCATCGATGCTTCGGTTCTGGCTTATGGACTCAGCAATCAAGGTGATCTAGGAAGACTTGCAAGAGAACAAATAGATTCAGCACATCGACTAATCGTTCCTGAATGCGCACACATTGAAACATTCTCTGCTCTCAGAAGAATGTGGCTTCGAAAACTTATTTCAGAGGTTGAATTACAAAATTCAACAATGAAGTTAAGGGAGATTGCCCTCACAAAGCTTCAGACAAGGTCGTTGTTGGGGCGGGCGTACGAATTGCGGCACAATGTGGGTGCGTATGACGCGATGTATGTAGCACTCGCGGAGATACTGCAATGTCCGTTGATCACAACAGACGTTCGTCTTGCGAATGCAGCAGGAGTGCGGTGCGAGATTGAGTTACTGGCGGCGTAAGCCGGAGCGAGTAGCTAAGCGGGGATCTAGCCGGCGGGGACTGTGGCGGCATCGCGGCCCACAGTGAGAACAATCTTTGTTCCCGGCGTGACCATCGTGCCTACAGCAGTTCCTTGGCTAATCACTTTGCCAATGTTGACGTTGCCTGTTGC
>Ga0208481_1000646_pt1 | contig 10076 bp, 11 predicted proteins | sample LakMenEpi02Jun10_FD_150662 | JGI IMG/M metagenome (GOLD analysis project Ga0208481, IMG submission 150662) | Freshwater microbial communities from Lake Mendota, WI - 02JUN2010 deep hole epilimnion (SPAdes) | ecosystem: Environmental > Aquatic > Freshwater > Lake > Epilimnion/Euphotic zone ... | reverse complement strand
GAAAAGCCGCTCAATTTGAAGGCGGCCCGGTAGTGATGCGGCGCAATCAAGTGATTCTGGTTGCAGAAGAGGAGTGGCAATTTGTGCGAGTTTTTGATTACCATCGCGTGGTGTTGAGTCCTGGAAAATGGAAAATGATTGGCACCCTTGAGTCAGACGAGGCAAGCAGCCATCGATGATTGCTGTGGTCACTTTCTTTTGAGCGAATTCAACCATGATCTGGCTTCGGCCGTATTACTGAAGAAAACCCCTGAGGCCACTTCCAACTCTGCGGCGCTTGTTTCTCTCATCTGTTGGTTCGGGTTGGTGAGCGCTTCTGCGCATAGTTTGAGATGAAGTTTGGGATCGGACTCCTTGGAGTACGCCAAACTCCACTGCGCCAACTCACCATTGCCACTTCGACACCAGTGTTTGAGAAGATTTTCGATCGAGTTGAGAGACCTTGAGTTTGATAACATTTCCAACTGGTCGAGAATTCCGGGAAAGTCTTCCTTGATGAGCATATTCTCGAGTGCGTTGACGATCGACGGGTTGTCTTGATGATTTTCTGATCTGATCCGCGATTTTTGATCGTACAGTTGCGGGCTTTTAGTATCCAGTGGCGCGGTTTTTTTGACTATTGCGGTTTCTGGTTTACTTGGTGGCTTCGGGCTCTGTTTTTTTATGAAGGTGGTGTTGAAAACTGCCATCGCCAGCGCCCCAGCAATAAGGATTGCACCCATGATTTTATAGCGACGCAATTTGGATATGTCTTTTTCCGCAGGCATATTTGTTTGGTGGGGAAGTCTGTCTTTTGAGACATTAATGGCAATCGATCTTCTACGATTTGGCTATTTTTTGGCAGCTTTTTCCATTGCCCTGAATGGGCGATTCGCTAGGGTGTCCGTATTATTTGGGAAATGAGATGAATTCCGTGCTTGAAGCTCCTGTGCTTGTTTTGAACCGGTTTTGGCAACCGGTGCATACATGTTCGGTGAGGCGGTCCTTGCACCTTTTGTGCATCGGGCATGCGCAGGTGGTGCAGGTTGATGGCGAGGAGAAATTCAAGACCCATGACCTGGCTGCTTGGATCCGGCATTCGGCTGAGGCTGTCGGTTCGCCGATGATTCGCGGGGCGAGGATCGCGTTGATGGTGCCGAAGATCGTGGTGCTCTCGATGTATGAGCGGGTGCCACGCTTGGAGGTGCGGTTTAGCCGCCGCAATGTGTTTTTGCGCGACAAGTTTACCTGCCAGTATTGCACGAGGGTTTTTCCGGAGAGTCAGCTCAACCTTGATCATGTCACGCCGCGCGAAAAGGGTGGGCGCACGAGTTGGGACAACATTGTGACATCGTGCTTCCGCTGCAATACGCGCAAGGCCAACAAGCTGCCGCACGAGGCAGGCATGCATCCGCGCAACAAGCCATTCGCGCCGCGTTGGAGGCCTCTCTTCGGGCTTCAGGAAAATGGACTCGCCGACGAAAGTTGGGGTCAGTTTATCCGCCCCGAGCGTGACGAAACGCGGCTTTCAGCGTGAAGCTTTCTATTGCTCGGCCATGTGGTCGAGCAGGCGTTGGTTGAACTCATCGGCCATGTTGTAGCCGAGGCGGCGCAGTTGTTGGTCGAGTGCGGCGATGGTGACCATGCGTGCGGAATCGCGGCCGGGTGCGACGGGGATTTCCACATGCGTGACATGCTGGCCGAGGATTTCGTAGGTTTTTTGGCGCAGGCCTAGGCGGTCGACTTCGTTGAGGTCGGCGTGGGGTTTGAGTGTGACGACGAGGTCGAGGCGTTTGTCCGGGCGAATTGAGGCGAGGCCGTAGAGGTTGGCGACATTGATGATGCCGATGCCGCGGATTTCCATGTAGCCGCGGGAGAGGTCGGGCGAGGTGGCGACGAGTTCGCCGCCGACGAGTTTGATGCGCACCATGTCGTCGGCGACGAGTGAGGCGCCGCGTTCGAGCAGGCCGATGGCGGTTTCCGATTTTCCCGAACCGCTTTTGCCGATGATGAGTACGCCGACGCCGCGCATGTCGACCATGCAGCCGTGGAGGGTGATGCTGGGAGCAAAGTCGTGCTCGAGCAGGATGGTGGCCGCGTTGAGGAAATTCATGGTCACCTTCGAGGTGCGAAAAACTGGAATTGAGTGCTTGTGCGCCACGGCCATGAGTGAATCCTCGAGGAGGGATCCGCGGGAGGTCACGATGCATGGGATGTCGCGTTCGCACATGTGCTCGAAGCGTTCGATGCGAACCTCTTCGGGGAGTTTGCGCAGGTAGGAGAGCTCCGAGTTGCCGAGTACCTGAACGCGTTTTTTGGCGAAGTATGAAAAGAAGCCTGCAAGCGCGAGTCCGGGGCGGTTCATGGCGGGCTCGCTGATCGGGCGGTCGAAGCCGACTTGCTCGCCCTGCAATTCGAGGTCGAGGGCCTTGGCGTGGCTTTCGAAAAATTTACCCGTTGAAATCGAGGAGACTGTCTTGGGGCGGGCCGGCATCGGGCCCATACAAGCACAGACGGGCCGCTGCGGCACGAAAAATTCCGGGGGTTTCCGGCCAACGAAGGAAGGGGTGAAATCGATTGAGAAGGGGTTGCGCGCTCGGTGAAAAATGCTACACAGCCGCCGAGCCATGCCGAACTACGATTACGAATGCCAGAAATGCGGCGCCCGCTTTGAGGTATTTCAAAGCATGAACGATGCCAAACTTTCCCTCTGTCGCGTCGATGGATGCGGTGGTGAATTGAAGCGTTTGCTCGGCACCGGCGGCGGCATCATCTTCAAGGGGTCGGGATTTTATCAAACCGACTACCGTTCCTCGTCGTACCAGGCCGGTGCCAAGGCTGATGGTGGCTCAGCAAAAAGCGATGGAGGTGGCAGTTCTCCACCACCGGCAAAGTCCGGCGATTGAGTTGGCCCACGCGTAACGCCTTGCGGGAATTTGCGAGGCGCTGATGCGATATTACGCAGTGACATGTATGACCGCTTGCTTGGCGTGCTTTGCATGTTTGCAGCGGAACCATCGAATGGTTGGTGCGGTTGATGCGGTATTTCCGCGTTTGCTCCTGCGGTTTCTTGGCAGCGGCACTTGGGGTTTTCGGCAAGCTCTTGCATTCGATCGCATGGGTGTTGGTAAGAATCGAATGCGCGCGGCAAAGTGGTGGTTTCGCCAATGGTTGGTGCCGGTGCGTGAAGCGATGTTGGGCGGCATTCCATGATGCCGTCAGTTTGCGAATCCGGGTGGGTTGGTGAATCCGGGCCTCATGGGATGCGGTTGAAACAACAATCGTTATTCCATGAAAAGAAGAAGAACAACATGCATGGCGCTCGTCGCCATTCCGATGCTCATCGCATCGACAATCGATCGGGCATCAGCAGCGGTATATTACTTGAGTGAAACCTACGGCATCGGCTCCGTGGCTCCGGCAGGCAAATCGCCATGGCTGACATTGACCGCGACAACGCTCAGCGGTGCGGATGCGGGAAAAGTGCAGCTCGAGTTTTGTGCATCCGGCCTGACGGGTCCGGAGTTTGTCGACGAGTGGTATCTGAACATTGATCCGGCACTCGACTCGAAAAACCTGAGCTTCTACTCGGCGGTCAAAACCGGTTCGTTCAGTTTGCCGACAATCAATCTGGCAACCGACTCTTACAAAGCCGGGCCAGATGGCAGGTTTGATATCAAGCTGCAATTTTCGACATCAAATGCGGGCGGTGGGATCAACCGCTTCACGGCTGGTGACAAGCTGAGCTACACGGTGAGTTATAAGGGCGGTCCGATCACGGCCGAGTCGTTTGATTTCTTCAGCAAGCCCGAGGGCAGTTATGGTCCGTATCACTCGGCGGCTCATGTGCTTTCGACCGGGCCCAAGGCCAAGGACAGCGCGTGGATCAACTGCGTGCCGGAGCCGGGGCCGCCATTGCAGGCACTGGTTCTGGGAACTGTCTTGCTGACATTTTACCGTCGGCGTGTTTGAGCGGGTAGTGCCGCTGTATCTGACACCCTTCATGCGGCTTCGAGCTCTCGTCGCTGCATGGGGGGTGTTTTTTTGTCCGTGGCAACGGCGCGCGGATGCTCATGGCGTGGTGCTGGCTTTTGTCGAAATGCCGGTGACTTCGGTCTTGGCTTCCCTGGCTTGGCCGAAGAAGATCGGCTTGTCCGGAGCATGACCGATCGAACCACTGACACCTCTTCCACTTTGCGGTCGCAAGCCTTGACCGACACCGGTCCGCCGGTGCTTGGGATCATTGGAGGGGGGCAGTTGGCGCGGATGACCGCGATGGCGGCCTTGCGGCTTGGTTATCGCAGCGTCGTCTTGGAGCGGAGTGCCGAGTGTCCGGCTGCGGCGACCGCCGAATGTTTGGTGGGTGATTGGAATTCCGCCGATGATCTCTTTCGTTTGGCGGAGCGCGTTGATGTGCTGACGCTGGAAAACGAATTTGTCGATGCCGCTCATTTGGCAAAGCTTGAAGCGGCGGGTCACAAGTTGTGGCCGACCTCGCGTTCGATCGCGTTGGTGCAGGACAAGTTGATCCAAAAACAAACGCTACTTGATGCGGGCATACCGGTGCCGGGCATGCGTGGCATCGCCGATTTCGTTGAGCTTGAGGCGGCGGTCGAAGAGCTTGGTTTGCCCTTGGTGCTCAAGGCGCGCCGCAATGGCTACGATGGCAAGGGCAATGCGACGATCCGCACGCGTGAGGACATCGCAAGTGCGTGGCAGCAGCTTCGCGGCGATCAAGGCAACGCGCTATATGTCGAGGAATTTTGCCCCTTTGTGAGCGAACTGGCGGTGGTCATCACGCGCGGCCTTGATCGCGACACGGTGGTTTATCCATTGGTGGAAACCGTGCAGAAAGATCATGTTTGCAACATCGTACGCGCACCGGCATTGGTGGCGGAGGACATCGCGGCGCAGGCAAAACGAATCGCGCTTGGTGCGATTGAGGCGGTGGGTGCGGTCGGCACCTTTGCGGTGGAAATGTTTTTGAGAAATGACGGCGGCATCGTGGTCAACGAGTTGGCGCCGCGCGTCCACAACTCCGGGCACTACACCATTGAGGCCTGTGCCTGTTCGCAGTTTGAAAACCATGTGCGTGCGGTGCTGGGCTTGCCGCTTGGCTCTTCGCACATGGTCGCACCGCATGCGGTGATGGTGAACCTGCTTGGCAAGTACCAAGGCTCCGGCACGGCGCTCGGGCTGGATCGTGCACTCGCAGTCGCCGGGGCAAACCTTCACCTTTACGGCAAAACCACCACTTCGGCCGGCCGCAAAATGGGCCATGTCACCGCGTTGGGAAAAACTCCCGAGGAGGCAGAGCGCGCGGCTGTCGCTTGCGCGGACGCCATCAGTTTCCAGCCGACATCAAGTCGCGACGCATAAAAAATCCAAGCTCACCCGCCACTCATGAAAGCCAAAGCCACCCAAGCACCAATCGCCATCATCATGGGCAGTGAATCCGACTGGCCCACCATGCAACCCGCCGCGGAAATTTGCGCCGAGTTCGGCGTCGAGTGCGAGGTCCGCGTGGTTTCCGCGCACCGCACGCCGCTCGACATGGTCAAGTTCGCCCGCGCTGCCGAAACAAGCGGTTTGCGGGTGATCATTGCCGGTGCCGGTGGTGCCGCGCACTTGCCGGGCATGGTGGCAAGCCTGACGCCGCTGCCGGTGATCGGCGTGCCGGTCGAGAGCAAGTCGCTCAAGGGGCTTGATTCATTGCTCTCGATCGTGCAAATGCCCGCCGGCGTGCCGGTTGCGACGATGGCCATCAATGGCGGCCGCAACGCTGGCTTGCTAGCGCTGCGGATCCTTGGCAGCACCGATGCGAAGATTCGCCGCAAGATGAATGATTACCAGACGCGCATCGCCGCAGAGTCCCGGGCCTCGACCCGTCGGCTTGTGAAGTCGGTTGCCAAAATTTCCCAAACCAACAAAAGCAAGAAAGCCTGAACATGGATCTATTCGACGCGGTAAGCGCCAACCTCCTTTCGCCTGCAGTTTTGTTTTTCATGCTCGGCCTCGTGGCTGCGGTGATGAAGAGTGACCTGCGCATGCCTGAGCCGCTTTATGTTGGGCTCACGATTTATCTTTTGGCGGCCATTGGATTCAAGGGAGGTGTCGCCATTGCAAATGCCGGTCTTGCCAAGGTCTGGCTGCCATCGCTTGCGGCGATCGTGTTGGGGGCTCTGATTCCGCTGTGGACTTATCCTTTGCTCCGGCGCGGAGGCAAGCTCGGGCGCGCCGATGCCGCGGCGATCGCGGCGCACTATGGATCGGTGAGCGCGGTGACCTTCATCGCGGCGACCAATCACCTCAAGGCGATCAACGAGCCGTTTGAAAATTACGCCACTGCATTTCTCGCGGTGATGGAATCTCCGGCGATCCTGGTGGGTATCGTTTTGGGGAAAATGAAGCAAAACAACGGCAGCGAGTCGCGCGGTGCGGTGCTTCGCAAGGCGGTGCACGAGGCGCTTTTTGGCCGCAGCATTTTCCTGTTGGTTGGGGCTTTGTTCGTCGGCGCGCTGTGCGGCGAAACTGGCATGAAAAAGGTCGAGCCATTTTTCGTAGCGCCGTTTCAGGGCGTGCTTGCCCTGTTCCTGCTCGAGATGGGTGTGGTCGCCGGCAAGCGTTTTGGCGACCTGAGGAAGGTTGGTCCCTTCCTGCTTGGATTTGGCATTTTCGTACCAATCATCAATGGTGCCTTGGGTGTGCTGCTCGGCAAGCTCTCCGGACTTGAGACTGGTGGTGCTGCGCTGCTCGGTGTGCTTGCATCGAGTGCATCGTACATCGCCGCCCCGGCTGCGATACGGATTTCGCTGCCCGAGGCAAATCCCACGCTTTATCTTACCTCGTCGCTGGCGATTACCTTTCCGTTCAACATCGCCATCGGCATTCCGATTTACCTCGAAATGGCCCGGGCGCTGAACTTCTGATCGCCGATTCCCTGATCGCGTAAGGAGGGCGCAAGGAATTGAATTTGCCATCGGCATGCTTTGCCTCATGGTGATCCGCGATGCTGGCGAGACCGAAATTGGTGGTCGACGATCCGTGGCTTGAGCCGCACGAGGTGGCGATCCAGCGGCGCATCGCGAGGTTTGAACGCGAGTTGGCGGCGATCGAAAAAGAATCCGGCTCGATGGTTTCCCATGCTGATGCTCATCGGCGTTTCGGAGTGAATGCCGATCATGCCGACGGCTCATGGTGGGTGCGCGAGTGGGCACCTGCGGCGCAGGCGGTTGTTTTGGTGGGTGAGTTTAACGAATGGGATCGCGGGTCGCATCCACTGGCCATGGGGCAGGGTGGTGTTTGGGAATTGAAACTTCCCGCCGATGCGTTGGCGCATGGCCAGCGGGTGAAGCTGCATGTGGTTGGTGCGGATGGTTCGCGGCGTGATCGCATTCCCGCCTGCATCCGCCGAGCGGTGCAGGAGCCTGAGACAAATGATTACTGCGGCGAGTTGTGGTCGCCACCGGCGTATGAGTGGAAGCATGAAGCGGTAACGGTCAAAGTCCCGCTGATCTATGAGGCGCATGTCGGCATGGCCGGCGAAGAGCCGCGCGTGCATGGGTATCGCGAATTTGCCGACAGTGTGCTGCCACGAATTGCGGCGGCGGGATACAACACCGTGCAACTGATGGCGGTGCAGGAGCATCCGTATTACGGATCGTTTGGTTATCATGTTTCGTCGTTTTTTGCGCCGTGTTCGCGCTTTGGAACTCCCGATGATTTGAAACATCTCATCGATACCGCGCATGGTCTCGGCATCGCGGTGTTGCTCGACATCGTCCACTCGCACGCGGTCAAAAACACGGCCGAGGGCCTCAACGATTTCGATGGATCGGGTCATCAGTATTTTCATGCCGGAGCGCGTGGCGATCATCCGGCTTGGGACTCGAAGTGCTTTGATTACGGCCGATCGGAAGTGCGGCATTTCCTGCTTTCCAACATCCGCTACTGGCTTGAGGAATTTCGGTTCGATGGATTCCGCTTCGATGGGGTCACCTCGATGCTCTATCACTCGCGTGGCAATCGAGCATTTGGATCCTACGATGATTACTTCAGCGGCGATGCCGATGATGATGCGATCCTTTACCTTCAGCTTGCCACGCGGCTTGCCCGCGAGGTGAGGCCCGATGCTTTGCTCGTCGCCGAGGACATGTCGGGCATGCCTGGGCTGTGTCGGCCGATCGATGAAGGTGGCCTCGGCTTCACGCACCGGTTGGCGATGGGCATTCCCGATTATTGGATCAAGTTGCTCAAGCACCACCGTGACGAAGACTGGGATCTTGGCGAATTGTGGGGAGTGCTCGCCAATCGCAGACCGGGCGAGGCAAACATCGCCTACGCCGAGAGTCACGACCAAGCACTCGTCGGCGACAAGACACTGGCATTTCGCCTGATGGATCAGGAAATGTATTGGCGCATGGCCATTGACGATTCGCATCCGGTCATCGAACGCGGCATCGCGCTGCACAAGATGATCCGCCTCTTCACGATGGCGATCGGTGGCGAGGGTTGGCTCAATTTCATGGGCAACGAGTTTGGTCATCCCGAGTGGCTGGATTTCCCCCGCGAGGGCAATGGCTGGTCGTATCACTACTGCCGCCGCCAGTGGTCATTGGTCGACGATCCATCCTTGAAATATCGCTGGCTCGCGGATTTCGACCGCGACCTCATGCGGCTCGCGAATCGCACGCAGCTACTCGAGTCCGCACCCGCACGGTGCTTGTGCATTGATCACGCGAAAAAAATTCTCATCGCCGAGCGGGCGAACCTGATTTTCGTTTTCAACTTCTCAGTCAGCGAATCGCCATTTGGATATCCGGTGAATGTCGGCAGGAAAGATCTGCACGAGTTGGCGCTTGATACCGACATCAGTGGCCTTGGCGGACACGGACGACTTGATCCGTCGGCTGAGTTCCCTGTCGATGAGGAAGGCATCATGCGCGTGTATAGCCCATCGCGTTCAGCGCAAGTCTACGCGAGAAGGCCGGGACCTTTCTCCGAAAGATCCGCTGCGAGTGAAGAGCTAAGGAACGGCGCGGGAAAATCGAACGCTGAATTGAAAGAAGAAACATGAGCGAATCTTCTCTAGCTTCTTCTGTCTTCAGGTCTTCGGTCTTCTTCACCTTGCTGCTCAACTCATGTCCGGCAGCGGCGGCTTGCCTTCATTGAGCGCCAGCCAACCGCGGGCAATGCGATAAATCGCCCAGATGGCGAGAATGAGAAATCCGATGACCCATGTGGCAAAGCCGACGAGCACGATCATGAGAACGAGCGACACCATGCCAACAAGGCAGGCCCATAAGAGCGAGTACCAAAAGGTCTGAATTTGCCACTTGAAGTGTGGCTCGAGCCATGTGCCTTGCGCTTCGGAGTGTTTTACATAGTTGATGATGACCGCAACGATTGACGGCCAGCCGAAGAGGAAGCTGCCAATCACCGTCGCGGCACCAAAGGCGCCAAGCACGAGGCTCACCGCATGCAACGCGTAAACCAAGTGGGTAGCCTGCACCAGGCCTTGCGAGGGAGGGTGTGTGTCGTTCATGGGCTTGTATGTTTAACATGCCCTGCTTCGCGATGGGTTCAAGCAAATCCGAAGGCCTTCTCAATCAAGCGCAACACGCAAGCCAGTTGATGAGCGTGGTGATGTTGATCGCATTGGTGATATCGATGATATCAACGAACATGTCGCCGATGGCGGGGGCGATGATGAAGGCGCGGCGGACGGGACCGAAGCCGCATAAACCAGAGGCCATATTCCTACAATTTCCCCATAATTTCCCCATACCCCTACAATTTCCCAGACAAATTGTAGAGATTCTCCTTGCCGTCGGGGATATCCGTGGTAAATGGTGGGGCATGGGAGGTGACTCATGAGCAGCAAGCGGTGGTTGGCGCCGTGGAAGGATTCGGCGGAAAAGCCAGCGATTTACCATTGCATCAGCCGCGTGGTGGATCGGCGATTTGTCTTTGAGGAAACCGAGCGTGAGAAGTTCCGGGCCTTCATGCGCATGCAGGAAAATTTCTCGGGCTGCAGGATTTTGTCTTACTGCCTGATGTCGAATCACATCCACATCCTGCTCGAAGTGCCGCCGATG
>Ga0208481_1000645_pt1 | contig 10078 bp, 9 predicted proteins | sample LakMenEpi02Jun10_FD_150662 | JGI IMG/M metagenome (GOLD analysis project Ga0208481, IMG submission 150662) | Freshwater microbial communities from Lake Mendota, WI - 02JUN2010 deep hole epilimnion (SPAdes) | ecosystem: Environmental > Aquatic > Freshwater > Lake > Epilimnion/Euphotic zone ... | reverse complement strand
TGACTTGAGACACAAAACTCAACATTTTATCAATTTAACCCTGGGGTTAATGTGTTGGGTTTCACTGCGTTTTACCCAACCTACAATTTTAACAATTTTTAGGTTTTGGGAAAAGATACAAAATAAAAATGTTTGGGTTAATTTTCAGTTAAATTGACACTGATAAGCGTTGCTAAACCCGTACAATTAACAACCGACAACAAACAATTAACGAAAAATGCTGGATATTAAACAAATTAGAGAAAACCCCCAATTGATACAAGAGAAGTTGAATACTCGTAGTGGTAAATACGAGATTCAGCCTATATTAGATTTGAGTCAAGAACAACGGGAACTGGAAGTCAAACGCAATGAATTGCAAGCCCGGAGTAATGAAATTGGCAAATTAGTGGGTCAAAAGGTAAAATCTGGTATTAGTCCTCAAAATCCAGAAATACAAGCCTTAAAGGATGAAGGAAACGCCATTAAGACTACATTAAATGAGTTAGAACCCCAGGAAAAAGAGTTAAAAGCCCAAATTCACGAATTATTGTTAAAACTCCCGAATTTACCCAGTGATTTTACACCCATTGGTAAAAGTGAAGATGATAACCAAGAGGTGAGAATATGGGGAGATGAATATAAACCCGAAAATCCGCATATTATACCACATTGGGAAATTGGGGAAAAGTTAGGGATTTTGAACTTTGAAAGAGCGGTAAAAATTGCCCAAAGTCGGTTTGTGAGTCTTATCGGTGCGGGTGCGGCTTTAGAAAGAGCGTTAATTCAGTTTATGCTTTCTCAACATATTGAAAATGGCTATATTGAAGTTAGTCCTCCGTTGTTAGTAAATACTGATTCTTTAACGGGAACTGGACAATTACCGAAGTTTGCGGAAGAGAGTTTTAAATGTGCAGAGGATGATTTATGGTTAATTCCTACTGCGGAAGTGCCGGTTACTAATTTGTATCGGGGGGACATTATTAACGCAGAAGAATTACCAATTTATCATACAGCATATACGCCATGTTTTCGGCGGGAAGCGGGAAGTTATGGACGGGATATGCGGGGTTTAATTCGGTTACATCAATTCAATAAAGTCGAGTTGGTGAAGTTAGTAAAACCGGAAGATTCTTTTGAGGAATTAGAGAAGTTATTAGGAAATGCTGAGAGTATTTTACAGGCTTTAAAATTGCCTTATCGAGTGATTAATTTATGTACTGCTGATTTAGGTTTTTCGTCCACAAAAACTTATGATTTAGAGGTATGGTTGCCATCTTCTGGGAAATATCGAGAGATTTCTAGTTGTTCTAATTGTGTTGATTTTCAAGCCAGAAGGGCGGATATTCGGTTTAAGGAAGGGGGGAAGAAAGGGACGCAATTTGTACATACTTTAAATGGTTCTGGTTTAGCTGTGGGTAGGACTATGGCGGCCATTTTGGAGAATTATCAGCAACCAGACGGGACGATTAAAGTACCGGAGGTGTTGCAGGTTTATTTGGGTCGGGAGGTTTTGTAGTTTAGGTTAAAAGCAAATTTTTTCGGATTTGGAATAAAAAAATAGTATAATTATTCCAAATCAAATATTTCAGTGAATACAGAGTAATACAGCTTTAAACATTATGAAAGTCAAATCTATTTCATTTAAAAACTACAAAGCATTTTATGAAGAGCAAACAATGCAATTAAAACCTATTACCATTTTGATAGGTAAAAATAGTTCTGGTAAAAGTTCTATTGCTAAATTATTTACTTTGCTGGAAACTTCCCTCAAGGGAGATAGTGATGAACCTCTGTTATTGAAAAATAATGGAGTGGAATTAGGCGCAGATTTTGATAATTTGTTTCCTGATAATAAGTCTGGAGGAATTACTTTAAATTTTAACATCATTTTTGAGAGTAATATGGAACTAGAAGTTGGGTTACTAAAAAAAGTAAATGGTTATGGTTTAGATATTTGGCAATGGAAATATAAAAATAATAAACAAGAATTTGAGCTAGAACAGATGAATATATATCCTTTTACTAACGGATACATTAATGAAATTGATCAGAAACTTTACGATTGCCAATTTAAAGGATTTATACCCACTAAATTTATCAAAGAAGGTACAAATGAAAATTTATCTGCAAATTTTAAAATACCAAAAATTGATATAGATTATATTGGACCTTTTAGGATTTTGCCTACAAGATGCTTTTCTTTACCTGGACAAATAAAATTCAGAGATACAGGTATTACAGGTGAGAATGCTTATTTAATGCTTGGAGTTAGTAAATTAGAGAAAAAAGATAAGTTGTATGAGAAGGTAGGAGAGTGGTACAAGGAATATTTTGACGGTTGGGAATTGATAGTAGATGATACAAGTAAAAAACCTCTTATTCAAATTTTACTTTCTAAAAATGATACTGAAGTAAATATTATGGATGTGGGACAAGGAATGAATCAAGCATTACCTTTAGTTGTTCGTGCTAATGTTGCTGATAGACCTGATTCAATAATTGTTTTAGAACAACCAGAATTACATTTACATCCTGCTGCACATGGTGATTTAGCTGAACTATTTGCAAAGTCAGCAAAGGAAAATAATCAAACTTTTATTATTGAAACTCATTCCGAGAATATTATCTTGCGCTTGCGTAAGTTAATAGTTGAGAATGATTTTGGTTTTACCAAAGATGATTTAATAATTTACTGGATAGAAGATGCTGAATTAAAAGGTAAAGAACTACGGGAAATAACTGTTGATGAGGAGGGGGTGTTAAGTGATTGGCCAGAAGGTGTTTTTAATGAAGGTATGAAAGAAATTTTAGAAATGCAAAAAGCACTGAGAAGAAAAGAACAAGAACAATAACAGTAACTATAACCAGGATACCAATATGATCATATCTTTTAACCCCGCAATTTTTCAAACTCAAGATAGTGATATGCAGTCTATTCTGGCTAATATCCTTATTGAGCTTCTTAAAGATAACCATTTTATAGATACTAGAAGTATTGAAAGTATTTTTTTTGATAATGAGAAGAGATACATTTTCAGTAAAAACAAAATAGCTCAATCTCATTTATCAGATACTAAAAGGGAATATTTAGCACTTTATATTGAAACAAAAATTCGTCAACCTATTACTAAATTGTATAGAGATCATATTACTCATATAACTATTGGAACTGATTCAGGAGAAATACACCCGAAGGATGCTTATAAAATTCTGACAGAGCGTTCTCAAATAATTGTGGAAAATCGTATTAATGATGGTAAGTTTATTCAAGGAATTTCCCAAAAGTATAGTAGTCATAAAAAAAGAGGCTCTATTTATTTATTGATCAGTAAGGCTTTTAAGTTAGGGACTATAGAATGTGATAATGCTGGGGGTATCGGTGAGATTATAAAAACAACAGAATTTTGGATAAAAAAGCAACATTATGACTATATTTACAAGTATAAATTAATGACCATTTTTGATAGTGACAAAATTCATATTAATGACTTTAACACAAGATATACAACGCTAATTGAATTTTTAAAAAATCGAAAAATCAGTAATCCTCCTACTACAAATGATATGATCTACGAAGAAAATGATTTGATTATATGGCATATTCTATACAAGAGGAAAATTGAAAATTATATTCCATTGGATATTTTATTTAAAAGAGCTCGATTAATTACTCCAGACCAGAAAGACCATTTAAGTAGTAAAAGCGAAAGTGATTTAGATTTTTTAGAATATAATAAAGACAGTAACAATATAGGCCAGATAAAAATAAAAGCAGAATTTCCAGAAATGTTCCTGGGTGATTTTTCTTACAGACTTCTTGAGCAAAGATGTGAACATCATAAGGTGTTTCTCCCTGAAGCAAATGAATTGGTTTCTGAACTTGAACAAATTTTACTAAAAATAGCGAAAATAATATGAACGATAAAATAAGTGTAAAACCTGATACTATATATCTTGAAGATTTATTAGAAGAGATAGCTAATGGAGGTTATCAAATTCCTGTATTTCAAAGAGAATTTGTTTGGAAAACCTCTCAAATACTGGAATTATTTGATAGTATTTTAAAAGGTTATCCCATAGGTAGTTTATTATTTTGGAAAACTAAAGATTACAAAACTAAAAATGAAATAGGTCCATACATCATCAAAAAATCAAATAGTGATATTAAATATGTATTAGATGGGTTTCAAAGAATATCTACATTATTTGGAGTATTGATGAATCCTAAAAACTTTCCTGAAGAAATAAATCATATTAAATTAAAAGAATTTTTAATTTTCTTTGATATTAAAGAAAATAATTTCAGCAAACAAACGAGACAAGACAATATTTTTTCAATACCTCTTTATAAAGTTTATGACAATCGTGAATTATTTGATTTTATTCGCCAATTAGATAAAGAAAATATTCCAGAAATTGAAAAAGATAAATATATTGAGAATCTTAGAAACCTACATGATATATTGCACAAGTATAAATTACCTTATGTAGAAATTAAAGGAGGTGATATAAAAAGTGCTGTAGAAATTTTTGCAAGACTAAACTCAACAGGAACAGAAATTTCTGAAGACTATATATTATCAGCAAGAAGCTATGTTGAAATGGAATTTAAGCTAATAGATTCAATTACTGAATTTCTCAACACTTTAAATAGTTATAATTTTGAAGATTTGAAAAGAGATATGATTTTAAAATGTATTTATAATGCTAGAGGAACATTCTATTATGATGTTAATAGAGAAGACTTATTAAAGGATAATTTAGAATATTTTACACAAGCTGCTTACATACATATTGAAAAAACAGTAGAGTTTTTATATAAAAAACTATTTGTAATAGACATTCGTTTACTACCTTATCCTGCTCAATTAATTTTTATATCTGAATATTTTAGATTAAATCCAGATCCTACTGTTGTAGAATTGCAATTTTTAAAAAAATGGTTTTGGATAACTACCTATTCTAATTATTTTACAATATATTCTTTAAGTCAACAAAGAAATGCTTATCAAGTTTTTTGTGACTTTGCACAAGGAAAACATCCTAATGGTATTTATCAGATAAATGATGATATAGAATTTACTACAGCCAAGTATCCAAGTAAATTAAACTTTACAGGAGTTAGACCAAAAGCATTACAATTATTTTATTTAAAATCAATTCTTGGTGATAATGAACCTCAAGATATGGAAGGAATAAAGGAAATTTTTATTTCTTCTAAAAGAGATAGAACTCCGGGTAATATAATTTTGAGATTATCCTCTGAATTTGATCAATCAACTGATAATAAAATATTAAATAACTTTATTAATTCTAATAGTGATATTTTAGAAAAGCATTTCATAACAAAAGAAATGGTTAGTTTATATAACCAAGGTAAAATAGATGATGGTTTTATTGACAAAAGAAATGAGTATTTAAAATCTAAAGAACGTGAGTTTGTCGAAACTATGGAAATTATTAAATATATAGAGTAAAATTATCATACTATTTTATATTGATTATATTGTAGGGTGCGTTAATGAAATGTAACGCACCGTTTTTTATTAAAATTTAACTGTCTGATAGCGTAGCGTGGCGTTAGCCATATCAGGATACCCAGGATTAAAGCATTAACAGGATAATATTTGATATTGATATTCACAGAATATTAAAATTAGTGCAACTGTTGAAAATATAGATGAATATTAAAAAACCATCCTGTACATCCTCAAATCCTGGACATCCTGATTCTGACAAAAAAGATTAACAAGATACTGTATAGTAAATTTAGCAAAGTAATCACACTTTAATAATATGACCAAAACAATATACATAGAAAATTGTAAACACATTGCTAACCCTTTAGGGTATAGTGTTTTCACTAGGGACATAGTAAAGCCATATCCTAGATGTTTATGAGCTTCTGAGTAGTGTAATTAGACTTAGGACTTACGCAGGAGTCACTGAATAACGAACCACAGAGGCACAGAGAACACAGAGGATAAGAGTTTGAGGAATATTTTGCGTAAGTCCTGAGACTATTGAGAAGCGAAATCCTCTAATTATTCCTTATTTTTTCCACAAGAAGAAAGTTTAAATGAGTGAAGTGTTTACTTGATACTAGAGAGGTAATAAATCATGACACTAGCATGGAATGAGTTGGTATTTCAATCGCCATACTTAGCTGTGGTAAAGGCAAAGCAATTACTACAAGAGGGAAAAATAACAGAAGTTGATCAAATTTTAGAGAATTTAGTAGAGTCAATGGGACGATCAGAAAAAAGGGCGGTGAGTAGTCAATTAACTGGATTAATGCTACATATAATTAAATGGAAATGTCAACCTGAAAAACGTAGTGCTAGTTGGGTTATTTCTATTCGGTCAGCAAGACGAGAAATTGCCGATAGTCAGGAGGAAATGCCAAGTCTCAATCAAGAGTTTTTAGAGTCAATTTGGGATAAATGTTTTGCATCTGCGAAACAGGATGCTAGAGATGAAATGGGTAAAAAACCAGAAATTATTGCTTTAAGTTGGGATGAAGTTTTTGAAGAAATCTATACACTTTGGGAGGATGAAAATATTTGAAAATTAACCTAAAATATGGAGACTTTAATAATCATGAAATTACTATTTACGACTTTGCAGGAGACAAATTCATATCACACAAATCAGCCAACTTACAAATATCACAACCAGGAGAACGAGCTTTACACACAGCCCGACCATGATAAATTAATCTAATTGACCAATTCTCCCAATCTGGTTGGGGTAATAACTGCATTAAATCTTTCTCAATTCCCACAGGTTCAGTATTTTTCGTCAACCCCAAACGCTGACTTAATCGCTTCACGTGAGTATCTACAGTCACTCCAGCATTGATACCATAAGCATGGGCTAAAACCACATTTGCAGTTTTCCGGGCTACTCCTGGAAGTTTTAATAACTCTTCCATTTTGTTGGGAACAACAGCATTAAAATCCTGAACAATCATTCGACAAGCACCTTGAATATTCTTGGCTTTATTGCGATAAAAACCCGTCGAACGCACCAATTCTTCTAATTCTGTTAAATCTGCATTTGCTAAACTTTCCGCATCAGGAAATCGCTTAAATAATCCTGGTGTTACTTTATTTACCCTTTCATCTGTACATTGAGCGGAAAGAATAGTTGCTACTAATAATTGTACAGGAGTCGCATAATCTAAAGAGCAAGTTGCATCTGGATAAAGATCCTGGATACGGGAAAGAATTGCTAAAGCTCGTTGTTTTTTAGTTAATGATTTAGGGGTCAATCAATTTTCTCTTATTAATGGTCAGTTGTCAATTGTCAATAGTTTTTTGAATTTGTTTCTCTATTTCCTCATTGACAACTGATGTTTTTTGGCAAGTAATTTACTGTAACAATTTCTGTACCCATTCTAGCTGAGATGTTAATTGGCTTGTTTCTTTGACAATTAGGAAAATACCTAATCCTAAAAGTAATACTAAACCAGTTTGCATCACACCTTCTTGAATCTTATTAGGTAAAGGTTTACCAAATAATCCTTCAATTAGTAAAAAGGCTAATTGTCCACCATCTAAAGCGGGAAGAGGCAAAATATTAATAATTGCCAAGTTAATACTAATAATAGCCGCAAAAGAAAATAAATTAGTGCTATCACTAGCAGCTAATTGTGCGCCAATTTGGACAATTTTCACGGGTCCTGAAACTTGTCCTACAGTTTTTCCAAAATTAGTAATTAACTGTCCAAAACCTTGAAATGTACCGACAACTAACTCTTCAAAGCGATTAGCTGCAACTTTGAGAATCTCGATAATATTTTGGGGACGGCGATAAATTGCTTTACCATTTGGGACTAATTCAACTCCTACGACACCTTTACCATCAGCACCGGGTTTAGGTGTGAGTTTTAGGTTAGTTTGTTGGGTTTCGTGTTGAATTTTCAGGTCAATTTCTTGATTAGGATGGGTTTGGATTTCCTTTGTCAATAATGTTGTTGCATCCTTACCTAAAGGAACTTCTTGGCCATTTATAGCTAGAATGATATCTCCTTCACGAATACCTGCTTGGTAAGCAACAGATTGTTCATTTACAGGCTTGACAAGTACACCTGGTTGATACTGAAATTCTTGAGGTATACCAACAATTCCCAATTGTAAAGCCAACATTAAATAAGCGAAAATTAAATTGGCGATGACACCGGCACTAATGACAATGGCGCGGTCTAAAACTGGGCGATTACGCAGCAAATTCGGGTCATTGGGGGGAATTTCGCTATCTGGATCATCATCGGGAAAGCCGACAAAGCCACCCAAGGGGAAGGCGCGGATAGTGTATTCTGTTTCTGATCCTTGGTATTTTAAAAGGATCGGACCAAAACCCAAGGAGAAGCGGTTAGCATAAATGCCTTGAGAACGGGCGGCTATGAAATGTCCTAACTCGTGTACTAAGATCAAAATAGCTAAGACGGCGATCGCTGCTAAAACTGACATAGAGCAAATTAATCAAAATATTCGGATATATATTTTTATTGTAGTTTGGAAATGGTCTGAGGGACTGAATTTACCATGTTGGTTTTCTAGAATTTATATCCTCTCGATAGCCAATATTGCCAATCTGCTAATGCTTCTTGAGTTTCTTCGTCTGCATCTGTCGCTTCAATTTCTGATAACTTGGCAGAATGAATATCATCTTCTTTTCCAGTTAAATAAGCTACATCTACATACATATCTTTTAGACAATCATCTTCTCCTGACATTCCCAACACTTCTACAGGTTTTTCCTCTATTACCCCTGTTTTCCGGTTTTTCTTCTTCCATTTGCCCATAAAGGGAACATTTAGGCAGTCATCAAGATAATAATACCAACCCATTGCCCGTTCTTCTTTATCTTCTGCATCTGCAAGAATTTCTGTGTTAATGCGGGTTTCTCGAATTTCATCAATTGTCATAGCCAGAATATTGATATTTTAATTAAACGCCGCTTATTATCTCATAATTTACAATTTATGTCAATTTTATTTCTGTGGATATTTCTAACCAAGTCCGAAAGGCGCGAATCATCGGAATTTCGCCAATTTCCAGGCTTTGAGCGAGAAAACGGGGAATTTCTGTATTTAGGGGTAAATTAGCAAAAGTTGGAGAAACGTCACAGGGAATATAAACACCATGACTGAGTTGATAAATCTGCATAATTGGATGATCATAACGCCAAACTTCGGGAACACCTAAAGCCAAATAAATCGGTAATCTATCAAGAGAAGCGCTAGTATAATCAACTTCTATAATTAAATCTGGTGGAGGATCTTGAGTCAAATCTAGAGTTTGTTTATTTCGCATTATCGGTTCATTTTGGATGTAAAAACTAGAATCTGGTTCTACACCTTTGGCTAAATCTTGACGTTTACAAGTCACTGAGCCTGTACTTTTAATATTAAGATTAAGTTCCTCTGCTAAATTATCAATGAGCTTTTCTATCAGTCTTTTATTATGTTCATGAGGCATTAAAGGAGTCATAATTTCTAGTGTTCCCTGGTTGTAGGCTAGACGGGTAGCGCGATGATTGCCCATTTCTGTTAAAATGGTTTCAAAAGTGTGCCAAGAAATATTAGCGAGTATAGCGCGGTGGGAGTGAACTGGTGCGATGCTTAGCATGAGAATTCACCTCGTATTTTTTATTAGTATATCATGAAACTCTTGTGGTGCGGGCATCTTGCCCGCTAGATATGTAGCGGATATCTGATGATTATAGATTATCTTCTAATAAAATAGTATTGAGTAAATTTAATTCACTAGATATCATAAAATAGCGATCGCTAAAAGTAGTTTCCAATTGATCAAAAACTTTTCTACCTGCTACAGCAACCCAAGGAATACCATCATATTTAGCTATTACAGGCATTACTAAACCTTGTGGTGTTAAAGTTTTTCCTAGAGATTTCTGCCATGATTCTGGGTCTTCTAGTCTCTGTTTTGGAGTATCTAGTTCTTGTTTGTGCCAAAAATGGGGATAGTCTAAAGGAATACTCACAATAATATTTTCTGTTTGTAAATTTTGCAATGTTGAATATTCTTGAGTTAATGCTTCTTTTTCTTGCTTTAAAATTATATATAGT
>Ga0208481_1000644_pt1 | contig 10082 bp, 14 predicted proteins | sample LakMenEpi02Jun10_FD_150662 | JGI IMG/M metagenome (GOLD analysis project Ga0208481, IMG submission 150662) | Freshwater microbial communities from Lake Mendota, WI - 02JUN2010 deep hole epilimnion (SPAdes) | ecosystem: Environmental > Aquatic > Freshwater > Lake > Epilimnion/Euphotic zone ... | reverse complement strand
ATCATGGTTAATCAAAATATTTTAATCCTTCGCCCAAAATTTAACATATTTTGGGCTATTTTTATCAGGCTTTTCTTAACATTCAACACTTCTGTAATTACCAATTATGCTATTAACGGCTAGAGATAGCATGAATGATCGGGTTACGGGTTTAGATGCGGGTGCAGATGATTATCTTGTTAAACCTTTTGGGATGGCAGAATTATTGGCACGGGTAAGGGCATTACAAAGAAGATTACCAAATTTCCAACCACCGCAATTACAAATAGGTTCATTAATGTTAGATTATAGTAATTTTTCAGTTGTGAATTTAGGATTAGAACCTTCTTTACCAATTATCCTTACAGCCAAAGAATTTCAACTACTAGAATATTTTATGCAGCATCCTCAACAAATCCTAACTCATGAACAAATTCGCGCTAGATTGTGGGATTTTGAAAGTGATACAGTGAGTAATGTTGTGGCTGCACAAGTGAGATTACTAAGACGCAAATTATTAGAATGTGGTTTTCCTAAAGCTATTGAAACTATGCGAGGTTTTGGTTATCGTTTTTGTGGATAATAAGGGATATTAATTAAATGAACCACGAAGAAGCGAAGAAAGGAAGAAGATAAGTAAAATTCAAGATTGGATACCTAATAATTCAATGTTTAATAATTCTCGGTTAAAATTAGCCTTTACCTATGCTGGTGTGATGGGATCAACTTTATTAATATGTGGTTGCATGGCTCATATTATTATGGTACAAGCTTTTACTCGCACAGTTGATCGAGAGTTAGAAGTTTTTGGCAAGGTATTTGAGGATAAATTAAAGACAGAGTTAAAAATTCCTGGAGAATTATCTATTACAACTCAGAAATCTTTACCAGGAATTTGTTTTAAACAAAAATCTTGTTTACCAATTAAATCAGAATCAGAGTTACTGGGTTTATTATCAGAAGGATATTATCTCCGGTTTTTAACACTATCAGGAGAAGTAATTGCAGCTATTGGTAATAATCCCGATGAGTTTCCTCCTAATCTACAAATTCATCATTCGTACGATATTCAAAATCGCAATGGTGAACTATATCATTTACATTTAATGCCCTTAAAAATCAAGGGAAATCAATTGTGGGGATACTTACAAGTAGGGCGATCTATACAACGATTAAATGACTATATGAATAGTCTACATTGGTTATCAGGATTGGGTGTTCCCTTTTCTATGATTTTAATTGGTGGTGCTGGTTGGTGGTTAGCAGGTTTAGCAATGCGACCAATTGAAAAATCCTATCAACAATTACAAAAATTTACGGCTGACGCGGCACATGAATTAAGAACTCCGATTACATCTTTACAAACAATTGTCGAAACAAATTCAATTAATCAAGAAACTCAAAAAGCTTTGGAGAGACAAATCAAAAGATTAGTAACTTTAACACAGGATTTGTTATTATTATCTAGGGTAGAAAGTGGGTTACAAGAAGCAAAATTGCAGGAAATTTGTTTAAATGATTTAGTGGCAGATGTGGAAGAAGAATTAATGCCAGTAGCCATGAATGCCCAAGTTTTATTATCTAGTAATATTCCGATTGAATCTTATCTTTATATTCAAGGTAATGAAGGTCAAATTTATCGAATGTTGTTGAATTTAGTTAGCAATGCTATTAAATACACTCCTGAATCTGGGGAAGTAAAAATTAATCTGACAACTAATGATCATCAAGGTTTAATTACTATCAAAGATACAGGTATTGGTATTCCTACTTCAGATATTCCCCACATTTTTAATCGCTTTTATCGAGTTAATGCAGATCGTTCTCGTCATACAGGAGGATCTGGATTAGGTTTAGCGATCGCTTTAGCAATTGTCCAAACTCACAAAGGCAAATTAGAAGTACAAAGTGATGTAAATAATGGCAGTACCTTTACTGTGATTTTGCCACTCTTTTCCAAAGTAAACAGCTAATTTCAACTAACATGGATGTAATCATGGCAATAGCAGCGGCTATTGCGCCATTCATACCTTTGTTAATAGCAAAAGTGGAAATTATTAATAAAGTTCCTGTTCCTAACCATGTAGATAGATTCACATGACCTGTACGATTTTCACTGACTAAAAAACCTTGAATTGCATTTTGTAAAGCCACAAATAATGGCACAATTGCACAAATCAACAGAACTGGTTTAATACTTTTAGCTAAGGTAAGATCATTACCGATAAAACTTTGGACAATGCGATCGCCGATAGGTGTTAAACTCATTAATAATAGTAGGCTGGAACAAGCAGCACCCACACTCATAGCAAAAGTCAGTAATTGCTTATCGCTCACTTGATGGCGATATTTAATCACCATTTGCTGTACCATCCGGGTAGAATTGGCAATTACCAGCACTAATCCCCAAGCCGCAGACCAAGCTGCAATGGCAATTGTCGCATCTTCAGCGCGGGCAAGAATGCTAATTAATATCGCCCTTCCGCCCCAAACCACCATCATAGAATTAGCCAAGGGGAGATAGAATTTCCATACCTGCGTTAAATTGCGGGGTAAATTAGGTTGTTCTATTTGTGGCGGTAAAATTGCACCAGAAAGCCGAGCAAAAATTGTTACAGCTATTGCTTCGACAATCACCCCACTGATGAGGGCAAATCCAGCAAGTATACCCCCAGTTATTGGCAAGAAAAATCCACCCGTGAGGACTAATGCTAATGTAAATAACCTGAAAATACTGGCTTTTGCTACAGCGCGAGACTGACCATGATAAATTAATAGTCCTTGAAAATAACGCCGCCAAGCGATCGCAAATGGCCAACCGCCCATTAGTAATAATACTTGACTAACTGTAGCTAACATTGCAGATGGTATGCCCAACAGACTCACACCGACAAAATTAAATATAATCGGTAGTCCCAACAAACTTAATAAAAAAGTTAATCCTCCACCTACCAATAATGTAAATCGCCATAATGCTTTGCGTGAATCTTGAGAACCAGCTAAAGCATTAGCAGCGTGCAAAATCATAATAATTGGACTTTCAAAAAATATTGCCAAAGATTTAGCAATATTTACAGCCGCTAAGTTATTTTGAGCATCAGGAAGATGAGCTAAGGTAGTAGTCATCATCGGATCACCATAGGCCATAGTTACATCACTGAGGGATAAAGGCAAAAATTCCCGCCATAAAGTCCCTAAACTAACTGATTGAGATTCTTTTAACTTCACTCTTGACTCCTACCGACAATATCCAATGGTACAGGTAGAAGATTAGCAATTGCTGCGGTGAGATGGGAATGTTGAAGGATGTTGATATTTTGTGCTGTTAACCAATCGGCATTGTAAACTGTTTCTAAATACCTATCGCCCCGGTCAGGATTAAGTAGTAACATAGTTTGGGGTGTAGTAAATCTTTGAGTATCAGCTAAAGCAGCAGCCACAATTGCACCAGTGGAAGCACCTAAAAGCATACCTTCCTGTTTGGCCAAACCATGACAAACAGAAAACGCCAAACCATCATCCACGCTATAAGCCGCGTCTAACATTTGCGGGTCAAAATTGGGGGGAACGAAAGATAAACCCAGTCCAGTCATCTTATAGGGGTGTCTGGGAGTCCCAAAAATTGCCGATCCTGCCACATCTACACCGATAATTCTTGTTTGGGGATGATACCGTTTAAAATAGCGACTGATACCGCCTAACTGCCCGGCTGTACTGACTCCAATCACTATAGCATCCGGCGCACCGCCAAAAGCAGCTTCAATTTCCCGCGCTGTCCACAGTTCATGGGCATCAGTATTACTAGGATTTTTATGTTGACAAGGATACCAGGCATCAGGAATATTTAGGGCTAATTCCTGAGCTTTTTTCATTCTTGCTACCTGCATTGAACCCTGACTATCAGCCTCACTCAAAGGTACTTCTAGCAATTCTGCACCATAAGCAGTAAGCATTCTTCGCATTGTTACAGGGGTTTTGGCATCAATCACAATTATCACCCTGTATCCCTTAGTTGCGCCTACAATTGCTAACCCAATCCCAAAGTTACCAGAACTAGATTCAACAATTGTCCCACCTGAGCGCAATAAACCTTGTTTTTCGGCTTCATTGACTAGATAAGCTGCATTTTTTTCCTTAATACTCCCACCAGGATTACAAGATTCCAATTTGAGATATAAATGATGATCTTTACAAGTGGGGTGAATTCGATTTAATCGGACAATGGGAACTTTACCTAATGCTTCTGTCACCGTGGCAAATAGCGGTGATGCTGGTAAGCTAGTTTTCAGAGTTAGTGCTGGGGAGTAAGTAACCATCATTAATAGCCAAATACTGTTCATCTCTAAGGATGCCAACCTTAGATGAAATAGAGATGAAATCAGATACGCCAGGGAATAACGAACCACAGAGGCACAGAGGTCACGGAGAAATGAGGGTTATCTCGTTCCCAGCCAGAGACTGAGAATGTGGGCTAGAAGGCTCTGCTTTCAATAAGACTTGGAGGTGGAGGCTCATCAACTGCATTCCTAGTCAGAGTCTAGGAACGAGATATAGTAAAGATTTGAGCTTAAATTGACACCAATGAACATTGCTAAACTTTTACAGATAAGTTTAATTTTCTAATGTAGAAATATAAGCTTTAACTAATAAATCAATTCCGGTAATTGCTCCACCCACAACAACAGCATTAGCACCTAAATCTAAGGCTTTTTTGGCCATTTGTGGTGAAGAAATACCACCTTCACAAATCACAAAAGTGTTGAGATTTTCTACTATTTTAGTCAGTAATTCCCAACCTGGAGGAGAAAAGTTTTGAGTTTCCTCAGTGTAGCTAAAAAGAGTAGTTCCCACAATATCCGCACCCGCATTAACTGCTAATTGTGCTGCTTGATAGGTATCTACATCTGCCATAACTGGCTTATTTAATTGATCATGAATCAAATTAATAATATTTGCTAACTTTTCATCACCGGGACGATATCTAGTGGTAGCGTCTATAGCTATAATATCGGCACCTGCTGCGGCTACGGCTACAGCGTGATGGAATTGTGGTGTAATATATACATCAGAACCAGTTATTACTTGTTTCCAAAGTCCGATAATGGGAACTTGGACTTTTTTCCGCACCGCTTCGATATGAATAGGTGTGTCAATTCTCACTCCTACAGCCCCATTATTCACTGCTGCTTGTGCCATTGCGGAAATTACATAAGGATCATGTAATGGGGAGTTTACAGGCGCTTGACAGGAAACGATTAATCCTTTTGGTAAGTTGGTCATGTTTTATTTTTAATTGTAAGTTAATTTGGGTGATTAGGAGGATGTGCTAAAAAGATTAATGTTTATTAAGATGAATATCATGTAATGCTGTCAGTTATCTAATTTAAGCTTATTTGCTAACTTCTTATCTAAGGTTACTAACTCAAGTCCATGATACTTGGTAGTTGCAGCAATAATAGAATCAGGCAGTTTCGTTTTGTGAGTATATCTAAAATTGATAGTCTCATTTTCAATTGCTGGTGTAATTGTTAAATATGTCATACGACTTAATAAAAATACAATAGCTTCTTTTTCTGTGGGTGTTATAGATGGAAAACTCAATAACTCCATGCGAGTTATTGCACTATAAGCACATTCACCAATCGTTTAAAATATCCAAAATTATTAAATCGCGTTGAAGCAAACCAATCACGATATTTGTATCTAACAAATACTTAATCCCATTCATTGCGTAATGCTCTTTGTAAATTTAACGGATCTTGATTTTTGAAAGTTGGAAATTCAGGCAAATCATTAACTATATCAACCAATAATTGAGATGATTGTTTTTGTTGCTCTTCTAATAACATTTTTTCCACAGCTTTCTGTACTAATAGCTGCATATCAGGCATTTCCAAAAGTTGTTTTCCCAATTCATCAGGTAACTCAATTTTAACTTGCATAAAATCCTCCATTAAAACGGCGGTTTAATTCTTAATTCTTCACAGAATAATACAATTATAGCATCTGTGACCTGACAATGAATTTATTTATTGCCTCATTTAATGCTAACGTAAAAAGCCTAATTTGTAAACTCGAAATTTTCGTTAATTCCTTAATTTTACTGGCACAATCTCAACTATCTAAATGTTGTATGGTTGAAAATTTATATTTAACGTAAGTTATTAGTTAGGTAAACTGTCAGAATCAGGATATACAGGATGAAAACAGGGATTTTATCACTAATTACCTATTATTAGCTTTAACTAGATAACTAGCAATTTCAGTTATTTAATGGTAATTTGTCCGTTCATTAACATGGGAAGTAACCAATCTCTTAGTTGGGTTAGTTGTTGATTTTGAAAAGCAATAATGTATTTGTGAGTGGTGATCTATCGGTGGCAGTAGTTTTTATCTTTCAGAGAGGCTACAATCAATAATATTAGTCTTTCATTAATCTTTATGCCAGAAGTTACACGATTTTACGGAATAGTTATCAAAATTTTCTTTGGTGATCACCAACCTCCTCATTTTCATGCAGTTTACGGTGAGTATAATGCCTTAGTTGATATTGAGTCTTTAAAAATTATTGAAGGAGATTTACCGAGTCGCGCTGAAAAAATGGTAATAGAATGGGCTATATTATATCAGAAAGAACTGCTCAATATGTGGAATAGCCAAGAGTTTAGTAAACTGCCACCTTTAAAATAATGGAGAGTTTTGATGAAACCTGCTCGTATTGTTTCTGCTCAAGCTATAGATGATCATAACTTGATCATTAAGTTTACAAATAACGAACTAAAAAAATATGATATCTCTAAATTATTAGATAACCCAATGTTTTATCCTTTAAAAAATCCGGCATTTTTCAGGAATTTTATCATTGATTCAGGTGGTTATGCGTTGGTTTGGAATGAGGATATTGATATCAGTGAATATGAACTTTGGCAAAATGGAATCAGCTGGCCTTGAGACTATCAATTAATTCTTTAATTTTACTGGCAAAATCTAAACTGTCTAAATGTTGCGTAGTTGAGAATTTATCTTTAAAAAGATAATTCTTGAAATAATTCTATCAAAGGCAGATTAAAATGAGGAATCACATCTTCTCCATTAAGACTATCTTCCAATTGCAAAAGCTGTGATGGCTTAGGTTTGCGGTAAATCAATACACATTCTTCATCTGGCAATATTACCCATGCTAAACGAGTTCCATTTTCAAAATACTCTACTAATTTATTATGAATTTCTTCAAAAGTATTATTAGGAGAAATAATTTCTACAGCTAAATCAGGAGCGCCATCAAAAAAACCCTTGGGTAATCTTTTTAAACCTTGTAACCTTTCTTTAGAAATAAAAGCAAGATCAGGGGATCTTTTGTTACCAGTTTTCATTTTAAAAGCTGTGCTAGAATCACAAGTGATTCCGAGTTTATAATCACGCACAAAACCTGTTAAAAAATATCCCAGTGTGAGAGCTAAATAACCATGTTCTACTCCTGAATTTGCCACAATAATTAGCTCTCCGTCTACATATTCATAAAGATTGTCGTCTTCCCTTAATAACATAAATTGCTCATCTGTCAAAGTCTGATGATTAGCTAAAGGTTGAATTAATTCTAAGTTTGTGATTGTAGTTTGGGTCATTAGATTTAACTCCACAGATGAAACTATTATAGGAATAATATTTGATTTATGATAAAGATACATAACTTAATATCATCATCACAGATAGGATAATCATGATACAATTTGTCATGCACTGAGTTATAGAGTATAATTGTACTATATACATAAGAAACTTCTATTTTTGCGGAGAGAGGCAATATGAAGGGAGAGCTTCTCAAAAGGTTTTTCAGAGCGATCGCTAGTTCAGACCAGGAAGCGATTGACAAACTTACATATCTAGTTATAGAAGAAGAGCGCAGCAAAGGACATACTCTCCTTGCTGACCAGTTAGAGAATATTACTAAAAAGAAACCTAAAGATCAATCTCCCGACTTGATAAAACCTGTTTCCTCTCTTGCAAATGCCACACAAACAACAGGAGAAAACTTACAGGGTTTAAGCGAATTACCAACTAGTAAGCGTTTTAACCTTCCCCTGGTAACGACCATACCAAGGGATAAATTGCGTCATTACATGGTATTGCCTGAAAAAATTGAAAAGCGTTTTCAAAGAATTGAACGGGAGTATGCAGCAAGAGATAGACTAGCTCATCATGGACTGCGTTATCGGCAAAAAATTCTCCTTTATGGACCGCCTGGGTGTGGAAAGACATTAGGAGCAGAACGTTTAGCTTGGAATACAGGTTTACCGCTTTTAAAAGTACGTTTTGATGCAATGGTGTCGTCTTTTTTAGGGGAGACAGCCAGTAATTTAAGACTTGTATTTGAGGATGCTGCAAAAAATCCATGTTTATTATTTTTAGATGAATGTGACTCAATTGCTAAGACACGAGAAGATTCTCAGGAAGTGGGAGAAATTAAGAGAGTTGTAAATACATTTTTGCAAATTTTGGATGAATATCAACCTTCTTCTGGGCTTATGGTAGCTGCTACGAATTTGAATAAATCTTTGGATACTGCCCTATGGAGGAGATTTGATGATCTGATTGCAGTACCCAAACCGGGAGAAAAAGAACTAGAATTTATACTGAGGGAAACACTATCTGCAATTGAAGTGGGATCTATCAACTGGACAAAGATTATTGAACAGATGAAAGATTTTTCTGCGGCTCAAGCTGTGAGGGTTGCCCAAGATGCAGCTAAACGAGCGATTTTAGAGCGAGAGGGGTTAGTGATTCAGGAACACTTAGAAGAAGCGATCGCTGAAATCAAGGTTTCTTAGTTTTTTGAAAATTCAATTTTTGGTGTTTGGAGAAAAAAAATGGTTCAAAGTTCTCAGGGGTTTCCACATATTAATCTTACGCTTACACACAAAGAACCAGCTAAATCTCTAGGTGGTGGCGGTGGTAGTAAAGAAAATCAAACAGAGATTAATAAGAACAATCGTCAAGGACATGGAAGCAAAATTAAAAACATAGTTTCTTCCGTAGTGGATGATTGGCGAACATTCAAAGAAGAACAAGAGAAAGAACAACAAGAAAATAAACAATCTACTCTTCCCGATGCCATAACTTTAATATTAGAAATTGATACTGAAACCTTTGATCTAGATGATTTGAGGACTTCAGATATAGCGATCATATCAGAGTTATGTTTTTGAAGTAACCGAACAAGAAAACATTTATGAACCAGTCTTACCTGAGCATGAAATATCTGGATATGAAAGTTACTCATTGATATTAGAATCTCCTAATGAAGATGCTCCTAAAGTATGTATTATTGATAGCGGTATTCAAGAAGAACATCCTTTACTAAAAAATGCTATTGATTACAATAATTCAAAATCTTGGATTCCTTCAGAAATCAATTTAACTGCTGATATGGTTAGTAATGGTGGACATGGAACAAGGGTTGCAGGAGCAGTTTTATATCCAAGAACTATTCCCCAAAAAGGAATATATAAACCTATTTTTTGGCTACAAAATGCCAGAATACTAGATAAAAATTGCAGATTATTAGATAAACTGTATCCACCAGAATTGTTAGAAAGGATAGTTGAATATTACTATAGTCAAACAGCAACAAGAATATTTAATCATTCACTTGCTAGTGATGCTCCTTGTCGGACTAGATATATGAGCACTTGGGCGTATACTATAGATCAATTAAGTTATGAAAAAGATATTCTTTTTATAGTAGCTGCTGGGAATATTCCTTTAGATAGCTATCGAACTTCACCAAGATTATCCGTTAGACATCACTTATTAGCTGGTAGAGAATACCCAGATTATTTGACAGAAAACTCTTGTAGAATTGCCAACCCGTCACAAAGTTTTCAAGCTTTAACAGTCGGTTCAATTAACTCAAATTCTTTTCGTGATTTATCTTGGTCTTCATTAGGAGAAAAAGACGAACCTTCTCCTTTTTCCTGTTCTGGTTTGGGAATTTGGGATACAATTAAACCAGAAGTAGTAGAGTATGGCGGTGATATTTTAAAAGATGAAAATCAACCACCAAACTTCATTTGTAACACCAATACCAGCCCGGAATTAGTAAG
>Ga0208481_1000630_pt1 | contig 10198 bp, 7 predicted proteins | sample LakMenEpi02Jun10_FD_150662 | JGI IMG/M metagenome (GOLD analysis project Ga0208481, IMG submission 150662) | Freshwater microbial communities from Lake Mendota, WI - 02JUN2010 deep hole epilimnion (SPAdes) | ecosystem: Environmental > Aquatic > Freshwater > Lake > Epilimnion/Euphotic zone ... | reverse complement strand
TCAAGCTCAGTCAATTCCAGCAGCCACTACTTGATTACTACAACCAAAACCCCAAATTCATTCAACCAGAGGCTGCTCGCAACGAAGTCATCTCTTTTGTTTCGCGAGAGCTAACTGATTTATCTATCTCTCGGTCAAAAGACAAGTTTGACTGGGGAATTGATATTCCCTGGGACACCGATCACGTTATTTACGTTTGGTTTGATGCGCTACTAAATTACATAACTGCAGTTGGATATGGTGAAGATGAGGCGAAGCTGAATTCTTTATGGCCAGCATCGGTGCAAGTTGTCGGAAAAGATATTCTCAGATTTCATGCAGTAATTTGGCCGGCAATGCTCATGGCAGCTGGATTGAAACCCGCAGAAAGAGTTTTTGCACATGGGTGGTTACTTGTCGGTGGAGAGAAAATGTCGAAATCTAAACTGACTGGCATCGCACCCAATCAAATAACTGATGTTTTTGGTTCTGATGCTTTCCGCTACTACTTCATGAAGGCAATTGCCTTTGGTCAAGACGGATCATTTTCTTGGGAGGATTTGTCTGCCCGCTACCAAGCCGAGCTTGCTAACGGGTTTGGAAATCTTGCTTCCCGGGTAGTCGCCATGGTTCATCGCTACTTCGATGGTGTGATTCCAGAGCCGGTGGCAATAACGCAGGCGGATATGGCAATTCAAGAAATTGCAGCGGAGAGTGTTCAAAGGGCCGATGCTGCCATGGATGATGTTGCAATCCAAGATGCGCTAATTGCCATCTGGGAGCTTGTTGATGCCCTAAATAGCTATCTAACTGAGCAAGAGCCTTGGATTTTGGCTAAGGATGAAGCCAATCGTGATCGATTGGGAACCATCTTGTATACCTCCCTTGAGGGACTTAGAACCTTGGCTGTAGCGCTAACTCCGTTTATTCCAAAAGCCACCGCAAAGCTTTGGGCCTCAATTGGGCATGAGCTTGGAGATCTCGAATCACAACCTTTACTCGAGGCTGCTAATTGGAACCAGTTGGTAGCTGGCAAGAAGATAAACGAACTAGAGTCTTTGTTTCCTAGGGTTGAGCAAGAAGATCGGGACTAGTTCAAAAACGTGAGCGAGCACATAAGGCAACGTCAGTTGAAAGACGCTGACGGAACTAGGCAAAAGCTGAGCTATCCAGAATTACCCGAACCACTTTCGGTTGGAACCTACGACAATCACACCCACTTGGAAATTGCCGACGGTGATCAACCAATGAATTACAAAGATCATTTGGCTCTTGCAAATCAAGTTGGCATACTTGGCGCGGTTCAAGTCGGAGTAACACTTGAAAGCTCAAAGTGGAGCGCTGGAGTTGCAGCGAGCGACAATCGGTTGCTTGCAGCGGTTGCTATTCACCCCAATGAGGCAGCTAGCTATGAATCCAAGCAGAAATTGGATTTGGATATCGATGGAATTGCTGTGCTAGCTAGCCAAGAAAGAGTAAGAGCAATTGGTGAAACTGGTTTAGATTTTTATCGGACTGAATCAGAGCAAGGCAAACAATTTCAACACCACTCATTTGAAAGACACATCCAAATTGCCAAAGAGCACAATCTTGCGCTGCAGATTCACGATCGAGATGCGCACCTAGAAGTTGTTGAGACACTTCTTAGAGTTGGGGCACCAGAGAGAGTTGTCTTTCACTGTTACTCGGGAGATTTAGACCTTGCAAAAATCTGCGCCAATCATGGTTGGTACACATCTTTTGCCGGCAACATCACGATAAAGAGAAACCAGCATCTTCGAGATTCTTTGAAATACATGCCTAATGACAAGATTTTGGTTGAGACTGATGCTCCATTTCTAACCCCGGAGCCACTGCGCGGTAGACCAAACGCTCCATACCTGGTTCCAATTACGGTCCGGTTTATGGCTGCAGAACTGGGTCTAGACTCTGATGAGCTCTCTGGTCAGTTAGCCAAGAACACCGTTGCCGTCTATGGATCCTGGGGCAGCTAGTGGTTGAGCTACTAGGTGCTGGTGAGATCAGATCGTTGGCTTCACAGCTTGATCTTCGACCCACCAAAAAACTCGGCCAAAACTTCGTTATTGACCCAAATACAATCCGCAAAATCGTAGCCGCGTCCCAGCTGCAGCCAATGGACAAAGTAGTTGAGATTGGGCCAGGACTGGGGTCCCTCACCCTTGGTTTACTGGAGAAGGTGGATCAGCTGGTAGCAATCGAGTTTGATGACAGGCTTGCCACCAAGCTGTCTGAGACCTTGAGGCAAAAAGCTCCCGAGAAAAGTGCTGAGATAATTCATGCTGACGCGATGACTGTTACAAAACTTCGTTTCGAACCGGATGCTCTGGTTGCAAATCTTCCCTACAACATCTCCGTTCCAGTAATTCTTCACTTTCTAGAGACTTTTCCCTCTATTTCAAAAGTGTTGGTACTGGTACAGGCAGAGGTGGCAGCACGACTAGTTGCCGGTCCCGGGTCTAAAACCTACGGTTCACCAAGTGCAAAGCTTGCTTGGTATGGAAAGGCAACTGCGGCCGGGGTAGTTTCTCGCAGCATTTTTTGGCCGGTTCCAAATGTCGATTCTGCGTTGGTTTACTTTGAGAAAAGGAGCGCACCACTTCCAAGCAAGCTTAGATCGGAAGTGTTTAGAGTCATAGATGGAGCATTTGCTCAACGTCGCAAGACTTTAAGACAAGCTCTAGCAAGCTGGGCGGGATCACCCGATCTGGCAGAGCAGATTTTGACCAGGGCAGGAGTTTCTCCTCAGGCTAGAGGAGAGGACTTGAGTATTGATGACTTTATTGAGGTGGCAAAACAAAAATGATTTTTGAAATAGATCATCGCTCGAGCGAAGCCACTCTTGTGGGAGTCTCAATCATTTCAGGAAACCTTGGACAGACATTCAATATCTTGAAAGACCCCAGTTCTTGGGGGCAACCAGAAACTCCCAGAGTTGTGAATTCCACTGACCAGTCAAGAATTGTCTTTTCCTTCGAGGGAGAAAAGAAGGCGGTTGCAACATTTTCGGCCTGGAATTCATACTTCACCGAACTGGAGATTGTCATCAGCGGGATTGCCGATCGCCCATCAGGGCAGTCGCAGATCAAGTACTGGAATGACGTTGTTGGCATGTTAAGAAAAAGACTTAACGCGCCAGAAATCATAGTGGCCTCTAGCCCAGGCAAAGTGAATATCTATTTTGCAGTCGGTGCATTTTTGAAAGATGGTTTTCATGAAGTGGCTAGTTGCTACCAGGCACTTAGCCTTCGGGAAAGGGTCCTTGTTGAACTTACTGGCAGCTTCTCAATTGACTTTTCGGGACCCTTCGAGACAGAGAGCCATAAGTTGGTTCCAAAGGACAATACCAATTTGGTGTACCTTGCCGGGGAGCAACTGAAGTCCCTTGGTTCAGCCATGGGCCCTGACAAGGTGTCATTTCTGATTCACAAGTGCGTTCCGATAGCAGGGGGAATGGCGGGCGGATCCGCCGATGCGGCAGCAGCGCTGGTTGCCTTGAATAGCCTTTTTGGTGCTGGATTCGATCAAGAGCTCAAAGTAGCTGCCGCCAACTTGGGATCAGACGTCCCCTTTTCTTTGATGGGTGGAACAGCAATAGGTGTTGGCAGAGGAGAGGTTTTGTCTAAGGTGCCAGATGGCCCAGCGCTGCACTGGGTCATGACACCAAATTCAGCGGGTCTTTCAACCCCACAGGTTTACCGTCAACTGGATGTCATGAGAGTGAATCAGGGAATCAACGTTTCCGCACTGGAAGCCCCGGAAGTTCCAGAAGAGCTTTTGGCGGCCCTGGCAGAAGGTGATGTAACGCAGATAGCTAAGCTGATGCACAACGATCTAGAAATCGCAGCAGTTGCAATGCTGCCAGAGCTAGCAAAAACACTCGAGGCAGGTCGCAAAGCCGGATCGCTTCGCTCGATGGTTTCAGGATCTGGTCCAACAATTGCGCATCTTGCTAAAAATCGTGTTCACGCCGAACAGGTCGCTAATCGCTTACAGGCCGCAGGCTATCCATCAATAGTGACTAGCACTTCGACATCCGGCACCCGGCTGGAGAGCTAGTTGGCTCATCTTCTCGGGGCAGAAAAAGTCAGCCTTAGTTTCGCAACAACGCGAGTTTTTGAGAATCTAACGATTGGCGTTCAAGACGGAGACCGAATTGGCATCGTTGGCCGAAATGGTGACGGTAAGTCCACACTGATAAAACTCTTTGCGAGAATTCAAGAACCTGATTCCGGTCAGATCACTAAGCGTGGTGATGTTCGAGTGGGCCTTCTCGATCAGTTCGATCAGTTCTCCCCAACCGAAACAATATCCGAGGTGGTCGTCGGTGATACCCCTGAGCACGAGTGGGCTGGAAATTCAAAAATCAGAGACATCTTCCAAGGTTTACTCAAAGACTTTGATTTTCATCAAAAGGTATCTGAGCTCTCTGGTGGCCAGCGAAGACGGGTGGCCTTAGCGGCCCTGCTTGCCAAGGACTGGGATATCTTGATGCTCGATGAGCCAACAAACCACTTGGATATTGAGGGAGTTGCTTGGCTGGCCCAGCACCTAAAGTCTCTTTGGGGCAAGGCAACAGGTGGGCTGCTCGTGGTAACTCACGATCGTTGGTTCTTGGACGAAGTTTGTAACCTCACTTGGGAGGTGCACGATGGCATCGTCGAGGTCTATGACGGAGGTTACGCTTCTTACATTCTGGAAAGAAATGAGCGAGCCAGATCGCAAGCGGCCACCGAGTCCAGAAGGCAGAACTTGCTTCGCAAAGAGCTAGCCTGGCTACGAAGAGGGGCACCCGCCAGAACTACAAAGCCAAAGTTCCGCATTGATGCCGCTAATGAATTAATCGCCAACGAGCCACCACCTAGGGACAGCGTGAGCCTTGCTAAGCTCGCGACCACCAGGCTTGGTAAAGATGTTCTCGATATTGAAAACTTGAGTTACGAAATTGACTCGCAGCAAATTCTAGATAACGTGACACTTCGATTGGGCCCAGGGGATCGAATCGGACTCGTTGGTCCAAATGGCGCGGGGAAAACTACGTTCCTAAGGCTGATTCTTGGAAAGATTTCTCCAACCTCGGGCAGGGTGAAGCTTGGAAAGACTGTGGTGCCAGCAATTCTTAGTCAAGAGGTTTTGGAGTTGGATGAATTTGGTGATCAAAGAATTTTTGAACTAATTGCCCGTGAGAAGAAAACATTTACGGTCAATAAGAAAGAAGTCGGAATCTCGCAGCTGATTGAGCAACTCGGGTTCACGAGCTTACAGCTGCAAACACCGGTTTCTGATTTGTCGGGTGGTCAAAAAAGACGACTACAACTACTTCGCTTACTCTTTGGTGAACCTAACCTGTTGATTTTGGACGAACCGACAAATGATTTGGATACTGACATGCTCGCTCAAGTTGAGGACCTACTTGATTCTTGGCCTGGGACGCTGATTGTTGTTAGTCACGATAGGTATCTTTTGGAACGAGTTACCGACACGCAGTATGCCTTGCTCGGAGACGGCGCTCTTCGCTATTTACCGCGTGGGGTTGATCAGTACCTTGAGCTTCGTGGCGACGCAGGAAAGAAGGCGGCAAACCAACAAACTGCACCAAAGGCCACAGGGGCGGAGCTTAGAGCTAGCCAAAAAGCGATACAAAAACTGGAGCGCGGGATTGAAAAGCTAGAGGCTGAGGAGACCGCCCTCCAAATAGAGCTGCAACGCCACAACCCTTCTGATCATGAGGGATTGGCAGCTGCAGCTCAAAGAGCCAAAGAATTAGCCACCCAAAAGGCACTGCTTGAGGCTCAGTGGATGGAACTGAGCGAAACAATCTAGGAAAGATTGTTTAGCAAGTAAACCTACCGAGGTTATGTTCTCACTACTACAATTTAAAAATCACTTGCAGCTTCTGTCATGAAGGAGTCTTGAGCAAAATTGCCTTTAAACAAATCACTAGCCGTGCTGTCGGTCTGTTCACTTCTATTACTAACCGGCTGCCAGGGCGCAACCGTTGATGGCCCAGAGCCTGAGACATCCGGTTCAGCAGAGGTAACATCGCCAACCTTTCAGCTCAACGTAGACGAAGTTACAGACCTTGAAGGTGTGTCACCAGAGCTTATCGAAGATCCGTCGGGTGGTTACCTGCTTTTGACAACTGGTCTTGGTCAGAATCGCGTTTACAGATCCACAGATGGAGTTTCGTTTACACCAGACCCGAGTTTTAGAGTTCCCATGGGTAGCGATTACTCTCTAATTCAAAAGCCTGATGGTTCTTGGTTGCTTTACTACATAACTTTTGACGGCCCTCCAGCCGAACCCGGTCAACCTATGGATCCGTCCAAGGCGATTAAGACTGTTATGGTTTCCTCTTCACAAGAGCTAACTTCTTTTTCAGATGGCGTTCCAACTGGGATCAAGCAAGAAAAGCCAGGACCGGCATGGGGTGTTCCGGAAACTTACATAACACCTGATGGAAAATTCCAAATGATGTGGGTTGATATGGTCCAAGGTCAGAATTCGGAGGTTCTAAGAACTGCAAATTCAACAGATGGAATCACCTACACCGCAAATGAAGGGTTTGTTATTTCTGGCGGTTACGTTGACCCATTCATGCTTCGAACTGATGCAAACGATTGGGTACTACTTCTTTCAACCACACCAGCAAAACTCCCACAGAAAATATATGTAGCAAAATCAACTGACGGAGTTGATTGGGAAGTGAACCCAACACCTATTCTTGAAGACGCAGAAGTGAACTACCTTGACCCGGCAGCTGTTTCAATAGGTTCAGGTAAATGGCTAGTTATCCTAAGCACCGCTGAAAAGGCCAATGCCATTTCGGGCCCTCACAAATACGTGCTTGCGACTTTGCTCGAAGAATAGCCAGCAATTTTTGGCCTAATACCCTTGAAATACCTGCAATCATGGCGCAAAAGTGACAAGCGGATAGCTGATTTCTGGCAGACTTGCTAAGTAATCAGTGCTTCGGGTTACGATCCGCCCTAGTGTAACGGCAGCACGGCGGCCTTTGGAGCCGTTTAGTTCAGGTTCGAATCCTGAGGGCGGAGCACAAGTGAAGCGATCGGGAGATGAAGATGTCTACTAGGCAACTAGCTTGCGTAGTGCTGGCGGCAGGTAATGGAACCAGGATGGTTTCCAATACCCCGAAAGTCATGCACGAACTGGCCGGCAAGCCGCTCTTGGGACATGTTGTTTCCACCGTTTCAGCCTTGGAGTCCGAGGGTGTCTATGTTGTGTTGCGTCACAAGAAAGAACTTCTCTCCGAGTATCTTGAAGCTAATTTTCCAAAAGCCATTCTGGTCGAGCAAGATGACATCGCCGGAACCGGTCGTGCAGTCGAAGTTAGTCTCGCGAAAATTCCAAGCGACTTTGATGGCGACGTATTAGTAGTAAGTGGTGACGTTCCGCTTATGGATCTAGATACCCTAACCGCATTGGTTGATTCACATCGCTCGAGCAAAGCATCGGCAACTATTTTGACCGCGATTGTTGATGACCCTTCCGGATACGGAAGAATCATCCGCTCTAAAGAAGGCACCGTCGCCAAAATAGTTGAACACCTCGATGCTTCTGATGAAGAAGCCGCGATCAAGGAAATTAACGCTGGCGTGTATGTATTTGACGTTGCTCACCTAAGGCAAGGATTGTCTCATCTTGATTCCCACAACGCTCAGGGTGAGAAGTATCTAACGGATGTAGCGGCACTTCTTGTGGAAGACAACCACACCGTGGTCGCCCAGATCGTTGCCGACAACTGGTTAGTTCATGGCATCAATGACCGCACTCAGCTTTCAGAAGTAGCAAAAGAGCTAAACGCCCGAATTTGTCGCGGTTGGCAGCTTGCTGGAGTCACCATCTTGGATCCTGACACCACCTGGATTGATGTTGAGGTTTCAATTGGCCAGGATGCAATCTTGCACCCTGGAACACATCTTCGAGGAGCAACCAAGATTGGGCCGATGGCCGAGATTGGCCCCGACGTAGTTATTGAAAGCAGCACTGTCCAGGAAAGCGCCAAGGTCGGGCCGTTCTCCTACCTTCGCAAGGGCACCAACCTAGGTCCTGAAGGCAAGATTGGCTCCTTCGTTGAGACCAAGAACGCCCAGATAGGCCGTGGCTCAAAGGTCCCGCACCTTTCTTATGTGGGGGATGCCGAGATTGGCGAGTACTCCAACATCGGTGCCGGCACCATCTTTGCCAACTACGACGGTGTGAAAAAGAGCAGCTCAAAGATTGGCTCACACGTTCGATCGGGCTCGCACAACGTTTTTGTGGCGCCCATTACGATTGGAGATGGAGCGTATACCGCTGCCGGAACAGTAGTAAGAAAAGACGTAGCACCTGGAGATCTTGGAATGAATGTTGCACCACAGCGAAACATAGCTGACTGGGTTATTTCGAAAAGACCAGGTACAAAATCTTCTGAAGCAGCCGCAAAAAGCAACGACAAATAGAAATCGGGAGCCCGCAGTTGACCATTAAGACCTCTGGAGAAAAAAGGCTGGCTCTGGTTAGCGGTCGAGCTCACCCCGCCCTCGCAGAGGAAGTTGCAAACCTACTGGGAACCAAACTTGTTCCTACTACCGCTTATGATTTTGCAAATGGCGAAACATTTGTTCGCTTCGAAGAAAGTGTTCGAGGTGTGGACGCTTTTGTTATTCAATCTCACCCTGCTCCAATTAATCACTGGCTTATGGAGCAGCTTCTTATGGTTGATGCTCTAAAAAGAGCTAGCGCGAAAAGAATTACAGTAGTCGCTCCATTTTTTCCCTACGCAAGACAAGACAAAAAGCACAAGGGTCGCGAACCAATCTCTGCAAGATTGGTAACTGATTTGTTCAAGGTCGCTGGTGCCGACCGCGTGATGTCTGTTGATTTACACAGCCCACAAATCCAAGGCTTCTTTGATGGACCAGTAGATCACCTTTGGGGACTTCCAATGCTTGCTGATTATGTGAAAGAAAAGTGGGGCAAGGATCCGCTAACTGTGGTTTCTCCTGATTCTGGTCGCGTAAGGGTTGCCGACATCTGGGCAGATCGCCTCGGAGCACCGCTTGCCATTATTCACAAGCGTCGCGATCCAAATGTTCCAAACAAGGTTTCAGTTCATGAGCTAGTTGGAGAAGTAGAGGGCAGAACCTGCGTGCTGGTGGACGACATGGTTGACACCGGAGGCACCATTGTGGCTGCCGCCCAGGCCCTAAAGGCCAATGGTGCCAAGACCGTTATCGTTGCAGCCACCCACGCGGTCTTCTCGGGCACTGCGGTTGAGCGCCTATCGGATGATGCAATTGATCACGTGATTGTGACCAACACTTTGCCAATTCCTCCAGAAAAGGAATTTGCCAAGCTAACCGTATTGTCTATTGCCCCATTGATCTCTAAAGCAATTAGAGCCGTCTTCGGCGAAGACTCTGTTACTTCACTGTTTCCTGGCCAATCCTAGGGTTTGATTCTCGCCCTACGGGCGGCTAAAGTTAGAGATAACAACGGCGAGGGTTTCTTTTAGAAACCGTAATCGACGGGGTTTCTAAGGGCAAGTTCCCAGATCCTCGCGTCAAACGCTTGAGTAGAAAAAGATTCAACAGGTCCTTATTGGACTTGCCTAAACATTAAGGACACCAAACATGGCAGAAAATAAATTAGTAGCAGAGCTTCGTACCAACTTTGGTAAAGGTGCTGCTCGCAAGCTTCGCGCCGCCGGAAAAACTCCAGCGGTTATTTACGGACACGGATCCGATCCAAGACACATCACTTTGCCAGCGCATGAGATCGCTTTGGTGCTTCGTCACAAGAACGCTCTTATTGACCTAGACATCGCAGGATCAGCTCAGTTGGTTTTGGTGAAATCTGCAACCAAAGATGTTGTAACTCAGGTCATCGAACACATCGACTTGCTGGAGATCAAGAAGGGTGAGCGAGTTCACGTTGAGGTGCCAGTGCACATCGTCGGTGAATCACTTTCTGGAACAACTATCGATCTAGAGCACAAGACCCTAAAGCTTGAGGTTGATGCAACTACGATTCCTGAGTACGTAGAGGCTGTGTTCAATAAAGAAGGCGCGGGATTCCACCTCATGGCTAAGGACATTAAGATTCCAGCTGGAGCAAAGCTTGATCTAGAACCAGAGGCTCTAATCGCTTCGGTTATTATCACTGCAGCCGGCAAGAACGAAGAGCCGGTAGCAGCAGA
>Ga0208481_1000629_pt1 | contig 10198 bp, 8 predicted proteins | sample LakMenEpi02Jun10_FD_150662 | JGI IMG/M metagenome (GOLD analysis project Ga0208481, IMG submission 150662) | Freshwater microbial communities from Lake Mendota, WI - 02JUN2010 deep hole epilimnion (SPAdes) | ecosystem: Environmental > Aquatic > Freshwater > Lake > Epilimnion/Euphotic zone ... | reverse complement strand
CCAGATGAATCTCTTAGATCAATAAAGGCCACCCCACCATGATCCCTACGACGTGCAACCCAGCCAGCTAAAACAACAGTGGTACCCACTGACTTAGCATTTAATGAACCAGCATCATGGGTACGCAACATTATTTACTATTTACCAATCGCTTTAACTAGATCTGAAGCATCTAGGGTACTGGATATCAACTCGCCGCTGCTCATTATTTTCAATTGGCAATTCCCAGTGGCCAATTCATCATCACCAATCACTAATCCATATTTTGCACCACTTTTATCGGCAGCTTTCATAGCACCTTTTAATCCACGATCTCCATAAGCCATATCGCAGGTAATTCCAGCCTGACGTAATTCGGCAATCAACTTGAAAGCAGCAGCTTTACCTGCTTCAGTGATTGGTGCAACAAATAATTGCATCTGATTTATCACCGCCGGCAAAGAGTTCTCCGCCTGGCATGCCATCAATATCCGATCTACTCCCAAACCAAATCCAATACCACTCACATCTGCCCCGCCTAAAGATGACATCAACCCGTCATATCGGCCACCGCCACCAATTCCAGATTGTGCGCCAAGCATTTCATGATCAAATTCAAAGGTAGTTCCGGTGTAATAATCCAAACCTCGAACCATTCTTGGGTTTATCTGAAAACCAATACCTATATTTTTTAATAAGCCCTGAACTGTTTCAAAGTGCTGCTTACTCTGTTTATTGAGATAATCTAGAAGCAAAGGCGCTTTGGCCATTGCCGACTTAACCTCTTCTCTTTTATCATCAAAAAGTCTTAGAGGGTTAAGTTGTGCTCTTGCAACAGTTGCTTCATCAAGCTTTAAGCCAGATATGAATTTAACTAAATCTTTTCTATGCGCATCACGACTAATGGCATCGCCAAGAGATGTAATGTTTAATGTATATTTCTTCAAACCCAATGCCTTGAATGCAGTATCTGCCACTGCAATAACCTCTACATCAATCTCTGGGTCGTTATAACCAATTGCTTCAATTCCAACCTGGTAAAACTGACGATATCTGCCTGCCTGCGGACGTTCGGCTCTAAAAAATGGACCGGTATAAAAGAGTTTTACAGGTAGCTGGCCCTTATCAAGATTGTGTTCAATTACTGCGCGCATTACTCCTGCGGTTCCCTCTGGTCTTAAAGTGATTGAGCGACCACCACGATCTTCGAAGGTATACATTTCTTTACTAACCACATCGGTTGATTCACCTACACCACGCGTGAAAACTTCAGTATCTTCAAAAACTGGCAACTCAATTAGGTTATAACCGGCAAGCCGTGCGGTTTTTAGTAATTGATCTCTAACATATTCAAATTGATTTGAGTTTGGCGGAACATACTCACTTACTCCTTTAGGCGCTTGAAATTTACTCAAAATCTCACCGCCCACTCTGATCTAGAAAATCACTCTGCAAGTAAGGATTTCTCACGCGCTCAATGCCGATTGTAGTTTGCCCTCCATGTCCAGGCAGGACATTTAGCCCATCAGGCAGGGTTAAAATTCGATCTCGTAAGGTATTTCTCATCTGGCTGGCTGAACCAGTAGGTAAATCAGTCCGACCGATACTTCCAGCAAAGAGAACATCTCCTGAAATTAACTGTTGGTCATCAACGGTAAAGATCACCGAGCCTTTGGTGTGACCAGGTGCAAATATTGATGTGATCTGCATACCCGCCAATTCAAATGTTTCAAAATCTTCCAACTCCACAATTTCATCTGGTTCTTTGAATTTTTCTTTCCCAAATGCATCAAGAAATTGCTGGCTAATTCCATTGCGATCAAGAGCTCCCATAGGATCGGTGAGTAAAAATCGATCTGCTGCGGTAATAAAAGTTCGCATCGGAACTTGAGCAGTTAGTGGCAAAACTGAGAACATATGATCAAGATGACCATGGGTGATCAGCACTGCAATAGGTTTTAAATTATGCTCCGAAACTTTGGATACGATTTCGTTAACTAAGTTTGGCCGTGCCATGCCAGGGTCGACAATGATGCACTCTTGACCAATTTTTGAGGCCAGAATCCAACAATTTGTTTCAAAATAGGGAGCAATAACCCGATCAATCAGCAATTATCGCCCCACTTTCTAATCTCATTTTGAGTTCAATTTCCCTAAAAGATGGTGCTTAGGCTATCTTTTAGCCAGCACCAAACCCAGCAATCAGTGATGCTAAATGCAAAATTGATAGCCACGCCCCCACATAACGAGATCTGGTCACCAGAAATCGTGCAACGAAAGGTCAACCTAATGGAAAATACATCAACACCAAACCTTTCATCTACCGGGGCAGCATCAGCACTAATTGGTGATCCAGCAAAATTTGGTCGAGTCGGCGAAGACGGAACTGTTTATGTAATCACTCCAACTGGCGATCGAGCCGTTGGTTCCTATCCAGGAAAAAGTCCTGAAGAAGCTCTTGCTTACTTTGTTAAAAAATTTGAAATGGCTGCATCTGAGGTTGCTTTATTGGCAGCAAGAATTCGTTCTGGCGCAATGGTGCCAAGTGATGCCCATGAAGCAGTTAATAAGTTGCGCTCACAGATTGCAGAATTAAATGGAGTAGGTGACTTAGTAAATTTAGCGGAGTCATTAGAGAAAATCCCAGCTCTTATTACTGAGCATGAAGGCGCTTACGTGGCGCGTAAAGCTGCTCAAGCAGCAGAGCGAGAAGCTCGCAAAGTTGAATCTACCGCGATCAAAGAGAAAATTGTCGCTGAGGCTGAGAGCCTGGTTGATTCAGTTGCTTGGAAAGTAACAACAGCGCGGCTAAAGGTTTTATTAGAGGAGTGGAAGAAAGCTCCGAGGTTAGATAAGAAAATTGATGCCCAATTGTGGAAGAGATTCTCATCATCTCGAAATAAATTTGATAAACGACGTCGGACTCACTTTGCTAACCTTGCTAGCGAACATAAGAAGGTAGCAACAACAAAAGAGATGATTGTTAAAGAGGGTGAATCGCTTGCAAACTCAAAAGATTGGCTAAATACCGCTAAGCAGTTCAAATCTTTGATGGACCAATGGAAAGCTTCAGGCAGAGGTAAGAAATCAACCGATGCCGCGCTATGGAGTAGATTCAAGGCAGCCCAAGACACTTTTTTTGCAGCCAAGAATGCAGATATGGATAAGCGAAAAGGTTCGATGGCAGAGAATCTGCTAAAGCGTGAAGCAATGATTTCTGAATTTGAAGCGTTGTTGCCGATAACTGATTTCAAGAGCGCTAAGAAAAAGTTTTATGACCTGATGGGTAAGTGGCAAAAAATTGGAATGACTGATCGTAAAAAGCGCGCTAGTTTTGACGCTAAGATAAAAAAAGTTGAGGATGAGATTAATGAGCTAGAGCGCAACTATCAGCGCAAAAGTGATCCATCAGCTAAAGCGCAAGCCAACAAAGTTGTACAAGGTTTGGCAGAGGCAATTGAAAATTATGAGAAGCAAGCTGCAAAGGCCGAGGCCGCTGGTCAAACAGCAAAAGCAATGGTGGCAAGAGAAGCTGCAGCTGCTCGTCGGGTTTGGCTAGAACAAGCGGAAAAAGGTTTAACTGAGTTTACAAATTAGTTGTTAAACACTCGATCCACATCATAAACACCCTCAATCCCTCGAACTGAATTTAACACTGCATCTAAATGTGCAGCATCTGCCATTTCAAAGGTGAACTTACAGATTGCAGTTTGGTCTTTGTGGGTTACAACCGAAGCACTCAAGATATTCACATACTGGTCAGAAAGAGCTTTGGTCACATCCGAAAGCAAACGTGCTCGATCTAACGCCTCTACTTGGATGTTCACCAGGAACGTGCTCTTCGCAGATAGGTTCCACTTAACTCCAATCATTCGATCACCTTGATGAATTTGTAGATCATTCATATTTATACAATCCCCTCGGTGAACTGAAACTCCGCTACCTCTAGTGATAAAACCAGTTATCTGATCACCTGGAACTGGAGCGCAGCATCTGGCCAACTTGACCAATACATCAGCTGAACCTTCAACATCAATTCCGGTAACACTTTTGCGAGTTCTCTTTACTGGTGCAACAAGTGGGGCAAGATCACTTTCTGCGTGGCTCTCTGCCGACCCAAGTAAGACAATTAATTTCTCAATTACTGAATGAGCTGAAATATGTCCATTGCCAACTGCTTCATACAAAGATTCAATATCTTCAAATTTCAAATCATGCGCTAGCTCTAAAAGAGCATGTCCACCTAGAATTTTTTGAATTGGCAAACCTGCTTTTCGCATCTGACGAGCAATTGATTCCTGACCTGCCTCTATCGCCTCTTCTTTACGCTCCTTTGAAAACCAAGCTTTGATCTTTGATCGAGCACGTGATGAGGTTACGAAATTCAACCAATCATGGCTAGGTGCTGCGTTGGGATTCTTATTGGTAACTATTTCAACCACATCACCATTTACTAAATGTGATTCAAGCGGCACTAACTTCCCATTAACTTTGGCGCCTATGCATCTGCTTCCCACTTCTGTGTGGACTGCGTAGGCAAAATCAACGGGTGTTGAACCAGATGGAAGTGCAATAACACTACCTTTTGGAGTGAAGACAAATACTTCTGGAGTACGTAAGTCATAACGAAGAGTTTCAAGGAAATCACTCACATCCTCACTCTCCTGCTGCCATTCATGTAATTGCTTAAGCCATAAAACTTCAGGATTCTTCTGTTGATCTACGCCTTTGGATTTATATTTCCAGTGAGCAGCAATTCCATACTCAGCCCTAGCATGCATATCAAAGGTTCTTATTTGAATCTCAACAGCTTTACCATTAGGCCCGATCACAGTGGTGTGTAATGATTGATAAAGATTGAACTTAGGCATGGCAATGTAATCCTTAAATCTGCCTGGCACAGGGCTCCATCTGGCGTGAATAGCCCCAAGTGCTCCATAACAATCTCTGACTGAATCAACCAAAATTCTTATTCCAACTAGATCGTAGATGTCGTTGAATTCTCGGCCTCGGACCACCATCTTCTGATAAACACTATAAAAATGTTTTTGTCGGCCACTTACATTTGCTTTGATTTTCTCAGTGTTTAAATCAATATCAATTGCACTGACTACCTCATTAGTCAATAAATCTCTAGCGGGTGATCTTTCACCAACTAATCTTTCAATCTCCTCGTATTTTTTTGGTTCAATTGTTTTAAATGATAAATCCTCTAATTCCCATTTAATCGCATTCATTCCTAAGCGATGAGCAAGTGGAGCATAAATATCCAGGGTCTCGCGGGCTTTTCGTTCTGCAGTTTCCGTTGCAATGAATTCCCAGGTTCTAGCATTATGTAATCGATCAGCAAGCTTGATGACTAAAACCCTGATATCCCGTGACATTGCAACAACCATTTTGCGAAGAGTTTCAGCCTCAGCAGTTGGGCCATAGGTGAGTTTGTCTAACTTGGTTACGCCATCAACTAATGCAGTTACCTCATCACCAAACTCACTTTTGATGTGTTCTATTGAGTAGGAGGTATCTTCAACAGTGTCATGCAAAAGAGCTGCCATCACTGTAGGTAAATCCATGCCAAGTTCGATAAGGATCTGAGCTACTGCAACTGGGTGAGTTATGTAGGGTTCGCCAGATTTACGTAACTGACCTGAGTGAGCCTTATCTGCTGCATTAAATGCTCGCTCTAAATCCGAATTAGAAAATCCAGGATGGGAACGAGCTAAGCCATCCGAAAGCGGCTTTAACAATTCGATGGTTGTCATAGCGCTTTGGCTGTCTTTGTTAGATCAATTAATTTAGCGGCGGCGATCGCGTTTAGGCTGATTGCGAGGACCACGATCAGATTTAGACTCAACAACTGTTGGAGTGTTTGTGGAAACCTTGTCGCCTCTTGTACCAACTCTTTTTGCTAATGCTTGCATCGCAGGTTCTCTCTCGCGAAGACCGGCCAAAATTGGCGTGGCGATACAAATTGAGGAATAAGTTCCAGTAATCAATCCGATAAACAAAGCCAAAGATAGATCTTTTAACGTACCAGCACCTAATAAGCCTGCGCCCACAAACAAAATTGATCCAACCGGCAGTAGGGCAACTAAGGATGTATTAAATGAACGAACAATCGTCTGATTTACCGCAAGGTTTGCTGCTTTTGAATAGGTGGTTTTACCACTTGCAGCTATACCTTTGGTGTTCTCTCGAACTTTATCAAAGACTACTACCGTGTCATATAAGGAGTAACCCAAAATAGTTAAGAATCCAATTATGGTCGCCGGCGTTACTTCAAAGCCAACAAGCGCGTAGATTCCGACCGTAATAACCACATCATGCACAACTGCGATGATTGCTGAAATCGCCATTTTTGCTTCGAAAGTCATAGCAAGATAAAGCATTACTACCAACAAGAATCCAAACAATCCATAAAGTGCTTTTCGAGTGATCTCTTCACCCCAAGATGGTCCGATAATTTGAGAATCAATTGACTCAACACTGACATTAAAATTCTTAGCTAATGTGGCTTCTAAAGTGCTCTGCTCCAATGAGGTTAAAGCATCTGTTTGTATGCGGACTTTATCGCTACCAACTTTTTGAATGATGTTTTGGGTAGTAATTTGAGCATCAGTTAAAGACTGTTTAGCAATATCTATTGAAGCATTTGGTGTTGTTACGGTGAAAGATGAACCACCTTTAAACTCGATTCCAAGATGCAAACCCTGCGTAAAAAGTGTAAATGCTGAAGCTAATATAAGTAACCCAGAAATTGAGTACCAAATCTTACGTTTGCCAACAAAATCTATAGAGGTCTCGCCTCGATAAAGTCTTCCACCAAGTCCTGAAAGCTTACGCATTAGATACCTCCCCGGTCTTTTGTGGATTCTTCTCCACCATTCCAATGGATTTAGTTGAGAAGCCAGACCACGGATGTCCATTATTAAAGAATGATAATTTAGCTAAAATAGTCATCAACGGTTTGGTGAATAAAAAGACTACGATCAAGTCAATTATGGTAGTTAAGCCAAGTGTGAAGGCGAATCCTCTTACGCCACCAACTGCGAATATATAAAGCATAATTGCTGCCAGCATCGAAACGACGTCCGCTGCGATAATGGTTCTACGAGCTCGAACCCAACCAGTTTCTACCGCCGATTTAATTGATTTTCCTTCTCGAATTTCATCCCTAATACGTTCGAAGTAAACAATAAATGAGTCGGCTGTAATACCAATTGCGACGATGGCACCTGCAATACCTGCCAGGGTCAAAGTGAAATCAATTAACTCTCCAAGAAGAACAAAAGATAGAAGTGACATTACCGCTGCAACCATAAGTGAGCTTACTGAGACTATTCCCAAACCGCGGTAGTAAAGCATTGAGTAAACAACCACCAAAGCTAAACCTAAAATTCCTGCAATTAATCCACCACGTAACTGATCAGCACCTAGTGATGGAGATACTTGCTGTACCTCGCCGCGATCAAAAGTTAATGGCAATGCACCATATTTCAACACATTAGCTAAATCTTGTGACTCTAATTGGGTGAAATTTCCAGTTATCTGCGCGTTACCGGTATTGATCGGTTCGTTAATTCGGGGTGCTGAATAAACCAATCCATCCAGAACAATCGCTGCCTGGTTTTGTGGTGCAGGTAATGAGGTTAAACGAGTTGTCATGGCGCCAAACTTTGCAGCACCTTCGCCATCAAATTCCAGCGTTACATACCAACCTGATGCACCTTGTGGATCTAAAAGCGCAGAAGCTTGAGTTACTTGGCGTCCTAAAACTTCTGCTGGCGCCAAAATATATTTATTAATACCAGCGCGATCGCAGCTGACAATTGTGGCTGCTTCATTACCACTGCTACCGCCTTGGCGATTTTGCGGCAAGGTGCAATCTAAAGCCGCATACTGGGCATTGACCTCAGGTGTTACACCAGGTGGTAGCACCGATGCAGTTGGATCAGTTCCTAATGGAGTGGCATTAGCAGCACCTTCTGCTAATACTGGACGAAATCTAAGTTCTGCAGTTTGACCAACTAAATCAACAATTCTTCGACCAGTTTCACCGGGTACTTGAATTACGATCTGGCGGTTAATACCAGTTCCCTGCGCTGAAACTTCAGACTCGGCAACACCTAATGAATTAACGCGCTGACGAATGATTTCAACTGCTTGATCGATTGCTTCGGCAGTTACGCGGCCGGTCTGACCATCTTCAATTCTTGGTTGCAATGTAACGCTGGTACCACCTTGCAAATCCAAACCAAGTTTGAATGAGGTCGCACCAATAACAAAGGAAAGCCCAGTCAAAGCCAAAACCGAAAGCAGCAGGATCGAGATAGTTCTAACTGCTCGGGCTTGGGTATTTGCAACTTTATTAGCAGACATGAGGGCCAATTCTAGGCTGAGGGGAGATTATTGAGAAATCAAGCAATAAGTTAGCCAAAATAGGCGAAAAAATTAGGTTACTGGGCAATATCTGGGTCTTGATCAAACAGAGTTGCATCAGTTCCAATTTGCGCAGATAGCGGTGGCTTTAAACCAAGATGTGACCAACCAGCAGCCGTGGCAATACGTCCTCTTGGAGTTCTAGCTAGAAATCCCATTCGAACCAAGAAAGGTTCAGCTAAGGATTCAATAGTTTCAATCTCCTCACCGACTGCCATAGCAAGGGTTGAAACTCCAACCGGTCCGCCATTAAAGTTTTTAATCAAAGCCGTAAGTACTGATTTATCTAGGCGATCCAATCCAATTTGATCAACCTCATATATTTCAAGAGCTGATTTTGCATGCTCTAGTTTCACTAGTTTTTCATTATTTACTTGTGCGTAATCTCGCACTCTGCGAAGAAGTCTATTGGCCACTCTTGGTGTTCCCCTGGAACGCGAGGCTATTTCTACAACGGCAGTGGTGTCAATATTGATTTCAAGAAGATCTGCACTTCGCTTAATAATTTGTGATAATTCATCAGCTTCGTAAAAATCTAATTGAGCTGTAAATCCAAATCGATCCCGCAATGGACTAGGTAGCAAACCAGCACGCGTGGTTGCGCCAACAAGGGTGAAATGTGGCAGCTCTAGCGGAATTGAGGTTGCACCAGCACCCTTACCAACAATTACATCAACTCGAAAATCCTCCATTGCTAAATACAGCATCTCTTCAGCTGGTCTGGACATCCGATGGATTTCATCAAGAAATAAAATTTCTCCTTCAACTAAGGATGAGAGTATGGAAGCAAGATCTCCTGCGTGCTGAATCGCAGGTCCAGAGGTAATACGGATTGGACTATCCATTTCGGTGGCAACAATCATTGCCAGAGTTGTTTTGCCTAAGCCCGGTGGACCAGAAAAAAGAATGTGATCAGCGGTTGATTTACGCTGTTTAGCCGCTGAAAGCAGCAGATCTAATTGATCTCGAACTCTAAGTTGCCCAACAAATTCAGTTAAACTTTTTGGGCGAAGGGCAAGTTCGGCAACTCGTTCAGCATCATCTGCGCCATTATCTATTACTCGATCACTCATCTCTATTTCCCACCACTTTTAAGTGCCAATTTCAATACTTGCCCAACCGAAAGACCTTCAATTTTTTCATCCTTCATAACTTGATTTAACATGGCGATAGCTTCTTTATTTGAATATCCCAAACCCTGTAAAGCATTTTCAACTTGGTTAGAAATAGTTAAATCAGAGCCACTTTTTCCATTGGCAAATGCTGCAGCTTTATCTTTCAACTCAAGAACTAAGCGCTGTGCACCTTTCTTACCTAACCCAGGTACTGCCTCTAGAGATTTAAGGTTGGAGGTGATGATTGCATTAGCAATTGAGGCCGCATCACTATTAGCCAAGATTGATTGAGCCACCTTAGGTCCAATACCGGTAACAGATAACAACAACTCAAAGAAATCACGATCTACAATTTCAGTAAAGCCATATAAAGTTAGGGCATCTTCACGAACTATTAAGTAAGTATGAAAACTTACTCGCTCGCCAACCTGCATTTTCGCTGCTATTCGAATTGGCACCTGTAGCAGCAATCCCACGCCACCTACCTCTACAACCAGGGAATTTATAGAGGCTGATTTAACGCTGCCACTTATCGAGCTAATCATCGCTTTTTGACTGCCTTTTTCTTTGCGGTTGCTAATCGGGCATTACCAACTCCCCGCCAATGATGGCAGATAGCAAGGGCTAAAGCATCTGTACTGTCTACTGGTTTTGGGATTTCCTTC
>Ga0208481_1000627_pt1 | contig 10209 bp, 10 predicted proteins | sample LakMenEpi02Jun10_FD_150662 | JGI IMG/M metagenome (GOLD analysis project Ga0208481, IMG submission 150662) | Freshwater microbial communities from Lake Mendota, WI - 02JUN2010 deep hole epilimnion (SPAdes) | ecosystem: Environmental > Aquatic > Freshwater > Lake > Epilimnion/Euphotic zone ... | reverse complement strand
GCGATCGCTTGCAAGATTAGTTGATGTCATTTAAAATATAACAAAGTAGATCCCCCTAATTTAAAACCATGACTAAAATTTTCACCGCTTATATTGAATATGATGCCGATACCAAATTATATGTAGGAATTATTCCCGCTATTCGAGGAGTTCATACTCAAGGAGCGACTTTAGACGAATTACAACAGAATTTAAAGGAAGTCTTAGAATTATGTTTAGAAGAATCTCAAGAAGATTTAAGTCAATTACCTCAATTTATCGGTATTCAACAAATTGAGGTGGCTTCATGAGTCGCTTACCTATTGTTAACTATAAAACGCTGAATCAACTTTTAATAAAGTTGGGTTTTTCCGTAGTTAGACAAAAAGGAAGTCATGTCTTTTATCGTCATTCTGATGGAAGAACAACAACTGTACCTAATCATCAAGGGAGAGATTTAGCAAGACCACTGTTAAGAGAAATTTTAAAAGAAATTGAATTAACTGTTGATAATTTTAATGAACACTTACAAAATCTTTAATTTTGGTATTTTGCAAGGACATAAAAATGGAAAATCTAGACTCAGTGAATTATGAATATCAAGTAGGTGGTTCGCTCCCAGCTTCTGCTCCTACTTATGTTACCAGGAAAGCCGATAATGAACTATATCAAGCTATAAAAAAGCGAGAATTTTGTTATGTTTTAAACTCCCGACAAATGGGTAAATCTTCTTTAAGAGTTCAAACAATGAAACGACTTAAAGAAGTAGATGGATTTGCTTGTGCTGCTATTGATTTAACTGATATTGGTTCAGCCAATATTACCCCTTTACAATGGTATGCAGGAATTATCAATGAATTAATTAATACCTTTGAATTAAATGAAAAATGTGATATAGATAGTTGGTGGGATAAATATGATCAAGAATCTTTGTCTGCGGTGAATTTCTTTGGTAATTTTCTGCGAGATATTCTTTTAAAATATGTTGATTCAAATATCGTTATTTTTATAGATGAAATTGATAGTATCATCAGTTTACAGTTTAATGTAGATGATTTTTTTGCTTTAATTCGCTCTTTTTATAATCGTCGAGTTGATAATACCGAAGATAATCGTCTCAGTTTTGTATTATTAGGTGTAGCTACTCCCAGCGATTTAATTCAAGATAAAACTCGCACTCCCTTTAATATTGGTTATGGAGTAGAATTAACAGGTTTTACCTTTGCAGAATCTCAAGCATTAGCAAAGGGATTAAGTGTTAAAACCAATCAACCGGAAAAGTTATTAGAATTAATTTTAAATTGGACTGGAGGACAACCTTTTTTAACTCAAAAAGTCTGTAATTTAGTTTTAAATTCTTCTGGTTTATCTGAAGACAATGAAGAAGAATGGTTAGAGAATTTAATTAGAACTAATATTATTGAAAATTGGCAAGCAAAAGATGAACCGGAACATTTACGCACCATTGAAAGACGGATTTTAATTGATGAACAAATAGCAGGTGAATTATTAGATATTTATCAAAATATTTATCAACAGGGAGAAATAGTTAGTCAGAATACTGGAGAGGAAGGAAAGTTACAGTTATCGGGTTTAGTTGTGAAAAGAAATAATCATTTACAGGTTTATAATCCTATTTATCGAGAGGTTTTTAATCAACAATGGATTGATAATCAATTAGCTGATTTACGTCCCTATTCTGAGTCTTTGAATGATTGGGTAAAATCAGATTATTCGCATAAGCACCTGTTAAAAGGTAAGGTGTTAAAAGAAGCTACAGTTTGGGCAAAAGATAAAAGATTAAGCTCTTTAGATAAACGGTATTTAGATGATTCTCAAAAATTAGAATATAAAAAAAATATTAAGAATATATTTGTGGTTTTCGCAAGTGTTGCTACAGGGGTGGTAGTTGGACTTATCGTTGCATTTAGGTGGTATCAGTATAAATATGCTTTTTGTCCTATTGGAGAAAGAATAGAAGGGAGTGATAAATGTGTTAGAAATATTAAAACTAGTGGTGAACAATCGAAAATATTTATTGATGATATAAATTTTCATCTGGATAAGGGAAGCGAATATTTTAAAAAAGGAGATTATGAAAATGCAGAGAAATTTTTTTATTTAGCTAAAGAGGCTAATCCTAATGACCCAATTCCCCAAATATATTTGAATAATACTAAAGCCAGAAGTCAAGCAGGGAAAACAAAACCTTTAAAACTAGCAGTTGTAGCCGGAATTGATTTTTACGGATCTACGTCCAAAGAAATTTTTAGAGGTGTAGCTGATTCTCAAGATGAATTTAATAAAAGTGGAGGAAAAAATGGCAGATTACTAGAGATAGTTATTGCGAATGATGGTAATGAACCACAAATATCAAAAAAAGTAGCAGAAAAGTTAGTTAATGAGTCAGATATTTTAGGAATTATTGGACATCATTCAAGTGATGGTAGTGAGGTAGCAATACCTATTTACAGACGAAAAGGATTAGCAATAGTATCTCCTACAAGTTCTAGCAGCAAATTGAAGGACGATGTATTTTTTCGAGTTATCCAAACTACAACAGAAGCAGCTAAACTTTATGTAAAGTATATCAAAAATACTTTACATTCAGATAGTATAGCAATTTTTTACGATCAGAAAAGTGTTTATGCTCAAAGTTTGCAAGAAGATTTTATAAAAGCTTTTGATGATTTAGGAGGAAAAGTTGATATTAATAATACTTCTGTTTTTGATCGGGAACAAACAAGTCCAACAGATATTGATGTAGAAATTAATAATATCATCTCAAACCAAATAAAAACAGTTGTTTTAATACCTAGTGTAAAAACAAATTCAATATTAAGAGCTTTTGCAAGAGCGAGTCAAGAAAAAACCAAAAAACTGAACATAATATTCGCTATGTCTCTTTTTGAAGAGCCAACTTTAGATATAGGAGGTGATGCTGTTGAGGGTGCAAGTTTGGCCACACCTTGTGTAAACAAAACATCTTTATATATGAAAGGTGCAATAAAAAGATGGCAACAAAAAAATATTTATTGGCGTACCATGACTGGATATGATGCAACCCAAGCATTCATTGGAGCTATTAATAAATCATCGAATGAACCGACAAGATCAGAAATTCTCAAGAATTTGAAAACTCTGACACTCCCTGTTGAAAAAACCTCTGGCTATGGATTAAATTGGTCAAAGGAAAATGACTATTTGTATCAATCTAATATTAATAGTTCATATTGTATGTATAAGATTGAAAATGGTCAATTTAAAGAAGTTTTGGTTAAGTAGTCTACCGGAAACTTATCCAATTTATTCCACATTAGGGACAATCATTGATTTTGTTGGGTTTCACTGCGTTCTACCCAACCTACTGATCTGAAAATTGATTTTCTATGTCTCTAGATTGATGAAAAATTCTCACAATTTCTAAACTTGCAGAATCTTGAGTATAGAATATAATATATGGCTTAACAGGAAAACTACGAAGTTCTGTTTGTAGTTCGTCTCTTTTTGTTCCCATATTAGGAAATTGAGCTAACATCGGAAATTTATCAAAAATCTGTGCAATTTTTTGGTCTGCTAATATTTCATTTTGTTGAGCGAGATAAATCCAAATATCTTCTAAATCTTTCTCTGCTAGTTTGGAAATCCGAAAGCGATTCATTCAGATATTTCTCCTTGCAGATGTTCCCGACCTCGTGCTTTAATTGAAGTTATCAGAGTAGATAAATTATTTTCATCATATTCTGTATATTCACCATTTTGGAGTTGTTGAATACCTGCGGCTATATCCTGTTTTAAGGATTCAATATTTTGTGTTTTCTGGTGTTCAGTTAATCGAGAGTGTTGAATTTTTTCTACTAAGATTTGATATTCTTCTTGAGAAAGAGAAAGGATAATTTGAGTGAGAGATTCAAGAAGTCGTGTATTAATTGTAGGAATGGGTTGGTTCATAAGGCAATAATGAATGAATTATAACTTGCTTAGTTTCCTCTTCTCTTCTTTTGCGGAGTATTTCAAATAGAAAATCCTGATCTTCTTTTGATAAACTGGCCAGTGAATTAATAATTTCTTGCAAGGTTATCATAAAATCTCCGACAATTTAATCATTGGCAAATTATAGCACAATTTCCTAGTTAAAAGCTTTCCGCTACCAGAACCGTTAGATGATAATATAAATACTAACTTAATTAAAAGATAATTTACCTTTATGTTACAAATAACGCCGATTCAATTAGAAGACGGAACAATTATTTATATCGAAGCATCAGAAAACGTTGCTGTATCTATTCCCCAGCCTCCAAAAAATGAGAACCTAGATTTTCTAATTCCCACCCCTGAACAAGCAGACCGCGGTTTTAGCTTAGAAAAACTGAACGAAAAACTGAATATTAAAGAACAGGGAGACAAACTGCAAAAAACAATTCAATCTTATGCAAAACATATTATTCAATCCTTCAAAGATTTAGCTTTAGCCGAAGTTTCTGAAGTTACATTAGAATTTGGGGTTAATGTGGGAGGAATGACAGGAATCCCTTATATTGTCACAGGAGAAACTAGCAGTAATATCAAAATTACTGTTAAATGTAAATTTAAATAAGACCTAAAAATAACCATTCTGCAAATCCTCAAATCCTGGAAATCCTGATTCTGACAAAAAAGAGGGAACATATTCAACTGTTCCCCCCTAATCTTTGACACAAACTGCTGTTTTAGACTTGAACCGCTAGTTTTGCTTCTTTAGTTGTCAATCGCTCATAAGCATCACGCATTTTCAACCCTGTCAATACTTGGAATAAACCAGTACCATTGTTAGAACCGGGGTATTCACGGTGTTGTAGTAACAAGTGAGTCATCTCACCTTGATATTTGGTAGATGTTTTGCTCAAATGAGTTTCAATGTAAATTACTTCATCAAGGTTATCAAATTGACCATCTACTTCTAAAACAGAGACGTAACGCCCATAGTAAACATCAGAACCGTAGTAAAGTTGCATACCAGGGTAAGAGCAGGTCAGTTTGCGTCCACAAGGAGTCCACTGAATTGTTGAACCTTCGTCAAACAGGTAACTTGGCTCAAAACCTTCCTTGCCTTCCCGTTGTAACATCCGTACCCGTAAAACCTTACGTTCTGTATCGTTTTTGATTAAATTTGTGGGTAATACTTGCAGAACCACGTCAGCAAATTCTCTTTGTGGTTCGATGAACTTTTCAAAATCGGGTTTACGAGAATTGATTTGTGCGAGAACATCTTCATAGCGGTGGCCTCTTTCAGCCATATCCCGTTGAATTTTCCAAGCAATTTTGACTTCATCACTGATATCAAAATAAACGCTGAAATCTAACAAAGCTCTCACCCGTTCATCATATAAGGGATGCAACCCTTCCACAACGACAATATGATTTGGCTCAATCCATTCTGGTGGATCAATCATACCTGTTTCGTGGTTATAAATTGGCTTATGTATTTTTTGACCTTCCTTGAGAGCTTTAATTTGCTCATACATCAAGTCAAAATTGTTTGCTCTAGGATCAAGAGCAGTTATTCCTGTTTGTTTACGTTGGATACGATCTAGACAATGATAGTCATCTAAACAGATAACTGTCATAAATTCTTCACCAAATAAATCAATCAAGCGACGTAAAAACGTAGATTTACCGCACCCAGAGTCTCCGGCTACTCCAATTAGTACCACCCGTTCTGGCTTAGTCATAAATTCCCTCTAAATACTAAATGTGTCAATCAATAATTTTTCTCACAGCAGATTTTGAATCTAGGATCTGACCCTAATGGTATCGTCCTACGTTCTGGCTATCCAGCATAACGATGACAGACTTAAACAAATAACTTTTACGCCTATAGCAGTTACCCGTCTTAATTAGCCTAATTTTATCGCTGGTAAGTATTTAATCTTAGTGTTGCCCTAAATTTTAACAGAAAGGGGTGTACTCTCACAATATCTACCTTGATAAAGAATCTATTTCCTTAGCAATTATCTGTTGAGTATTCTGCCATAGATGATACAGTTTTTTTAGAAGTAAAAAAATAGGAGTGCAAAAAAAAAGGAAAAAAGAGTAAAAACCTATTAAAAATCTGTTAGCATTTGCTAATACAGTGTAGACTTTGGCTAAAGTCAAACCACCCTAAAGCTATGTTGTAATTTCGACTTCGTACCTAATTGGCCAGAAATATACTATCTATTTAAAATAGATCATTAATCAAATCCTTTACTGGACTATATATGGTAAGATGGGATCGGTGATTTTACTTCAATCAATCCAAACAAAGTTATAATATATTCCTTAGGGATATTTTCTGGATGGAAAGGCTTTTTTGCAAACCCGGAATTTTTGCAGGATCAATATACAGTAAAATGTTTGATCAACAAGTCTCAGACTATGTAATTAAGGAAAAAAAGATTAAAGTGATTCACTATTAACATTCTCGCAAAGACTTATCCTCTAATTTAGAAGGTGAACAGGTGTGTTTTTTGCCATGCCTACTGGTCTTGGGTGAGTGTACTCAGCAAGACATCATGATAATGATGTCATTTTCCCGACTGGCCAGTTTTGTGATCCGAAAATCCGGTAAACTAAAGCTTGCATAAGAATGGGAATGATTTTTTTGATAAACGGTTAAGTAAATATCGGAGTGGTAGAAGGAATGTACAATCAAGGTGCTGTTGAGGGTGCTGCCAGTATAGAATCAGGTAGCCGCGTCTTCGTTTACGAAGTGATAGGTCTGCGTCAGAATGAAGAAACTGATCAAACCAACTACCCAATTCGTAAAAGTGGCAGTGTGTTCATCAGAGTACCTTACAACCGCATGAATCAAGAAATGCGACGGATCACTCGCCTAGGCGGTAAAATTCTTAGTATCCAACCTGTTACAGCTTTACAGCAAGTCAATCACCAAGTTGAATCGGTAACAACTGATGAAGTGGTTAGTACAACTGATGTAGTGGTTAGTACAGAAGTCAAAGCTGAGGTGAATGCTAAGAATGAGGAAAATGGTAAACCCACACCTGTGATTAATACTAGTGAAGCCAAAGGCTTTGCTAAATCAACGGCTAAGGAGAAAAAAGGCAACACCATGACTCAAGCAAAAGCCAAAAAAGATGCTCATGTTGATGTTCCTGTGAACATTTATCGTCCTAATGCTCCGTTTATTGGTAAGTGTATCTCTAATGAGACATTAGTTAAAGAGAGTGGAATCGGTATTGTTCAGCACCTCAAATTTGATATATCTACTGGCGATTTAAGGTATTTAGAAGGTCAAAGTATTGGCATTATCCCCCCTGGTGTGGATAAAAATGGCAAGCCTGAAAAGCTCAGACTTTACTCAATTGCTTCGACTCGTCACGGTGATAATCTAGATGACAAAACAATATCCTTGTGTGTTCGTCAGCTAGAGTACAAGCATCCCGAAACTGGTGAAACAGTTTATGGTGTTTGTTCTACCTATCTGACTAAAATCAAACCAGGTGATGATGTCAAAATCACGGGTCCTGTCGGTAAAGAAATGTTATTGCCCGAAGATCCTGAAGCTAATATAATCATGTTAGCAACAGGTACAGGTATTGCGCCCATGCGGACTTATCTGTGGCGGATGTTTAAAGATGGAGAAAGAAAGGCTAACCCAGAATATCAATTTAAAGGATTTTCTTGGTTATTGTTTGGTGTGCCAACAACTCCCAATGTTCTCTACAAAGAGGAATTGGAAGCAATGGAACAGAAATATCCTCAAAACTTCCGTCTCACCTATGCTATCAGCCGGGAACAAAATAACCCCCAAGGTGGCAGAATGTATATCCAAGACCGTGTAGCAGAACACGCTGATGAGTTGTGGCAATTGATTAAAAATACAAAAACCCATACTTATATCTGTGGTTTGCGCGGTATGGAAGATGGTATTGATGCCGCTTTAAGCGCTGCTGCGGCTAAAGAAGGTGTAGTTTGGAGTGATTACCAAAAAGACCTCAAAAAAGCTCACCGCTGGCACGTAGAAACATACTAATTTAGTCACTGGTCAGTGGTCATTAGTCATTGGTCATTGGACAATTAAAAGAAGATAATTAGTAGGTAGGGCTTATGCTCTGCCTACAATTGTTTTATTGTTCTATATTTCTATATAAGTTCATTGTGGGTGCAAAATCTGTGGCTGTTAAATTAGGAATACTCGGATTAGGTACAGTAGGAACGGGGACAGTACAACTGTTACAAGACAAGGTAGGCCGTCACCCACTGTTACAGGAAATTGAAATCTATCGAGTAGGTGTGCGATCGCTCACGAAACCTCGTGCTGTAGAATTATCTCCAGAGGTGATAACTACGGATTTAGAGGCAATTGTTAATGATCCAGCGGTAGATATAGTTGTAGAATTAATGGGGGGATTAGAACCCGCACGCACACTCATTCTCACAGCTATTAACAATGGTAAGCACGTAGTTACTGCCAATAAAGCGGTAATTTCTCGATTTGGTGCGGAAATATTTACCGCTGCCAATCAAGCGGGTGTTTATGTGCTATTAGAAGCGGCCGTTGGTGGTGGTATTCCTGTGATTCAACCCCTAAAGCAATCTTTAAGCGTTAACCGCATTAGTGCTATCATGGGTATTGTTAATGGCACTACTAACTACATCCTCACCAGGATGCAAACAGAAGGTAGTGAATTTGATGATCTATTGGCAGATGCTCAGAGATTGGGTTATGCTGAAGCTGACCCTACAGCAGATGTTGATGGGTTAGATGCGGGAGATAAGATTGCCATTTTAGCATCTTTAGGGTTTGATGGGCGAATTAATCGGGAAGATGTCTATTGTGAAGGGATTCGTCAAGTCACAAAAACAGATATTGCCTACAGTGCTAAATTAGGATTTGTGATTAAATTACTAGGCATAGCTCAACATTTAGATACAGATAATTCCCAGCTTTCTGTGAGAGTTCATCCTACTTTAGTTCCGCAAAATCATCCTTTAGCTAGTATAAATGGTGTTTATAATGCTATCCTTATCGAAGGAGAACCCATTGGCCAGGTGATGTTGTTCGGTCCAGGGGCTGGTGCGGGGGCTACGGCTAGTGCCGTATCATCAGATATTTTGAATCTTGTCGCTACTCTGAAAACCAATACAGCTAAACCAAATCCTCTTTTAGCTTGTAGACATCAACATTACTCGCAAATTACACCGATTTCTGAGTTAGTAACCCGGTTTTATGCCCGTTTCCTCAGCAAAGACCAAGCGGGAGTTATTGGTAGATTGGGTACTTGTTTTGGTAATTATGGGGTAAGTTTAGAATCAGTGGTACAAACTGGTTTTCAGGGAGAACTGGCAGAAATTGTTGTTGTTACCCACTATGTTCAGGAAGGGGATTTTAGGCAAGCTTTGGCTGAAATTCAAGCTATGGAATCTATAGACAGTATTCCTAGTGTATTACGAGTGCTTTGAAGCATAAAAACATCTTCGGCTTCTTGGAGAAGTCGGGGATTTGTTATTCTATTCTTGATTAACAACAAGGTAGTTCTTCCTTATCAACTCTAGCATAACATATTTAAAATTGTTTGTCAATACCATAAATCTCTTTTTTCGGTGGCGTTTTTGCGTTTTTTAGCGAAACATTATGGGGTGATGATGTAAATAAGGAAGACAGAGAATTGATTACCTGTCTTCTAGCTAAAGTTCGTTTTAATTGAACAAGAAATTACCACCAAAGAGGTTGATATTCGCATTGGTGCTAGTAAAACCAGATGTCTCTGATAAAGTCACTAATAATTGACCAGTACCAAAACCAGTATTAGCAGCAATACCATCACCAACTCGCACTAATGTAGAAGTACCTGATGTAATTACATCAAAATTGGCAATACCTGTAAAATTCAGTTTATCACCACCGACACCGCGCACAAATTGGTAAACTGTATCTGTAGCATCACCAAGAGTGTAATTAACGTTATCTACAGAATTATCGTTTAAACCTAAATACAGGGTATCGTTACCTAACCCACCATTGAAGGTATCACTATTTGCACCACCGATGAGGATATCGTTACCACTAGTGCCTGTCAGAGTTAGACTAGAAGGACTACCTGTCACACCATCACCATTAATATCTATACCAAAAACAGTTTCTTTAGCCAAAGCTGCTGCGGAATTTAAGCCTGAAATTGCCTCGGTAGAAACCCAATTCCAGTTACTATCTAAACGCCAAAGATGTGCTAAGTCTTGGGAAACATT
>Ga0208481_1000619_pt1 | contig 10263 bp, 5 predicted proteins | sample LakMenEpi02Jun10_FD_150662 | JGI IMG/M metagenome (GOLD analysis project Ga0208481, IMG submission 150662) | Freshwater microbial communities from Lake Mendota, WI - 02JUN2010 deep hole epilimnion (SPAdes) | ecosystem: Environmental > Aquatic > Freshwater > Lake > Epilimnion/Euphotic zone ... | reverse complement strand
ATTTTTACACACAGAAACACCGCATTTCTTTGTTTGGCGTATACTAAATGAAGAATACAAACACACATGTCTTTTACTTGTCTTAGACGTTAAAGAAAGATAAGCTAAATTGACCTAACCGCTACTATATACGGAGAAATAGCGTGAAATTTAGTACACAACTTTTAATATTGAAAAATATTAAAAATGAGTTCAAAAATAAAATTGTTCTGACCTCTGCTGAAGCAACATCTATGGCCACATCTATGGCATAAAACCCCAAAAAGGCATAGAGACAGTTTTTTTTCAAGTCAGAGCAACAAATAAAATGAACGAAACATTTGGCACCCTAACCTCCACAAATTACTAAAAAGATGTTGAGAAAGGGTTATCCGGTCCTGTAACCGTTTGGACTTGAAAAATCGGTTTGGCACCTAAAACTCCATTGATTGTCTAAAATGAGAAGTTGAAGGTTATCCGGTCCTAAAGCCGTTTGGACCTAAAACACCGGTTTAACTAAAATGTTTTTTTCAAAATATTTTGAGTTAAAAAGTCCTAAAGCCGTTTGGACTTAAAACACCGGCTAGCAAGTACTAAGGCGAGTCCTAAAACTGTTTGGACTTAAAAAACCAGTGATCTATGTTTTAATCTCTATTGGACATACAAAATAAACAAAGAGACGTGAACTGAAGAAACTGCACTGTGGAGAACGCATGAAGTTCATAGTAGTTTGAAAAAATAATCTGAAAACAATTAATTTTGTCAATTCTGATTTATTTTAGACAATTTCGAACGCAAAACATTTCTGATGTAGTTGACATAATTACACCAGAAATAACATACCTCCTACGTGACTCGATGAAGTATCTTCATCTAGGCAAATGAGGAAGAAGGGGGGAGAAGAAGACAATTTTGTTTCCCATTAATTCCCTAGCCACTGCTGCAGGTTGCAATAAAAAGAGACAAAATTATTCTACACACACTTCACCCCTCCCCTCTAAGTTGGAGAGAGCAACGCAAATACGACTGATTTCTCAGTTAAAGTCTGTAAATTGTTGTTAACAAGTTTTTAATGTTTACCAACCTCTGATTAACAACATAAGACCTTCTAAAAATGTAAACGCAAATTTCAAAGTCACTACAAAGGTTTACCGGCCTTTACTGTGTTTTCTATGAACAGTTTGGGTTCTATTGAAGCTCAGCGAAACAATTCTGTTCTTAAGTGGTCAGACCCACAGAAAATAACCGAAACAAAAAGTGGTTTAAAGTAACGTTAACTTTGAAAATTTGTTGGATTAAAATATGGAATATTTTATATTCTAAAGTTGAAAAGAACGTCTCAAGCAGATATTACGTCTGCACAAAAGTTCTGTGTAAACAAAAGTCTATAAAATGCAGCAATTCATAATTAATTTAACGCAAGTTAAAATAATTAACATACGCATTTCACCTAAAATTGAATTCATTTTCGGTTTTAGTCTTTAAAATGAACTCGAATTATTTTCTTAAAATTAAGAAAATAGCAGACAATAAATTATTTTGTGTGTGCTCGCTTTTGACTGAAAGGCAGCACACTTGTGACAAACGAAAACACAAAATAATGATTCTTACAATTGTCTTCCCCCCAGAGGTGGGGGAGGGGGCCACTGCAAGCCACAATTTTATTGTCTGCACCAACTGAATGCAAATAAAACGGTGATGAAATCACGAGAAAATTGAAAAAGAATATTCCCCCCTTCAGTCGACAGTCGGGATGAGTATTCCAATTTTTACGTGACCCGTGAGTAGCGCACACAGGGGGGAGAAAATCTTCTCTCCTTCCCCCCTCCTTGGCAACTCAATTGCGTTTGGTAAAGAATCGCAACAAAAATCTGTTTTATTGGACATATCAAGTGCCCAGTATAGCAGGCTAACTAACGCAAACAAATTTCGCTTAAATACCTCGTTGACTAGTAAGAGACTATCAGTTACTTACTCGTTTTTGAGTTGATCACTTGAAGCTGCTGTCTTCAAAAGTAATATATTAAAGTGAACGAAAAAGTTTTTTTTCAACAAAAAAGTTTTATCTTGATCGAGTACTACCCTCTCAAATAAAACTAAGTTTCTTTAACTGTCATTGAAAACAGAAACGACTACATCGGTTACAACTTCAAAACCTGAGAACGTCGACTGCAACAATGGCGGATGGTAAGAAACTTCTTTTGACTTTGTCAATTATTTTGTTTTATGTTTGCATATGTTGTAATTCAACTCGAAGTCCATCAATGTTGAAAGGCGGCCTAGTTTACAGCGAAGAGTCTCATCAAGGCCCCGTGTATCTGAATCAGAACTATTACACGTTCGCTCGAAAAACAAACACAACAACCCTTGCCACTGCAGCAAGGTTGTGTAGAGATTTGACATCTCTTTACAAACTTCGATGCGCCGATATCGCTATCTCTGCACAGAGATTTAATATCAAACTAAACAAAACCTTGGAAGAATCCAAAGACACTGACACAGAAATTGTCATCTCTGACAAAGAATCTCATGTGTCAGATGCACTTCAAGTGTGCACCTCAATGAATGCACGACTCCCAGAAATCCGAGATATGACATCTCGTGAGCAGATCCGCCAAGCGGCCATTGCAGCCAACATCACAAAGATTAGGGCAGGCATCTACTGGGATCAACTGTCGTCAAACTTTCGCTTCGAGTCAGATCATGTCACAATCCAATCACTAGACCCAAATCCATGGAAAGTCATGTATTATGGAGCTCACCACACTTGGCAAGAGCACGGTGAAAATATTGGACACTTCAAAAGGCTAAACGATGGTAGCATGTCCAGCAAGTGGCCTATCATCTACAGCAACCCTCAAGACCAATTCCGAATCAAATTGGCAGACACACCTGAGATTGGATCCTGGCAAAAGATCCTCTGTGAGAGACCAAAGGCAGCAAATGCCTACAGGAGCCTTCAATATGATGAAGCCTCAAGTCCACTGATCCATCTTGCAGATCACTCCTGCAAACGAGACACAAAAGGACTGTCCCAAACCACAGATATTCTGATCCGTCAAATTGCACAGATCACGAACCTCAACATCTCAGTACCTAATTCCGATGATACCTCAGCAAATTACCTCCCAGAAATGGTCGAGATGGACGGCCACCGGACCGATCAACGATTGGGCAGGTCTGCAGAAGACACAAATCAGAATTACCAACAAGATGAAGTAATTATCAGCAACATTCTGTATGCTAGTTCTTCATCAAACATGTCATTCTGGATGACACCGTATCAACAGTCCCTCATCCATGAGCTGCGACACATCTTCAGCATCGAAAAGTCGGGCATGAATTTCCACGACTGGCTGAAAATCCAGCTCCAAGATCGCTCTTACCTGATTCAGGGGATTATTTCCAAACTGGAATACACTGAGCTTGATCTGTACCATGACAATGTTCTCACAATGATGAATGACACATTGGACGAAGAAGATGCAGAAGCACTAACCAATGTGTTCCATTTCATTGTCGATTCACGAATCTTCAACTTGTTTGTATCATACATCAAGTCCCAAAGCCGAAAGAATGAAGATCATGATCATGACCACATCTACGAAGACGAAGAAGACGAAATCGACTACGACAACGAGACAGATGAAGAATTCTTCAACAAAGAGAATGGAACAGAACACTCTAGACACACTAGAGCAATCCCACTGTGGGTAGCACCCGTCGCAGGGATTACCACAGGCGCCAACATCGTAACCTCCTTGGCAACAGGAGACGCACCACTTTCGTGGTTTGGTGACATCTTCAGCTCCCTCTTTGGTCTCCAAACCAAAGCTCAGCAACATGAGCAGAACAAACTAGCTCTCGAAACAGCAGAAGCAGTCGAGAAGCTTTCCATCAACCAGAAACAACTCAATGTAGCAATCAACGCAGCCAATGCTCGGATTGACACATACACCAAGTATGTGATGTCTTCCCACAGAGCCGTGTCCATCATTGCAATGGAACAAGACCTCAAAGCCATGGTTCGACATCTACAACTTCTGATTGACACAACTTTGCAAAAGGTTGCAAACATTCTGGTAGCATCAATGACAGATGTCATTTCGCCATATGCCTTGAGTCATGAAGAACTCAAGAGAGTGGCATCTGATGCACACACCAACAACAAGATCACAGTTTCAACAGCCTACACTGACACCAAAATGAAAGCAGTGGTAGTAAACAATGAACTGACCCTGATCTTCCAAAGCCCAATTGTGGATGAATCCCAACTGTACCACTTCTACAGAGTCAAAGCTCTGCCAGTGTTCATCCAAAATCGGACCTTCACGCCAGTGATTGATGCCAATTACATTGCCATCTCACACGACGGCTCAGACTACATCTCAATGTCTTCGGATGAGTTCTCCAGATGTACAACCACTCCTACACAATGCTATGTGACGAACCCAGCTGTTCCAATCACTTCCAATGCTGACTGTTCCATGGTAACGTACAGAGACCTCGTCATGAAATGCCCACTGGTAGAAACAGACATTGTTCCCAGTCCAACCGTGCACATCAAGGACAACAAAGTGATCTACTCAGTCCCATCAGAAACTGGACTGCTGGCCAGATGCGAAAATACCAAAACGCACAAACCTGACCAGGCTCACTTCAAAGTCCAAGGCATGGGAGAAATCTCATTCCGCCCAGCCTGCACTGTCACACTCCCAGATGGATCACACTTCAAGACTCCCTCAGGATACGCAGCAGCAGACATCCCAGAACTTGCTCTCTATGAGATCCTCAACATTCACCCGGTACCCACCAATGTGACTCTGAGAATGATGACCACATCGATTGAGCACACACCCATCATGACACTGTCATTCGACAACATGACTATTCCATCACTGGAAGACCTTCGACTGGAAGCTTATCATCCCAAGAACGCCATCCCATTTCTGATCAGGTTCTTCTCCATCATCATGGTAATTATCATCATCATTGCCATGATCCTCAGCTATCGCAAATGCATCCAGAAATACAGGTGCTACAAAAGAGGAAAATCCTACAGCCCAGCGGACCAAGAAAACAAGCTCGATGATATCACCAAGGAGCTCAAAGAGATGGAAGTGGACTACGCTGGTCACGCACCAGTCATCCCACCAAAATGGAACAGGTGGACAAGTGGATCTTCGGTGAACGTCAATTCCATGTCCAATTCAATGATGGATTTGAGAAACAGGATTTTCCGAACAGCCTCCACTCCCCAGGTCAACCAGGACAGCGCCGAAAAAGGACAGCTCAGTACCTTCAACACGTACATGTCCAACAAGGAAGAAGACCAAGTGTCTTTCCCCAAAGACAGAGTCAAGCTTGTCTACAAGCCTCTCACTCTCACTCCCATTCTGAAAAGACGCTTGGAAGAAAAGGAGTTCAACCCAGAACTCCTCAGGCCACTGCAGCCCCCGGCTGTCAGGTTCAGCAACCAAAACCTTGGACCTAGTGTCACCATTAGGCCAAATGCGGTTGAACCCACAGAACCGGGCAATCCAGCGAAGAGACTCAAAGAATCCACCGCAGATTCTGAGACCAAGCTCTAAAGAGCACCGCTGATGTTTTAATAATCTTCTTTCACAATTTAATTGCACATAAACTTCATTTTGAAACTATAGCTAATCTATCAATCTAATTTCAGCTATAGAACTTCACCCTCACGACGAATTCGATGAGATCGAAAAGGAAGCTGTATCCAATAAACGGAAGAGAACAATCTCCAGCTCATCCTCCTCCTCCTCATCTTCTTCATCCTCCTCGTCATCAGCATCCTCAAGCAGATCGTCCTCGCCCTCGCCAGAACGATCTACAGCAACCACTGCAGTTGCACAGGCCTCGAGCACAACGTCAGCTCGGCCAGATGCTGGAGACAAGAATGACCAATTCGCCCTTGCCAACCTGACAAAGCACATCCCCAAAAAGATGAAGACAAGCCAGGGAAAAGTACTAAAGATGATAAAACCAAAAGTGACATCATCTTTACCACCAATCCCGAAAGTCTTGCCACTAGCACAGAGATTCGTCAGGGTGGAAATTTCATGTCGGATCGATACCGTCAGACATGACAAGGGTGACCAGGTTAGCACAAATACTCCTGCACTGAAAATCGTCCAGCTGCAACGCCCAGGTTACCACCTGGACAACGCGTTTTACGACGAATTGGTGATCAAAGCCATCGCTCACCTTAAGAAACACTCGCCACTGCTGCAGAACGTTTCAAAAGGTTACACAGCAACATTTGAACCCGAAACAAGGATCAAATACTGCGCACAACCAGGAAGAGGTCTGCACAGAGTCTGGCTGCCGTTGAACAGCAAATCCAGGCAAGACGCTCCTGACCCAGCCACGGTGCCAATAAACCACCCTAACCCAACGGGTCACGCATTCTATGTTCACACATACTTGCGCATAAAGCGAGACGTCACGCCTGCACCACCAGCCAAAGCAGCGACGCCACTACCACCTCCACCAACACCTCAACCGCCACCAACAACAGCAGCAGGCGAACAATCCCCCATGGCAGCAGCAATGGAAAACTTGAGAGCAATTGCAAATGACTGCAGAACAACTCCGGTTCACATAACAATGGAGAGACTCTCAAGGATGCTATATAGCTTCATGCGAGACGTTGACTTCAACGCTTGCAGGGATGCCGCTCCAGCCATGTCAAAGCCACCTCCGGCGATCGCAAACAACCGACAACGCCAAAGGAGACTACCAAGGCAGCAAAGTCACCACCAAGGACGCTACGCACCTTACTAAAAAGAAAAACAAAATGAAGAAACAAACTTTATTCACCATTTGTAAAAATTAGTGCACTATGCAGTAAAGTTAACAAATTTCACATTGTGAGCAGGAAACGAGTTAACGATTAAAACATTAATTTTGCAGTAAGAGTTAACAAGTTTCAGCGATTGAACACAGAAACGAGTTAACACATTTAGATTTAAAATTTAAACAACAAGAAAACCCTGTGTAAATTTTAATCTGAAAATGGAAAATGTTTCAGCATTTTTAGCAGTTTCAGGTTAAAATAAAATAAAAGCACACATGAACATTTTTACTAGCAGTATGTAAAAATGGTGCCATTATTATGTACTAGTAATATGTGATTGTAGAAAATGTACTTGTAAATTAAAAATGTACTTGTAGATCCAATCACACCAACACCAGACACCAGTCTTGTATTTGTTACTATTCGATACTGTCTGCTTTCTGATTCAGAAAGGCCGCAAAGATTTCAAAAATGCAAATATAAAGATTTCATACTTTATGAAATCACTTTTTGGCTCAAACAGTACCGCGCGCGGATGGATCGGGTTCAATTCGAGAGACTCTTATTGAAACCGTCTTATAGCGATTGATCGTAGCGAGTTCAATGAACTCGCTATAAAGTAGGACAAACACAAGACTACATCACATTTCTATGACTGTGAGCGTGTTTGCTTGACGCTGCTGCTTATTCAATCAGCTAAGTTAGCACCAAGCAAAGACGCACACGAGTAGCGAGAGTTGGACACACCTGCTATACAGTCTGATGGAATATCTTGCGCAGTCTATGCTACAGCTATTTCGTCATACAAAGATTTGGTGCCGTCGCTGTGAGCCAAGCAAACAGCACCGTCACCGATGGTATAAAAGGTCTCCCCACTTTCGATACTAGGCTGATTGTTACTTCATAACATCTAGTGTGTGAACGTGCATAATAAAGTTATACAAGTTCGACTCGTGTCTTTATTTACCATCCTAAGACTTATAGTAGCATCTCCCGAGTTCGATTCTGACTTCCGGGCACTCAGTCCTGACTTCGAACTCGTATAAGTCCGTAGCATAGTAAAGACAAGACTTACTCCGTTTACCAGACCATCTATGGCGACCCCGTCACTAACCTGTGTATCCATGTGAACAAGTCACCTGTCATCCAACCACAGGGTAAGCATTCCAATAAATCGAAAAAAAAAGTAATTTTTTCCTCAAAACGGAATACAAATAAAATTGATGAATAAAATTCCTCAATTTCCCACAAAACTGTCACTGCAACAGTTATGACAAAATAGTTTCACTATTACACTGTCACTGCAACAGTACTTCAAAAGCTCCGAAATATCGAACTGTCACTGCAACAGTATAATTCGTTTGAGCAAACTTCATTCTAGAAGAAAGTGAAACAATTAATGAAAGAGTTACATGTTATGTAACACAAACGCACTCCCATTCCAGAAACTCCCATCAATCACTGCAATTGATATCGTAGAGGCCACAGCCTCCGAAAAGAGAGAGAAAACACAAACCTCGAGAAAGTTCCCTAAAAAGACACATACTCGAGGAATAACACGAGTGCGTATTAACTTTCATGAGGCAAAATTAACAATTCGGCAAAACCATCGCGCGGATAAAACCAAATTGTCAAAATGCCTGTCTATTACAATGAAGATGACGACGAAAATCGTCGCAGACAAAACAATAACCCAAACTATGGGACAAATGCCAACTTCAGAGACTATCGCGAGCCCACTAGAGCCACGAGCGACACTGAAGCATCCTCAACAGCAAACCATATCGGAGACCTGTACAGGAGGCACAGAATGAACCAAGCCGAAGCGCAAAGTGACGCCCGGCCAAACTGGTTCCAAAACGCCCGCGATCAACAAAATCGCGATCAAGGCAACAACGTTTTCGACCGAATCAATCGACTGAACGAAAACAACCCCACGAATGACCGTGGAGACCGAAACCAAGGTCCAAGGGAAAGAGAACCGCAATATCCCCGAAATGCGGCACCCCAAAATCTAGGGAATTCGCTACATTCCCTCACTGAGCAAATGAACAACATGCACATGGATCTGGCAGCTCACCCGATCCAGCCCCAGAGACTGTCAATGTTGCCACAGCAGCAGCAGCAAGTTAAAAACTTGAAAGACAATCTCTCAGTGGCGCATGTCGACCTTGAAGCTCGCAAGCTACACATAAACTTGTTTGAAGCAATCAATCAAAAGCTGAATTTGGGTTTGGAGGATGATCTCGAAAGATCAAAGCACATCCACCTCCAACAAGCCATGCGTTTGGAAGAGGAAAAGCTTCGTCTCCAAAAGGCAGACAACCTGGCCTCCAAATTCACGGCCGCACTCGAAATGCCGAAGATCGTGCCGCCACCCCTGGGATTCAGAAGAGAAACAAACCTTCTGGATAAGAAGAACATGGTGCGAATGATCACACCATACGACGACACGTCGCTCAACTCCACCAGATCATTCAAACTGGTATGGACCGAGATTCTAAATTTCGGACGAGGCGAATACCTCAACGAAGATGACTACAAAACAATTCTGAGCATCATCCTCAGAGGCAACATCGCCGAAGACTTCCGCATCATGGACAAGGAGGGAAAATCCCTCAAAGACATTGTCGATGAACTGTGTGTGCTGTACGACACCACACAGACACTGGACGACTTCCAGAAAGAAGTGGACGATTTCAAGCGAGAGAAGAACGAGAACCTCAAAAAGTCTATGGCTCGTGCAAACAAGCTCACCAGACGCCTCGAACCTCTTTCCACCGAAGCGGCTTGGCCAGAAACCTACAACAACATGCGCAAGGCAATCCTTCGTCAAGTTGTTTCGCCAGCCACTCGCGCTCACATCGACATGGAAGAGCATCGTCTCATCAAAGCTGGTGCAGTCTACGACGTCGACTCACTCATCAAGATGGCTCACGAATACGAAAGTTACCACAACGCCATCCCCACCAAAGACATCCAAACTGTCTATCAAGTGGCATCCATGGCACCCAGGAAGTCGCCCATGGAGATCACCCGGACCGAGGATCAACTCAACTACCTCAAGTCCGAAATGTCGCAAAACAAAGGATGGGAAGCGAAACTGGAAGAAGTCATCCAAATCGCAGCAGCCAACGTTGCAAAGGATCGGTCTCGCTCACTGGATAGTAAAAGTAAGACAAATTTCAAACATACTACCAGTCTTCGAACTCCGAGTCAAACCCGAGTCAAAACGCTCAAAGACAACGACGAACTGATGCAAGACGTAAGCAAATCGGTCGGGTCAAACTATCGCGCGGATAAACCCGCCCAACAATCCCAAGACCAACAACAGCGAGGCAGACAACAGGATCGACGACCACCGCAGTCGCAATCAAGAACTCCGTCTCAAAATTACAGAGACCAGAGCAGTTCCTCCCAGCCACGATCCCAATCTACCTCATCGCAAGGTCAGGGAAACTACC
>Ga0208481_1000618_pt1 | contig 10266 bp, 8 predicted proteins | sample LakMenEpi02Jun10_FD_150662 | JGI IMG/M metagenome (GOLD analysis project Ga0208481, IMG submission 150662) | Freshwater microbial communities from Lake Mendota, WI - 02JUN2010 deep hole epilimnion (SPAdes) | ecosystem: Environmental > Aquatic > Freshwater > Lake > Epilimnion/Euphotic zone ... | reverse complement strand
TGCGCACACGCTACTCGAGGTCGGTTGCGCCGCCACGATCATGACGGGCGACCTCAGCACCGCAGCGGGCTTTCATTCAGCGCTGCACGGCGACCTCACACGCATCACGGGCCGCGGCGCACTCGTCGCTCGTCTCTTTACACCGATCGCGAAGCTGGTCAACGCCACGCGAGGAAATCGACGCGTCAGCCCAGGCGTGACGTTCGGCGAACGCTAGGCAACACGATGCTGCTCGCTCGACTGTCACGTCGCTCCACGATCTTCGCAATGCTGCTCACAGTGGTGCTGGTAGCCGGTGTCGTGCGCGCCGCCACCTCATTCAACCTTGCCGAAGTCGCTGAAACGCTAAATCGTGCCAACGTTGTGTGGCTTCTTGTGGCAGTCGGAGCAAGCTGGAGCACCTTCCCGCTGCGAGGGTTGCGCTGGCGCATGATCCTCTCCGCATCAGGCCTGCAAATCTCGCGACGCGCAGCAACAGAGATCCTCACTCTCTCGTTTTGGGTGAACTGTGTGTTGCCAGCAAAGATGGGCGATGTGTATCGCGGTTGGCTGCTAAAGCACAACGGCGCGCAATCGTTTGGCAATGCGGTCGGCACGGTAATTGCGGAGCGCCTCGTTGACCTTGCAACGGTTGCACTTCTTGGTGCTGCATCAACCTTCGTTGCATTTGGTGGAAAGCTGCCACCCACTGCACTCGCACTCACTGCCATCGCCATAGGTGTCGCTGTTGCCGCAACGTTGGCGCTGCTCGTTGCACGCGGGTTTGCCGGAGCGCTCATCTATGCGCTGCCGATCCCTGATGCGATCAAGAACGGCTTCACCAACGCCGCCACATCGCTCCGAGCAGGGAGCGGCGGACGCGTTGTTCAAACCGCCCTGCCGCTCTCTATCGCAATTTGGATCGGCGAATCCGTGCGACTTGGCGCCGTCGCTGCAGCCCTCGGCCTCTTCGTTGTGAATCCCGAGGCTGGGCAGATTGGCATCGCGAGCGCGATCTTTGTGGCACTTGTTTCTGCGGTGCTGACGGTGGTGCCATTTACGCCAGCAGGGATCGGCATTGTTGAGGCGGGGATGGTCGGCATCCTTGTTGCACTGCTCGGCTTTACGCCCGAGTCAGCGATCGCACTTGCGCTGCTGGATCGCCTGGTGGGAGTTGGCAGCCTGATCGTTGTTGGCGGTGCGCTCTTTGCGCTCTCGCCGTACCGGCGCGGCGTTGGGTCGTTGCGCTAACGTTTCTTCTTGGTGGCAGGCTTCTTCGCCGCAGCTTTCGTCGGTGGCTTAGCGGCGGGTGATGCCTTCGCTGAGACGCTCTTCGCCTTCTCGACCTTCGGCTCTTCTGCAGGGAGTGGTTTCAACTTAAGCGTGCCCTCAGAGAGCTGCAGGGAGCGCTGGATGTTCAGTTTGTCCCAGCCCTCCTCCATTCCCGGAGTTTCGAGGTAGTAGTTCACGTGTGCGAGACGTGGATGGCGAATGAGCGCCGCGAGGCCACGCGTGCCAACTTCACCGCCACCAATGTGCTGATGTCGGTCGAGCTTGGAGCCATGCGCCGCTTTGCTGTCGTTGTAGTGGATCATTACGAGCTTCTCGAGGCCGATCTTCTTGTCGAATTGCTCCACGAGTCGATCAACCTCGTCGTCGCCCTTCATCTCAACACCAGCGCCCCAGAGGTGTGCGGAGTCGAGGCAGTAGGCCACGCGTGACAGATCAAGACCGCGGGCGGCCATCGATTCGTGGATGTCGATCAACTCGTCGAGGCTCTCGCCGATCCCGTTGCCGCCACCTGCGCTGTTCTCGAGCACCAGGAGTGCCGAGTCGTCGGCGAGCGGCACGCCGTCCAAGATGCGTTCGACCGCCTCGGCGACGCGGGCGATGCCAGCCTCAATGCCGGTCCCCATGTGTGAGCCGATATGAACGTTGACGAACGATGCGCCGTACTCGGGCGCCACGCGAAGTTCGTGACGGAGCAGCTCCACCGTCTTCTCACGGAAGACCGGGTTCGGCCCAGCGAGGTTCGCCAAATAGGCGGCGTGCACGGCGAGTGGGCCGAAGCCGTGCTCCTTCATGCGGGCGCGGAAGGCGGGGAGCTCCTTGGGGAGTTCGGCACGGCGTGCCCAGCCTGTTGGGTTGCCGGTAAAGATCTGGAGCCCCATCGCCCCAACCGCTGCGGCGCGATCGGCCGCCTTGACGAGCCCAGGTCCTGCGGCGAGGTGGGCACCAAGCATGCGGTCGAGCCGCCCAGCCGCCGCGGCCGGTGCGCTGCTCTTCAGTTTTGGACGCTTGGCTGCCATGGGGAGAGAGTGCCACGCCGCGCCAGAGATCGCTCGCGAACCTACGCATCGTGCACCAGTGCCTCGCGAGCCACAGCGACCACGCCGATGCTCGTGCACCCAGCGGCGCGCAGGGTTGCCGCCGCCGCCTCAAAGGTGGCGCCGCTCGTCCAGATGTCGTCAACCAAAATCACACGACAAGGCAACGCGACACCCGTCCTTACCGCGAAGACGCGATCCATCACCCGTCGCCGCTCAGCGCGACCGAGCGTATGCAGCGCCGGCACTGCCCTGGTGCGCTCAAGGAGCGGTGCAATCGTGCATGACAGCACCCGCGCCGCTGCGGTGGCCATGAGCGCCGCATGATCGAAGCCTCGATCGCGCAGGCGCGCTGGGTCGGTGGGAATCGGCACAAGGGTTGCATCACCACCGAGATCCTCTTGCACGGCACGGATCGCACGCTGTAAGCCGACGCCAAGCGGCGTAGCAAGAGCGGGAAGGTCGTGGAACTTCAGTGTGCGCACCGCCTCGCCGAGGCCGCCCTCATAGGGACCGATCCATGCCCCTGCAACACAGCCAGGCGGCGGGGTGCCGCGCTCCACCCGACCGTTATCAGCAAGACCAAGCTCTTCACAACACTCGGTGCAGAGGAGTGCCCCTTCAACGCCACAGGCACCACAACGTTGCGGGGCGAGGAGCGCCAAGACTGGCGCGGCGGCGCGCTGCAACTCGGCAAGTGCATCGCGGGCACGCTCGGTGAACTGCATCCCCGCAGGATCGTGCGTCACGCGTACCCCCTGCGTATCGGGCGGTACGATAGGCACATGACCTCCACCACCGCCTGGACCGTACGAACTCTGCCGCTCGCCGAACTGCCGGCAGCTGAGTGGGAGCGACTCCTCGCAACCAACCCAACGGCAAGCGCATTCAGCCATCGCGCGGTGCACGAAGCGTGGTGGATCGGCTATGGAGTCGAGGCCACCGATGTTTCACTTGCGGTCTACGACGCGGCTGGCGCACTCTGCGCCTATCTCCCGCTCATGCTTCGCCCTGATGGCGTGCGCTACTTGGGAGCCACGTATCACATTGATTACGCGACGGTGTTGATCGATCTCACCAGTGCAGAGAGCGCCGGCGCTGTTGATGCGCTTGTCACGCATCTCTATGCCGATACGTCAGCGCTCGATCTCCGGCGTTTGCGTCGTGCCGACCAAGCACACGAGATGCTCATGAGCGCACTCGCAGCGAACAGTGCACGCACTGCCACAACAACCATTGAAGAACCTGCACCATCCATTGACCTCACCAACATCACCACCTTCGACGAACATCTTGAGCGCATTGATAAGAAAGATCGTCACGAGATTCGCCGAAAGGTTCGACGTGGCGAAGGAGCCGGCGTAACGATCAGCGCGAAGACGCACGCCGTTGACGACCTTGCAGAGTTCATCAAGCTGCACCGCGCACGATGGGGGCATCATGGCCTCTTCACTGAAGATGAGAAAGGCGTGCGAGATGAGACCTTCATGCGCGAGCTCTTTGCGCGTGCACCAGAAGGTTTGATCACGATCATCGTTGCGCGCAATCTTGATTTCGGCGCATTTGCTGCAGGGCTTTTCTTGCGCGATGCAACGGGGATTCGCTACTGGAATGCTGGCGGTGAACTTGCTGCGCGTTCGCTCTCGCCAGGAATTCTCCTTTTTGCCCACGGACTACAAATGGCTATCGCCGAACAAAAGCAAACATTCGACTTCTTGCGCGGCAACGAGAGCTATAAGTACGAGGTCGGCGCCACAGATGTCGACGTGTTGATGGTGACGGTGCCCGCAGCATGAGTGCAACAGATGACTAAGCCGAAGTTCGGTGAACGATGTGGCGGGCGTACACCAGTAGGGCCGCTCCCTGACGGCACCCGACTGCGCGTGGTGCAGCTGCTGGCAACGGGCACGAATGGCGGCGCGCAAGAGAGCGTGGTGAGCACGATGCTGCGCCTCGATCCATCGCGACATGAGGCGCACGTCATCTCGCTCTCGCACGGCAGCACCATGGCCCGCCTGCAACGCCTGGGCTACGCGACCGAGGTAATCGAGGAGCCAAGTGACCAGCGCTCTGCGGAACTCCTGGCTGATCGACTCATCGCGCTCAACGCGCAGGTGCTCCATGCCCACATGTACCGCGCCGAGGTGGTGGGCGTTGCCGCACTCGACATCGTGGAGCAGCGCACCGGGCATCGCCCCTACATGGTCTCTACCGTGCATTCGAGCCGCTTCCGCTCTCCTGCGGACCGTGAGCTGCTGGAGCGCATCACCCCGAAGATCAACCGCCTCATTGCGGTGAGCGACGCCATCGTCGAGAAGCTGGTCGCCGAGGGGCGCGACACTACGGCGATCAGCCGCATCTATAACGGCGTCGACCTGGAACGCTTCGATGAGGCGACTGGTGGCGAGGCAATTCGTGCGGAGTTCGGTATTCCTGCCAATGCACCACTCGCCGTGGTCGTTGGGCGACTTGAGCCTGAGAAAGGGCACCCTACGCTGATTGAGGCGTGGCCGGTAGTGCACCATCACTACACATCAGCGCACCTCCTTGTGGTCGGTGAAGGCTCAGAACGTGATCGCCTCGAGGGCCTCGCCGCCGCGCACCTGCGGGCAGAGGTCTGCTGCGACAGCGTGCACTTCCTTGGGCGCCGTGAAGATGTGCCGCAGATCCTTGCCGCCGCAGATGTGGTGGTCATGCCGAGCTATCGCGAGGCGCAAGGGCTGGCGATCGTCGAGGCACTCGCCGCTAATCGACCGGTGATCGCCAGCAACGTCGGCGGCATCCCCGAAATGATTCGCTCTGGAGAGAACGGCATCCTCGTCCCCTCGCAAGATCCATCCGCGCTTGCGTCGGCGATTGCGCTGCTCTTCCGCGATCGCGCACTTGCTTCACGACTTGCAAACGCCGGACATGAGTTGGTCCACGCGAAGTTCTGCGTCGACGATATGTTGCGCGACATTGAGGCGATCTATCTGCTTACCGTCGGTGGGCCAGCGAGTGATGTGCCAGATCGCGCTGGCGTGAACGGAGGGTCGCAATGAGTACCAAGCCAAAGGCGCAGGCGCCAATCATCACCTCACGGTATTGGACCGTGTTAAGCATCGTTTCGGGCGTCGTTGCCCTCTTTCCACTCGCGGTAGTTTTGGTGAACTTCGCCGCTAACCCATCGAGTAATCCATTCAGTGAACTGGGTTACGGTGCGGTACTCTGGCTTCTCATTATCTCTGTGCCAACAGGCGGCATCATCTTTGCGGTGGGAGCCGTGGTGGCCGTTGCGATTGAGTGGGTGTCTGGGCTGAAGCGAAAGAGTTCGCGCTAGCTGCGAACAGCACTCCAGTAGCGCTCGACCGCACCGCCGCGGCCACTCTGTAGTGCAACCGTTGCACCCTGCGTTCGCACGGCGTCGGCCATCTTCTCAACGGAGCCGAAGAGGTGTGGCACCTGTGACTCGTACTGTGCAATCCCCTGCACCTTCTGCTCGAGCACATCGGTGATGTCGGCGATCTCTGGCGCCAGTCGGATTCCAGCAGGGAGACCGGCGGTGTAGTTCGCTGGTAAGCCAGCCGACGGATCGAACTGCTGCCAGTAGGCGTACGGGAAGTCTTCGTAGAAGGCGACCTTGCCGCTCCAGTCAATGCCAGGCATCGTCCACGCCTGCGCATCGCCAAGCAGCGCAGCACCAACGCGTCGGCAGAGCTGGTGGTCGACGTGTGAGCCGATGCCGAGCGGGAAGTAGACGCGCTGCGGCTCAAGTCGCGCAATTTCTTTGCGGAGGAGATCAATCGGCGCTGCGTCGTTCTCGCGAACACTTCCGAGCAGCTGTTCATCGCCCTCATAACCGCGGAAGACGGCGTCGGGAAGATCAAGGAAGACAACAGCTGCTTCAGCGAAGAGTGCGTAGCGCTCGTCCTCTTGGCGTCGCTGCGCCATCGCCTCACCTGCGGCAGCAGCAACGGCGACAGCGCCCGGATCAATCACACCCTGTCCATTGCTGGTGTCGCGCGAGCGTCCACCCGGCAGCGAGGCTGCGCTGATGTCGGCGCGGCGATACCACGAGGCTCGCTGCCAGAACTCTTTGGCGCTCTCGTCGGCTTCGCGCTGCGTCTGCTTCAGTCGTGCCGGCTCGGCCTGCCATGGGGCAAGTGCGTCGGCGGTTTCACCAGGTACTGCGTTGTCGGCGGCAATAGAGCCGCTGTCGAACGCTTGGGTTGCAGGCCAGATCGCCTTGCCACCAAAGCCGAGCGCCTGGCGCTGGTACGAGGTGAGGCGATCCAGATCACCGTGACCGGAGTAGACGCTGAGGATGATCACGTTCTGACCGAGCTCGCGCAGGTTGGCGATCAGGCCGCCACAGGAGAGTGCCGCGTCGTCGGGATGGGGCGAGACGAAGATGTGGCTCACGCGCCGCGGCCCGTCGTTACGGGGTGGCGCTGGTCGACGGTGAGGCGCTCGGCGAGGCGGACGGGGTTGGGGTGGCGGTGAGGAACTCGTTTACCGAAGCGGCGAAACCGTCGGGTCCAGAGATCAGCGCATAGGCGATCACGCCACCAATCACCAGGTAGGTGAAGGTCACGAAGCGACGGGCGCCGCGGTCGCGCGGGGCGACCTTCGGGGCGACTGGCTGGGAGCCGTTCTCTGTCATGCGCCGATTCTAGCGGGAGAGCTAGCGAAGGGTCGCGTACCCCGTGAGCTCAACATAGGAGCGCCCCGTGATCGGGCGCCCGCCCAGGGTCCCCGCCACCGCGTTCGCCCCCTCCCAGTAGATGACCCCAGTGCTCTCCACGGTATTCAGCTCCTGATCGGCCAACTCGGGGGTGACCGTCACATCGAGGTCAATCTGCCCGATCTGCACCCGCCACCCTGAGGGCCAGGTCGCCCCGGTGCGTGGGCTGGTCCAGCTCCCGAGGGCGGTCAGGTTGATCTGGTCGCCTTCGATGTGCTGCACCACGCCGTTGGCCCCGATCCAGGTGCCGTAGACGAGTGGGAAGCTCCCATCCTTCGCGCGCACGAACGAGAGCATCAGGTCACTGCCGTCGCTGAGGTTCAGCGCGAACCAATCCCACCCACCACTACCGATCGCAATGAAGTCGCCCCACTGATGGTCAAACCAGGAGCTCCCCGTAACGGCAAGCGTCTCACCGCCAATCGCCAGGGTGCCAGCCGTTGGCATGCGCGTGCGTGAGTAGTAGTACGAGCCGCCAGCATCGGCGAATCCGACCCAGCCATCGGTGTCGTGCAGCACGGGAGCGCGACCAGCGGCAAGCTGCAACATCAAGCCGTTGCCGCCAATCTCCATGCCGCCATCGGGGAGCACGAGCATCACCCATGGATCGCGTCCGAGCGTTGAAGGATCTAGTGGATTTGCACCAGTAATCGCAAACGCGGCGCTCACCGCGCGCGACATCACCGGTGCAATGTTTACCTGCGGACCGATCTCGGCACGCTGGTCATAGGTAAACGAACCGGCACGACCACCGCGCGGCTTCTCGGTGATGGCAATGTGCGATGCCCACGCAACGGGGAACTCTCCTCGCTGTGCACGGAAGACCACCGCTTCGTAGCCAAACTCACGCGCGCCATCGAGCGTTGCCAAGTGGCCGGTCACGTACCACCACTCAGTCAATCGATCGTGTGGTGCATCGTCGCGCGGCAGCTCAATCGCAATCGGATCAACGGCGCTCGGCCGCGGCGTTGGCTTCTCATATGGCGCACCCGTTGGTGCTGGGGAGTTTGCCAAGATCGGACCAGAACATGCAGCGGCAAGAACCGCGCTCATCAATAAAAGAAGCGAGCGTCGCATCATCGTCGCTCCGCCTCTGCTTCGGTGGCGATGCGGCCTTCGAGCAGTCGCTCCATCCACTTCGGCGCCCACCAGTTCTTGTCGCCAAGGAGTCGCATCGTTGCCGGCACCAGTAGCGCGCGAACGATCGTTGCATCAAGCGCCACTGCAATGGCCACGCCAACGCCGAGCGCCTTGATCAGAACAATTTCAGCGAAGACAAACGAACCGGCAACCACCACAACGATGAGCGCAGCACTCGTGACGATGCGCCCACTGCGCTCTAGCCCGCCAGCAACGGCGGCGGCGTTGTCGCCAGTGCGGTCGTAAATCTCGCGCATGCGCGTCAGCAAGAACACCTCGTAATCCATCGAGAGGCCAAAGAGCACGCAGAACAGGATCACCGGAATCGTTGTCTCAACAAAGCCGAGTGGCGCAAAACCGAGAAGCGCAGAGAGGTTCCCATCTTGGAAGATCCAGACCAGCGCGCCGAAGCTCGCCAGAATAGAGATGGTGTTCATGAAGACCGCCTTGATCGGCAGCACGATCGAGCGCAACAGCACGGCAAGAATAATGAGTGTTGCAAGAATCACTACGAGTGCGCTGCGCGGGAACTCTGAAGAGATCGTGTCAACGACATCAACGATCTCGGCCGCACCACCCCCAGTGAGCGTTGTGAGCCCGGCCGGCGGCGTGAGTGCCGTTACCTCGCCTGCGCCCACAGCGTCGGGCGTTGCGGCGCGTAGCTCGGCAACGAGTGCGCGCGTGTCGGGGCGATTCGGCCCTTGCGCTGGCGTAATGGTGACAGCGGTGAGATTACCCTTCGTTGTGACCGAGAGCAGTTGCTGCACGTAGCGGTCGGGTGGCGCACCTGTTGGTGAGTCATAGAGCAACTGGTACTGCGCGAGCGTGATGCGCTCATCAATAGAGACGATCGAGTCGACGCGCGCAACACGCGGATCGGCCTCGAGTGCGCGCACCCAATCAAAGAGCAACGCGATGTTCTCTGGCGATGTTGCATCACCGGTAGTGCGCACCGCAACGGTCATTGGCGCGAACTCACCTTCGCCAAATGAGCTGGTGAGTGCGTCGAGTGCCTGGCGGCTCGGTACGCGCTCAGGCAGGATGCTGCCGTCTGGCGCATTGAACTTCACGCCGAGCCATGGCGAACCGAGTGCGACCAAGAGCACCAGGGTTGGTATGGCAACGGCAAGTGGGCGGCGCATGACCCCACGCGCGAGGCGTGCCCAGCGACCCTGCTCACTCGGCTCCTCATAGGTCACCTTGCGCACGGCGAAGCGGTCCACCCGTGCTCCGAGCACGCCCAGGAGGGCGGGGAGGAGGGTGAGGCTGGCGACCACGGCGAGCGCCACGGTGATCGCGCCAGCGATACCAATAGAGCGAAGGATCGCAAATTCGAAGAGCACCAAGCCCACAAGGCCGAGCATCACCGTGACGCCACTAAAGAAGACGGCACGACCGGCGGTCGCCACCGTGCGCTGCACCGCCGTTGCCACACGGTCGGCGCGCTTTGCACTGCCACGACCAAGCTCTTCGCGGAATCGCGACACCATCAGCAACGAGTAATCAACGCCAAGACCAAGGCCGAGCAGTGTGGTGAGGTTCAACACGAAGACGCTCATGCGCGTCACCTGCGCCACACCAAAGATGGCGGCGAGCGCAATCAGTACCGCCGCTCCACCAACCGCGAGTGGCAGCCCCGCCGCAATCGCAGAGCCGAACACCAAGAGCAACACAATTGCGGCGAGCGGCAGGCTGATCAACTCGCTGCGACGCAGGTCACTCTCCGAAACACTTTGAATGTCGGCGTAGAAGGCGGGGCCACCAGCGATCTGCACGGTGAGTCCGTCAACAGGAACGAGTGCCGCTGCAACGCCTTCGAGTGCCTCCGGTGAGTCATCAGGCTTCAGGTCTAAGAAGACAACGTCGTAGACGATGCGGCTCTCAACGCTCACCTGCGACGGTGCGATCAGGTGCGAGCGAATGCCAACAACATGCGGCGCACCTGCAACGCCGGCGACGGCGCGTGCCGCTGCAGACTCAAACTCAACGGATCCAGGCAGCATGGTGTCAGAAGAGATCGCCAGCACCAGCGCCGAAGGTGGTGCACCAAGCTCTTGTTCGAGCAACGTTCGAGCGCGTGCCGATTCCAGCGTTGGT
>Ga0208481_1000615_pt1 | contig 10309 bp, 7 predicted proteins | sample LakMenEpi02Jun10_FD_150662 | JGI IMG/M metagenome (GOLD analysis project Ga0208481, IMG submission 150662) | Freshwater microbial communities from Lake Mendota, WI - 02JUN2010 deep hole epilimnion (SPAdes) | ecosystem: Environmental > Aquatic > Freshwater > Lake > Epilimnion/Euphotic zone ... | reverse complement strand
ACAAGTAGTAGATTCATCTCCCTCACCAAATAATACCGAACCAGAACCGAAAAAGTTTTTAAATATTCCCGTTACCAGCTTTAAATTTGAAACAGCTAAGTTAATTCCTGGCGTTTTGAGTTTGGGAAAAAGTTCAGAAATTCAACGCATTACCAAAAACTCAAATTATTTTGCCCAAGATTTGGGAAATGGTGTAAATCTAGAAATGGTGGCTATCCCTGGGGGGACTTTTATCATGGGTTCTCCAGAAAATGAGGAAGGTTATCATTCTTCTCAAAGTCCACAACATCAAGTTACTGTTCCCCCGTTTTTCATGGGTAAATATCCAGTTACTCAACAACAATGGCGAGTCGTGGCTGCCTTACCAAAGGATAAGATTGATTTAAAATCTGATCCATCTTATTTTAAAGGTGATAATCTGCCTGTTGAGTGTGTATCATGGAATGATGCTCAAGAATTTTGTGCCAGACTTTCCCAAATGGCAAATAAAACCTATCGTTTACCTACTGAGGCAGAATGGGAATATGCTTGTCGTGGAGGAACTACTACCCCGTTTTATTGTGGGGAAACAATTTCTACAGATTTAGCTAATTATAATGGTAACTACACTTACGGGCAGGGACAAAAAGGACAATATCGAGAAAAAACCACAGAGGTAGGAATTTTTCCCGCCAACCCTTTTGGTTTATATGATATGTGTGGGAATGTGTGGGAATGGTGCGAGGATGGGTGGCATGAAAACTATATAAATGCGCCTACAGATGGCAGTGCTTGGACAAGTCCAAGCACTGAATATATGCTGCTTCGTGGCGGTTCTTGGGCCTTCAAGGCTAGGTTCTGTCGGTCTGCGTTTCGCTATAGGTATTCGCGCGGCTATCGTCTCAACTACTTCGGTTTTCGGGTCGTGTCTTCGTTCAGGACTTGGTAGCCCTTTATACTCTTACTCTTTTACCCTCTGCCCTTCTTTCTCTTTTTACTTCCCTAGCGTAACGGAGTGGAGCGCTCAAAAATATTTTTTGAGATTTTGGTAATGATGGATGGGTTGTTTATCCATAATATAGGAAACTTTCGATTTAGTCAAGTGGTATGTCCCAATTATCAATAGTCTGTCACTTCCCCTTGTCTGTGAGGTTGAATGACCTTTAAAATATCCTCTTATAGAAATTCGTGCTAGAGATGCTTCTATGATTACACCTTTTTTTCAGCAGCTAAATTCACCTTTAACAAAAAAGCAAATTAACGTTTTACAAATTAATTTGGGAAAACTTTGTAATTTGACCTGTAACCATTGCCATGTAGAAGCTGGTCCGAAAAGAACTGAGGAATTAACACCGGAAATTTGTCAACAGTTAATTACTTTAATTGAGAAGTTTCCAGAAATCAAAATTGTTGATTTAACTGGTGGTGCTCCAGAAATGAATTATGGTTTTAAGTCTTTGGTAGAAGCTGCTAAAAATGCAGGTAAAGAGGTAATTGTCAGGTCAAATTTGACGATTTATTTTGTGGAGGGATTTGAGGATTTACCAGATTTTTTTGCTGAGAATAAGGTAAGGATTGTGGCTTCTCTTCCCTGTTATTTAGCCGATAATGTGGATAAAATGCGGGGAAATGGTGTTTTTGAACAATCAATTAAGGCTTTGCAATGGTTGAATAAAATTGGTTATGGTCAAAACCCAAATTTAGTTTTAGATTTGGTGTACAATCCTCCATTACCAAATAGTGAAGATTTTTCTTTAACTCCTGAACAAGAAAATTTAGAAACGGCTTATAAAACCTTTCTGTTTGAAAAATTTGATATTCGATTTAATCATCTTTTTACTATTACTAATATACCGGTAGGGAGAACTAAATTATATTTAGAAAGAAAGCAGCTTTATTCTAGTTATTTACATTTTTTAGAATCTCACTTTAATTCCAAAACAATTGATGGTTTAATGTGTCGTGAACAACTTTCTATTGATTATTTAGGGAATATTTATGATTGTGATTTTAATCAAATGATGAATTTACCTGCTAAAACTAGTAATGGTGAAAATTTGACTGTGAGTAAATTGTTAGAAATTGGTAGTTTAGATATAATTAATGAAGTCCAAACTGCTGAATATTGCTATGGTTGTACTGCGGGTTGTGGTTCTAGCTGTGGTGGTGCTATAGTATAAATTTTCAAAATACCGTTATTCAATTTAATAAAATATTGGAATATGGCGAAATTATTGTACGAAGGTTATAGCGACAAAACTCCTACAAAATTTGTGCGCGAAAGATTTGGAGATATTACGGTTTACGCCCAAAATGCTAAATCACTACTAACAAAAGCAACTGGTTTTATTGCTGCTTATGACTTTACTCTTAATCCTTATCGTGGTTGTCAATATGGCTGTAGTTACTGCTATGCTGCTGCATTTAGCCCTAATCATAAAATGCGTCAGGATTGGGGTAAATGGGTAATTTTTAAGGAAAATGCTGCGGAAGTTTTAGCAAGGGAATTAGAAACTTGGTGTCGAAAAAATCCTAATCAACCTCCCAGAATTTATATGAGTAGTGTTACAGATCCTTATCAACCTTTGGAATCTAAACATCAATTAACTCGTAGTTTATTAGAAGTAATGCTTGATTATCGTCCACATTTAGTAATTCAAACTCGCAGTCCAATCATTACTAGAGATATTGATTATTTACAAAGGTTTCAAAGGTTGCGAATTAATATGAGCATTCCCACGGGTAGCGAAGTTGTAAGAAAAGATTTTGAACCCCGCTCTCCTAGTATTAAAGCTAGATTAAATGCTATTATTAAAATCCGACAGAGCATTGATAGTTTGAAAGGTTTTATTCCTAAAATTTCTATTACTATTACACCTCTACTTCCAACACTAGCCAAAGATGAAGATACGTTTATTCAAAAATTAGCTATCGCAGATAGAGTGGTAATTCAAGACTTTCATACTAATAATAATCGTTCTTTAGTCGCAGGAACTCGTCAAGAAGCTGAAGAAATTAAACAAAAGTATGCTTGGTGGTATAATTCTCAGCAGTTGAGTTATCAACGATTTAAAGAAAAGTTAATATCTCAACTTCCAGGTGTGGAAATAAAAGAAGGAAAAGATGGTTTTGGTTATGAGTAATTTCATTATTAATTGGTGGAGAAGTCAGCAATTCAAATCAGCATTATGTCGTGGTGATACCCAAAGTGCTATAAAAATTTTGCAAGCGATTCAAAAGTCGGGAGCAAGTTTTTCATGGTTAGAGAAACTATTTAGAGATAAACTTCAACTCGAAAGAACTTCCCAGGAAAATAAACGGGAAATCGCAAATTTTAAAAAACAAATAACGGAAGCAACAGAATCAAAATCTAATCTTTTATTAAAGCCTAATACAGAATTTATTAAGTATATATATCAAACTTTTGAATTAGTAGATCATGATGAATACAAGCTACAAGTTACGGGAATTGACCAGAGTATATTTAATGATTTTGAAGTTGCATTATTCACATATCTTCAAGAAGAATTTAGTAAAATTAATGAACAAAAATTAATAATATCTTTAAAAGATGCTTTTGATGATATTAATGGTTTAAAAGTCGGAAAAGATCCAGAATACAGTCTTAATCTAACTCCTCATGTCTATTTCATGAAGTATTTTTTAGGAAATGTATATTGTCTCTATTTATCCTGGTTTTTAATTTACCAAAATGAGTTGCTACCAACTAAATTAAATATTCTTGATATTGCTGCTGGACCGGGAACAACAGCTTATGGTTTAGCTTTATTTCTTCAAAGTTATAGCAGCTTTTTTAGTATTCCCCAAATGCACGTATCTTACTATTCTTTTGAAAAACAAGACACTTTTCAGTATCGAGGACTTCAATTTTGGCGTAAATATATTGAGTCGCAGATAAATCCTATAAATAATTATTTTCGTTTTGTGACTGCTGATATCTTTTCTTCGGAAGAAAAATATAGTAATATTCCAAAAAACTTTTTTAATTTTATTGTCATTTCTCATTGTTTTTTTAGAGATAATTCTAAAAGAATTAAAGCTAATAATATATATAAAAAAATATTTACTAATAGTTTAAGTAGTCAAGGTTATGTAATGCTTATTATTCAAGATAAAAAGTTATTTAAGACTTATAATACTTATTGGGTTGAAGATAAAGAACAGGAAAAAAATGTAGTATATAAGTTTGTAGAAGAACTGGGACTAAAGTTAGTTTGGTATAAATATCTAACGTCAACTGGTTTAAGAAAAGGTTATACCCATACCATTGACTTTGCGAAATTTGCTAGAGAAAATTTACCTAAACAAGTTTATATTAGTGCTATACTTAAAAAGTATTTTGATCAAAATTATGAATCTAACTATACATTAGATGATTATGTAATATTAGCAAAAAAACGGGTATAGATTGCAATCTTTAGCAGTTTTTAAATAGGTTTTGTCAAATATACCTACCAGTGCAAACTCTTAGTAAGATCAAAAATCTCAAAAATGGTATAATTTGAAAGTGAATTTTTTTAGCCTGAGTTTTATTGATTATGATTGTTTATAGTTTGGTAATTATTTACGGTCAAACCTTCGCCAATTGTATTTAATAATACCGTATAAATGCCAACTAGCTATTTAGTCACCTTGTTACCGGTTCAGGGAATACTCAGAAAAATAATTAATTTCCAATCTTTGCCTTTTGTGCATTTTTCCATTATTCTTGAGCATAATCTCACAAATAATTATATTCTGATTTTTGTTAGCCTGGCACTAATTACCGGATTTTGATACTAAGATATGAAAACCTCTACAGAATCTAGTCAACCACCTACTTATCCCGCTGCTGTTCCTCTTTACGTTTATCGAGAGTTGACAACGGAGTTACAAGCAGTCCAATCTAAATTAGATGTAGTTACCAGTCATAATCACAAATTAGTTCAAGAGAATCAAGAACTGCGTCAAGAAATTACTAAAATGATTCAGTCCTGCTTAGAACTGCAAAAGTTAGTTACTACACCGTCACCCAGTTCTCCCACACCAATTTCACCTGACAACGAAGTAAAATATCAAACTCAACCTCAATCGATACCTCATAATCATCATGAGGTAAAATATACAAATAAGCCAACTATTACAGCAACAGTTCCCCGTCAGCAAACTAATCGCCCCCGTCCAAAAGCAGTAATAAAAGCTACACAACTTCAAAAAAATGTTAAGGGTATCAATATACCAGTGTCGCAAACAGCACTTATAGAAGAAAAGGAAGTGCGCCATTATCCTCAATCTCAGCCTGAGAGCAAAGGCTTAAATGGTTGGTGGCTGACAATAACTATTATAATCATTATTATAACTGGTTTTGCGGCTGGGTATTTAATTGTGCGTCCCTTATTCCAAAATCAAATCCAACCTACACAAGAAATCAAACATTAAAAATGTCAAAACTCCACCTCCTATTCTCTGCGACTGGAGCGCCTCTGGGTGGGATAAATTCATAACTAGCAAGGAACTCAAGTTCCTTGCTATGAAAATTGACAGAAAATTACCTATCAACAGAACCCATAATTACGTCAATACTACCGAGAATAACAACAATATCTGCTACCTTCATTCCTCGCAGTAAATGAGGAAGAATTTGTAGGTTGTTGAAATCTGCGGCGCGAATTTTCCAGCGCCAGGGGAAAACATTATTATCACCAACTAGGTAAATTCCCAATTCTCCCTTACCACTTTCGACACGAGAGTAAATTTCACCTTTAGGAACTTTAAAAGTAGGAGCAACTTTTTTAGCCACGAACTGGTAATCAAAACCATCCCATTCAGATTTTTTTCCAGCCATTAACCGTTTTGCTTCCAGGTTTTCGTAGGGTCCTCCGGGTAATCCCGCAATAGCTTGGCGTATGATTTTTACAGATTCGCGCATTTCTCGCATCCGCACCATGTAACGAGCAAGACAATCACCGACGGTTTCCCACTGAACATCCCAATCAAAATCATCGTAACATTCATAGTGGTCAACTTTCCGTAAATCCCATTTTACCCCAGAAGCGCGTAACATTGGACCAGAAAGCCCCCAATTAATAGCTTCTTCACGAGTAATAGTTCCCAGACCTTCAATACGGCGGCGGAAAATGGGATTATTTGTAACTAAGCGTTCATACTCATCAACTTTAGGGATAAAGTAATCACAAAAATCTAAACACTTATCTACCCAACCATAGGGTAAGTCAACAGCTACACCACCAACACGGAAATAGTTATGATTAACCATGCGGTAGCCTGTGGCGGCTTCCCACAGATCATAAATCATTTCCCGTTCCCGGAATTGGTAGAAAAACGGTGTTTGAGCGCCTACGTCAGCCAAGAATGGACCAAACCATAGGAGGTGATTAGCTATGCGGTTGAGTTCCAGCATGATTACACGAATATAGCTGGCGCGTTTGGGTACGGTAATACCCGCTAATTTTTCCGGTGCGTTGACTGTTACCGCTTCATTAAACATCCCCGCAGCGTAGTCCCAGCGGCTAACGTAGGGGACATACATGATTGTAGAACGGTTTTCGGCAATTTTCTCCATTCCCCGGTGTAAATAGCCTATAACTGGTTCACAGTCTACGACATCTTCACCATCTAAGGTCATGATTAAGCGCAAAACTCCGTGCATTGATGGGTGATGGGGTCCCATATTTAGCACCATCGGTTCGGTGCGGGTTTCTATTCTACTCATGAATTTCGTTGTTCTCCTGTTGTGGATGTTGTCAATTGACCCGCTAAGATTAACTTGTACTTCAATTATTATAGGGAAGCTTGATATATCAGTGATTAAAAGTTTTGACTTTTTTCATGTATCAGATGATGATTGGTATTGAGTTCATGACAATTATATCAATATTTGGGTAGTTTTGCTGGTTTTTGACTCGTAGCAAGATAGATTTAATTTATAATTACCTTAATTGGCTATCTATGGCTAATTTTTTTTAGCTCACCCAAAGGCGCGAATTTAGAGAAGCAAAGTTTTTAAGGGGTATGATTCAGTTATGAATTATTTGCAAGTTTATTTTCAGGAAGTTACTCAAGTTTATCAAGGACAAAATGCTACTGAACATAGTTATCGTCCAGCTTTGAAGAAGTTAATGGAGTCTTTAGATTCTGGTATTCAAGCTATTAATGAACCGAAAAGAATCGCTTGTGGTGCGCCAGATTTCTTGGTCAAAAATGGTGTTTTAGATGTTGGTTATATGGAAGCTAAAGATATTAGTGTTTCTCTCAAGAAAGTAGAAAAAACTGCCCAAATGGTGCGTTATTTTTCTTTGGGTAATTTGATTTTAACTGATTATTTAGAATTTCGCTGGTATATTCAAGGAGAATTAAAATTAACTGCTTCTTTAGGAACAATTGATAAAAACAAAAAAATCAAAATTGATAAGGAAGGAATACAAGCAGTTGACCAAATTTTACGACAATTTTTATTAGCTAAAGTTCCCCAAATCACGACACCAAAATATTTAGCTAAATGTATGGCTGATTTAGCTCAATTGATGAGAGATGCAATTAAAACTGCGTTAAATGATGTGGATAAAGGGGGAACTTTACGGGAACAGTTGGAATCATTTCAACGAGTATTAATTAAGGATTTAACCGTTGAACAATTTGCGGATATGTACGCCCAAACTATTTGTTATGGGTTATTTGCAGCGCGGTGTAATACTGATAATCCTCAGACTTTTTCACGGGAAACAGCAGCTTTTAAATTACCAAAAACTAACCCTTTTTTAAGGAGTATTTTTGGACAAATAGCGGGTCCAGATTTAGATGATAGAATTAGTTGGGCTGTGGATAATTTAGCGAATATTCTGCAACAAACGGAAATGGCAGAAATTCTGAAAGATTTTGGTAAACGGACTCGCAGAGAAGATCCTGTTGTGCATTTTTATGAGACGTTTTTGGCAGAATATGATCCCAAAATGAGAGAATCAAGAGGGGTTTATTATACTCCTGAACCTGTGGTTGATTATATTGTTAAAAGTGTGGATTATATTCTCAAACATAAGTTTAATATTAGTAAGGGTTTAGCAGATTCTAAAAAGATTAAAATTCCTAATCCCAAGGGTGAAGGAACTATCGAAACTCATCAAGTTTTGATTTTAGATCCTGCGGTGGGAACAGGAACTTTTATGCACAGTGTGATTGATTTTATCTATGATAAGTTTAAAAATCAAAGGGGAATGTGGTCAAGTTATGTTAGAAAGCATTTATTACCGCGATTATTTGGTTTTGAATTGTTGATGGCACCTTATAAAGAAACCCGAAAGGATTATTAGATGATTATGTAAAGTTTATCCGTTTTGCTCAACATCGAGTTTCGGAAACGGGTTATGGTATTGTGGCTTTAATTACGAATCATGGTTATTTAGATAATCCCACTTTTCGGGGAATGCGTCAAAATTTGATGCAGACTTTTGATGAGATTTATGTTTTAGATTTACATGGTAATAGTAAGAAAAAAGAAGTTTGTCCTGACGGTTCACCGGATAAAAATGTTTTTGATATTCAGCAAGGTGTAGCAATCAGTATTTTTATTAAATATGAAAATAGTCAGCAAAAATTAGCGACGGTTTATCATGCTGATTTATGGGGGATGAGAGAGGTTTATGAAAATAAAGAATTAGTTGGGGGTAAGTATCATTGGTTAGCTGAAAATGATATTAGTTCAACAGAGTGGACTGAAATTAAACCTCAACCTGGTTTCAATACTTTTAAGATTAATGATGATATTTTATGCAATGAATATAATAAATTTTGGAAAATCACTAATATTTTAATTGTCAATAATGATGGTATCGTCACAGCTAGGGATGATTTAACTATTAAGTTTACTCAAAAGGATGTTTTAGATACTATCAATAAGTTTGTATCTTTATCAATAGAAGATGCAAGAAAAATCTTTGACTTAGGTGAAGATACCAGAGATTGGAAAATTACTCTAGCTCAAAAAGATTTAAAAGAATCAGGATTATTAAAAACTAATATTATCCCTATTTATTATCGTCCTTTTGATTATCGTTATACTTACTATACAGGGAAAACCAAAGGATTCCACTGTACTCCTAGAGGTGAAGTGATGCAACACATGATCATCAATGATAATCTAGGTTTAGCAGTAGGTCGTCAGGGTCTTGCTGTTAATGATCCAGAGTGGTCATTAGTTACAAGTTTGAAAAATATTATTGATAAAAATGTATTTAGAAGAGGAGGAATTTGTTTTTTCCCTCTTTACCTTTACCCAACAAATACCCCAACTTTATTTGATTCTCCACCAACTAACGCACCTGGAGGACGTAAACCGAATTTATCCCCAGAATTTATCACAGAACTTTCTCAAAAACTAGATTTAGAATTTATTTCTGATGGAAAAGGAAATAAAACTAAAACCTTTGGACCAGAGGATATTTTTAATTATATTTACGCTATCTTCCATTCTCCTAACTACCGTCAACGTTACGCCGAATTTTTAAAGATTGATTTTCCTCGTGTTCCTTTAACTGCCAATGCTGCACTTTTTTGGGAATTAGTGATCAAAGGTGATAAACTAGTTAAATACCATTTAATGAAAGAAACAGGAACAGAAATTTCTACCTATCCTATTCCTGGTTCTGATATAGTCGAACAAGTCAAATATCATGAAAATCATCAACAAATCTGGATAAATTCTCAACAGTATTTTGATCAAGTTCCGCAGCAAATCTGGAATTTTTATATTGGTGGTTATCAAGTTTGTCAAAAATGGTTGAAAGACAGAAAAGGAAGACAATTAAACTTTGATGATATTAATCATTATCAAAATATTATTTCTATAATATCGGAGACTATTAAGATTATGGAAAATATTGATCAAATCATTGAAAATTATGGGGGTTTTCCTTTAGAATGAAATTAATAAAAAAGGTGTTCATTTTCAGCTATAAAGATTAAGAAATTGCCTAATATTCTAGAATCTAACCCCAATCAAGTAAATGGTGAAATCTCTCCTATAGATGGTCTTATCTTAATCAATTTGAGAGAAAATATCTCAGAGAAGCCATGAAAGCTTATAATAAAACTAATGAATAGATAGAAATAGATACTTACTCTAGTTGGCATAATTTAGTGAACTATGTTGAAAGAATCATTCGAGAATTTGGAAAGGAATATAAAATTAATTTTGCTTAGGTACTTAATGCAATTGTTAAATTAACTTTTTGACACACCTGGAGATAAACGCTAAACAATCAAACCAAAAAACAAAACCCCCGCTAAATAAATAGAGGGGGTCTTGTTATATGAA
>Ga0208481_1000613_pt1 | contig 10321 bp, 4 predicted proteins | sample LakMenEpi02Jun10_FD_150662 | JGI IMG/M metagenome (GOLD analysis project Ga0208481, IMG submission 150662) | Freshwater microbial communities from Lake Mendota, WI - 02JUN2010 deep hole epilimnion (SPAdes) | ecosystem: Environmental > Aquatic > Freshwater > Lake > Epilimnion/Euphotic zone ... | reverse complement strand
CCTGTATATAAATTACAACACTTTGGCCATTTAGCTAACACAATGTTACCAGTTAATGCAATGCATAAGTTTGCATTGATGCCATTAATCCCATCAATGATTAAAGGTTCTGACTTAGAGTCTTTACATCATCAGATGATGAAAGGTAATATACAATATGCTACATTCCAAACTGGATCTAAAACAGGTGGTGTTACATCTCAATTAGATAAAGATGGAAAAGCTGTAGCAGATCAAATATATGATGATAAGGGTGTTGAAAAAACATTAAAATCTGATATCAAGTTTACGCCTAATACTATATACTTATCTAACTTAAAGAATGTTACAGCAGTACCAACTAAGTATAAAGGTAAAACAGTATTCTCAACTCAGTTAAGAAAACTTATTCTTGAAGGTTTATACCAAGATGGAGAAATAGTAAATAAAGACTATGCTCCATATGTTAAAGCATATGAAACAGCTATCAATGATTATACAGATCTTCTTAAAACAGAATTACTTGAGGAGATTGGCTATGAGAAAGTAAACGGTAAATATGTAAGTGGTGATATTAGTAAGTTCATGGATGTAGTTCAAAGAGAGCTAGAAAGAAAGGATTTACCAGAGCACTTAATTAAGTATATACAGGTAGGTAAAGATAATAAGATTACAAAAGATTTGTCTTTACACTTATTAGCTGATGATATTGAAAAAATATTAGTATCTCTTGTAGAAAAAAGAATAGTAAAACAAAAAGTAAAAGGTGAAGCATTAGTACAAGTAGCTAGTTCTATGTCTAATGGATTGTGGGATTCAGGTTTTAAATTTGATAAAGCAAATACTAAAGACATAGAGAAATACTTAGGTAGTAATAACTTACCATTTTACTATCCAGGTGCAGATGGTAAAACAACTGCAATGAAAGTTGCTATTGCATTACAAGGTGACTTTAAAAATCTCTTAAAGCTTAATCATATTGATAAAAAACCTATTGGTACAAGAGAGAGATTAAATGAGATGATCAAGAATGATGAGTGGTTGAATAAAGGTAATAACCGTAAAGCAATTACTATGACAGCTGTAAGGATTCCAGTACAAGGATTAAACTCTATGGAGTTTATGGAAGTGTATGAATTCTTAGATCCGTCTGCAGGTAACATTATTATTCCTCCATCAGAAATAGTTGCTAAGTCAGGAGCAGATTTTGACGTTGATAAGCTTACTACTTTCATGCCTAATATAGATGCAGAAGGTCACTATATAGAAACAAGCATGGATGCTAAGAAATTTGAGACTCAGATTAATGCAGCTAAGAAGAGTGGTGATAAAGGTGAGATGAAAAGATTAATTAAAATGCAAAAAGCTGCATTAGAAAATAGATTAATTGATTCAATCAGAGGTATTCTTGAGTTACCAGATAACTATGCTACATTAGTAAGACCAAATGACACTTACTTATTAAAAGATATAGCTGATGAACTTGTTAATTCATCTCCTGAGTATAAAGAATTTAAAACTATTAGTCCAACAAATGTATTAGAGGTAGGTTACAACTTACACAAACATGAGGCGAATATGATTGGTAAAGATGTATTAGGTATTATTGCATTAGAAAATGCATTACATCCGTTGCTTACATCATTAGGTGCAGCATTACCAAAAACATATAAACATCAAACATGGGATAATGAGAATAAAAGATATGTTGAAGTACCAGAGATAGATTATGAAATGAGATTGCTACTTAATCATAATAAAACAAATGATGGTAGAATATCTTTATCAAAAATTAATAGTTCTGATAACCAGGATAAGATTGCGGATTTAATATCTCACTTGATGAATGGATCTGTGGATGTTGAGAAAGATGCATGGATATTCTTTATTCAAGCTAATAAAGAAATAGTACCCGTATTACTTTCATTATTAAAAGCAGGTGTACCTAAAAGAGAAGCTATCTATTTTGTGTCTCAACCATTAGTAAAAGAGTATGCAAGACAACAAAGATTAATAGGTAGTGCATTTGCTAATGTTACTGATAATGGTGTATCAGCTAATGAAAATGAAAAATATATAGCATTACAAAATACATTAGCTGTATCAGGAATAAGTTTTAGATATCCATACTTATCTAGAGATGCAAGTAACTTAAAAATGTTTGATGCTCTTAAAGCTACTAAAGATAAGGTAAAAGTTAAATTTAAAGACGGTACTTTTAAAGTTTTTGCACCAAAGGAGTTACTTAAAGCAATTGCTAATAATACTATTAAAAAGGATAACATATCTGATATATTCAATGCCGTAGTAAAATATAAATTAGATGAAGAGGGTAATCCTGAGTTAGATGATTATGGTCAAAAAGTTCAAATACCTTTATATAAAAAGGTTACTACATCTCATTTACTTTCAAATGATAACTGGTATTATGTTACACAAGTTTTAACAAAAGATGTTAATAAATTTAGTGAAGCTGAATTAAAAACAAATATTGATAATAATGATTTTACTAGTGATTCTGCAATAAAAGCATTCTTACACTTTATTGAATTTGAGAAAGAGATAAAAGGCTTATCTAATTTAAAAAGACAAGCTAATCCTGATACTAAGACTTCAAAAACAATACAGGAAGTAACACAAAAGTCTTTATCACTTGAAGAAGCTGCAGATTCATCTAAAATAGAACCTGAATTAGCAAGAAAGCTCCAAGAAGAATCTATATTAGGTACCTTCTTTGATAAAATGATTATTACAGATATAGTATCACCTTTATTTAATGTAACAAATAATAAAAATGTATCAGATCACATGGTTAAAACCATTACAAGAAAAGGTGGTCAAATAACTAAGAAATTTGGTGAAGGTAAAGATGGTGTTGAAGCATATATAACTGCATACAAAAATGCAATAGTGAATTATATCTATCAGAATAAACTAAACAATATTATCACTACTGAGGAATCTTTCCCTGGAATACCAGAGTCATTTACAGATATAGACTCAAAAGAATATATTGATAATTTTATGATAATGTTGAGTGAGCATTCTCACTTAAAAGAATTGTATCCTATACTTGAACAAATTACTGATATACCAGTAAGAAGTAAAAAAGGTGCAGAAGTTACATATACTACAACATTAACATTAAATAATAAATCTGCTGTTAAAGGTGCATTAGCTGAAGCTTATCACCAAAACTTAGTTGATCTTGCTGATGATAATATTATTAAAGTAAATGATCCGGAGCAAAACAAAGAGATATCAGACATGTTTAAAATGTTACCTCTTATGTCTATTCTACAAAATGGAGTAGGTAGTACTAAATATGGTTTAAGCTATGTCTTACCAGATACTACATTCTTTGAAATAATAGAGCCTGCATCAAGAGAATTTTTAGCTTTAGATTCTGAGTCAAAAGATAAAACATTAGATATAATAGATAATTTATTATTTGAAAATGGTGTTGGTCAAAATAATTATATTTTATCAAGAGCTTCACGCAAAGCTTCTAACATAAAAGATACAGATGTTGATATAGAAGTTGAAAATGAAAAATATGTACCTAAAGGTGTAGTATCTGCCGGTGGTCAAGGGATGACTTTTGGTGCTCAACCGTCTACTAGTGTTAATAGTAATGATATATATTCTCAATTAGAAAATAAAAATGTAGTTATTTCTAATATTAAAACTAAAGATGGTAAATATGATAGGGATGCTAATATAAAAGAAGCAAAAGCTAATAATAGAGTTTATACTATGGAAATGGTTAGTGATATAAATAGTTTTAGTAATCCTTGGGCTCATTTTATTAGAACAGGTACTATAAAAACTAATACTACTAAAGAAGCAGTTATAAATTATATTGATTGGTTAACTACTGATAAATTTAAAGATGTTAAACCAAAAAGAAAAGCATTTATTCTAGATGTTTTAAAATCAGGTAAATTAAAAGGAAGACAACTTCAATATTATGCAGAACTTGGAGAACCGTCTCATGCTACAGCTTTAGATTATTTAATTAATAAATATGATTGGAATACTCAACCATCTACTAGTGTTGAAATAGACTTTCAAGAAGAACCTACAACAGGATATAAAAATAGAACTGTTAAAAATGCTTCTGCAGATGCAACTATTGCTTTAGCTTATGATTTTAATTCTGCTGGAGAAAGATTAACTAAGTCTTCTGTATTAGGTCAAAATAAAAAATATATACCTTTAAATATTCCTAAAAAAACAGAAACCTCTGATATAAGTAAAGCTAATATAAGAACTCAAATTAAAATTGTAGTAGATCAATTAAATTCAGTAAATGCTACAACATTAAATATAGCAGGAAATGGTATATATACTATGAAAGATGCAGGATGGAGTCAAGAAGAAGTAGATTTAATGACTTATAGAATATTGCAAGGTGTATTAGAATCTCCTGATCTTAAGAATAAAATAGTTTCCATTAGAACAGGGGGGCAGACAGGATTTGACGAAGCTGGAGCTAAAGCTGGAATTAAATTAGGTATACCTACTACTATATTAGCTCCAAAAGGTTGGACATTTAGAAACATAGAAGGTAAAGATATTTCTAATGAACAACAGTTTAAAGCTAGATTTAGTACTACTCAACAACAAGCTCCAGTAACTGAAGTTAAAGAAGGTGTAGAAGATTTATTTAAAGATAGACCAGAGTTATCTGATATTGGTACACCAGAACAATACTCTGCATATCTTGATACTATTTTTCCTAATAGTATAGTAAAAGATATTGTTTATCATGGTACTCCTTATTTATTTGATAAATTTGACTCAACTCTAAGGGGGGTTAATACAGGTAAATCTACAACTAATGAAAAATTTGATTCAGAATTAGCTACTTTTTTTACAGATAGTGAATATACAGCCCATAGTTATAGTTTAATAGGAACACAAGAAAAACGCTTGAAAATTGCAAAAGGTTTATTTAAGTTGTCTATGTCTAATAACTTACAAGAAGATTACAATCTTCTTAAAAAGCAATTTCCTGAAATTGTTCCACAATTAAAAGGTTTAAGAGAAAAAGGCTTAAATACAATAGATAGTATTAATTATCTTAAAGAAGAATATAGTAAGATGATGTATACAGACATTATCAATATGACTGATTATTTAAAAAGAAAAAAAAATGTTTCTATTGAAGATAAGCAAAGAATACAAAAGGAAATAGATGAACTTATTAAAAAAGGAGGCTTTATTAATAATACTAAAAAAGTTGTATTAAATATTAAAAATCCTATAATAAAAGATTTTAATGGACAACCTTTTGTTGATCAGCCTGATGGAACATTAGGAGCTAAAACAGAGTTAACTAGACTTATTAACACTGCTGCAAAAAACTCAAATGATGCTGTAATAGCAAAAAACATTAAAGATCCTGGTAAAAGTACTAATTATGCAATATTAAGTACTGATAATGCTCATATATTAGGAAATAAACAAGATATAGAAGGATTTAAAAACTTTGTTAATGGAAATATACAAAGACAAACTGAAGATGAAACAACTGATGAAAATGTACAATCTGATAACACAGTAACTTATAAACCTACAGGTCAAAAAACTCAAACATACACTGTTGAAGGTGCTAGTATCTTTAATAAAAATGGTGTTGAAGTATTTAAAGAAGCTAGTTCTGATAGAAATAAAATATTTGCTAATCTTGCAGTAAAACAAGGTAGAGCAGTTATAGTAGAACGTAGAACATATATAGATAAAGAAGGCATTGCAGTAACTGCAAAATATGTTGTTAATAATAAAGATGTAATTATATCTGTTAGAACAGGTGATATAATGAAATGGCCTGAGAATAATGGTGATAGAAAAGCTGTCATTGCTCTTGCAAAAGCTGCATTTGCTGAAGCTGCCTCTGAAAAAGCAGAGATAAATCAAGACATGGAAGCATTCAATGCTGAAGTAACTAAACAAGGTAAGTTACCTAAAGAGTTTATAGTTGATCAAAGAAAATGGGTATTAAATAACATGAAGCTTTATGATTTAGTAGATGAAGCTTCAGGTACAATGTTTCTTAAAAACATAAATATGTTTACAGGTGCTCAAGTAGAAGAAATTCCATCTAATAAACCAGTTAATAGAAAACAATTAATTAACTTTACAAAACAATTATCAAGTGGTATTACAAGTTACAAATTAGATCAAATACTTGCAGAAAAGGGAATTGATATTAATGATGTATATGGTGCAATTGAAAAAGTTGAAACTCAAGCTCAGTTAAATAATTTAATAAATAAAATACTTAAAGCAATATGTTAACATGCCCAATTAAAACTAGTCAAGAGTATCAGGATATTCTTAAAGAAGCTAATGGTAATGAAGAAAGAGCACTAGAATTATGGACAGAACGTGGATATAATTATGATGCAGATTTAAATGAGTATAAAGAAACTGAACCTGCAACAGGTATAGATCCAGAAGATACTAGAGATGATAACTTATCATCTTTAGTAGATAAAATGCGTCTATATGTAAGCAAGGAGATAAAAATGTTTGAGGGTAGAAAAGTTAAAGATCAAGAGGTTTTTAAAAAGAAAAAAGAAAAACTACTTGAGACCCTAAAAGCATTAGATGGTGTTGACTCAATTAATATGTTTGTTAAAGATGCTTTTGAAGAAGCTCAACATGCTAAAAAAAGATTTGATGCAATTTTAAGTAAAGTTGGTACAGAAGATAACAAAGATATATTGAGTGAGTTATCAGCTATAAATGAGTTTGCTAATGGATACTCTATATTAGATGAGATAAATAAACAAGATGTATATAATTTTTTCTCTGCTGGAAAAGATGATAGAGATCCTGATACAAATAAAACTGCACAAGATATGCTTTCAGATGCCGTTACAATAAGAAATAATATTAAAAAGAAATATGTACAAATAGGTATTCCATTAATGGCTGACTGGTTATTACAATATCAAGCAGAAGGTATTGAAGAAAAAGTATTACCGCATCTTGAGACATTAAAGAAAAGACTTGATGAAGTTAAAGCTTCTACTAACATGTCTGATAAGAAAAAAGAAAAAGAGATTAAAGCACTTGAAGATTCAATTAATACATGGCAAAACTTTTCACTTGATAAAAAATCACTTGTTGAACTATTAACTAAAGCTAGTCAAGATGAAGGTGTAATTGATTATTTAATTAGTCCATTAATATCATCTAATGACCAGTCACTTGGGTTATTTGCAAGAGCTGTTAAAACAGAATTAGAAGTTGCTAGACTTAGTGATGTTCAAATTAAAAGATTAGCAAGTGCAGAATTTGATAAATATAAAGATACTCAATCTGCTAGTCAAAATAATCCTGCAAAATTTAATGAAGGATTATATGAAGAACTAGTAACTATAAATGAAAAAAGTGACGGTACAGTTGAAGAAATAAGAAGAATGGCTTTTGTTCAAAAGCATGATATAAATAAATTTAATGCATCAAAGAAAGCTATGTTTGCTTCACTTGCTGGAATGTCTGATGCTGAACAAAAACGTGTTAAAAATCAATGGTTTAAAGATAATACTAATTCTAAAAGTCAAGAAGAAATAGATAAGATTATTGCAGCAAAACTTAAATTAAAAAATGCAAAACTATTAACTCAAGATGAATATGATGGATGGCTTGATAGCGTTAAAGTAGTAACTGAAAAAGGTAATGTATACTACAAAGGTGAATTAAGTGAGCCATCATCTAAATATCTTAATGAAAACTGGAAAAAACTATATAATGTTGACGGTACACCTAAGAATCCAAAAGGTGAATATCATAAGTATTTAGTAGATATGTATCTTGGAGCACAAGAAAAACTACCTGATGCACAAAAAAGAGGTTATTTATTACCATCAATTTTTAAAACAGATTTAGAAAGAGCTCAGGCTAAGGGTTTAAAAGATCTAGCAAAACATAAATTTAAAGAAGCAACATCTATTACAGCAAATGATGTAGAATTTGGAATTGCTAATTTATCTGAAGAAGGTGTTAAATTTTTACCTGTAGATTATACACGTAATATGGATGCATCTGAGGTAAGTTTAGATTTAGTAAGATCTGTATTGATATTTAACTCAATGGCTAATAAATATGATGCTTTAAATAAAATTGGTAATGAGATCAATATGTTTAAAACTATTATTGGAGAAAGAGAGGTAATTCAAACTAATTCAAAAGGTAAACCAATCATGGATGCTTTTGCTAAGAAAATAGGTTTTACTGAATTTTTAAGACAGAATGGTGAAAGTTATTCTAAAAGACATGTTGATGCATTTATTGATATGGTTGTGTATAATGAAATGCAAAAAGCAGAAGATATTCTTGGTTTTTCTGCAGCTAAGATTACAAATACAATTACTGGTTTTTCAGCTATTACAACTATTGCTGCAGATTTATTAAAAGGTGTTGCAAATAGTTTACAAGGTAATATCCAATTAATTATTGAAGCAAGTTCAGGTGAATACTTTTCTGTTAAAAACTTACATAAAGGTAAAATAGAATTTGCTAAATCTGTACCAGATTTATTTAGTGACTTTGGTAAGTCAACACCGACATCATGGGTTGGTAAGATGATTGAAGAGTTTGATCCAATGCAGGGTAACTATAAAGATGCATATGGTAAGAATATATCTCAGTCAGCTGTAATTAAACTAATGAGAACAGACACACTATTTTTTAACCAGCATTGGGGAGAATATGAAATACAAGTATCTTCAATGTTTGCCTTAATGGAAGCTACAAAAACAATAGATACTAATACTGGAGAAGAAATAAGTGTACTTGAAGCATATAAAAAATATGGTCCAGAAGGTATATATGATAATACAGAGTTTACATCTAAGAAAAGATTTGATTTACAGAATAAATTACATGCATTAAGTAAAAGATTACATGGGGTTTATAATGATTTTGATAAAGCAACAGTACAAAGATTTTCATTAGGTAGACTTGCTTTAATGTATAAAAAACATTTAGTACCGGGATATAAAAGAAGGTTTAAAAAAGCATCAATGGATCAAGAGTTAGGTAATCCTGTAGAAGGTTACTATAGAACTTTTAATGCTACAATGCTTAAAGACATAAAAAAAATGAAACTTAATGTTTTTAAAAATTGGGCAACATATTCTGATTTTGAAAAAGCACAGATAACAAGAACATTAACTGAATTATCTATTATATTAGGATTAGCTGGTTTAGCAGCAATGTTAGCTTATGCATTTAGTGGAGATGATGATGATGATGAAGCAGTAAGAAAAAGTTATGTGTATAATTTTTTAATGTATGAGTTAGTCAGAATGCGTAGTGAAACGGCAAGTTACATAAGTCCTACAGATGCTATGCGTGTAATTAAATCACCATCAGCAATTACTGGTACATTAGAAAGAACTGCACGTTTTGCTAACCAAGTATTACCTTGGAATATTACTGAAACATATAAGAGAGATACTGGTATATGGGAAAAAGGAGATAATAAAGCTTGGGCATATTTCTTAAAACTTATGGGTTTTTCAGGAAATAATATTGATCCAAGTGAAGCAGTTAAAGGATTTGAAAGTTTAATAAGATAAAACAATGACAGGTAAAACAACAGGAGGCGCAGGAGTCTCAGCAAAAGTGCAAAGACCAGGTATTCATGCTAAAACTAAAACATCTAAGCTGAAAAGCTCAAAGTTGTATAAAAAAGGAAACCGCGGCCAGGGCAGGTAGAAAAAAAAAGGGAGAACCGTAGTGGCTCTCCCTTAATTATTTTATTTGTACAACATTCCATTTACACAAGCATTGTATGCTTCCTCTGAATATGTATATACTGACTCACATTCAATGAGTTTGTTTCTATCAGATTCTTTCATGTTCCATTCTCCCATTAACTGAGATTTACTAGATAAATCTGCACAGTCACAAGCACTAACTTCAATGTTTTTCTTTTTAAAAACATACACCATACATCCAATAAAAAAGATACCAGCTAATGCAAGCATTATCTTTTCAGCTTGTTTTTTGATTTTTAAATCCATTTCCTCTTTAGTTCCCATGACTTCTCTTATTTTAACTTTTTAATATTTAACTCTGATAAATCTGGTATGTTTACTTTAAATAAACCTCTAAGTTTACTTTTATCATAAGTTACTATAGCATATTCATTATCATCTGATACATGCTTTACATAAACTGTCTTATTGTTATACTTTGCTTTCATTCTATTGATACATTATAATCTGAAATATATTCATGTAATTTGTCTCTAAATTCTTGTGCTGTATTAGCTTCAACATCATCTTGACTATACTTAGCAATAGATCTTAAGTGTTGATCC
>Ga0208481_1000608_pt1 | contig 10379 bp, 9 predicted proteins | sample LakMenEpi02Jun10_FD_150662 | JGI IMG/M metagenome (GOLD analysis project Ga0208481, IMG submission 150662) | Freshwater microbial communities from Lake Mendota, WI - 02JUN2010 deep hole epilimnion (SPAdes) | ecosystem: Environmental > Aquatic > Freshwater > Lake > Epilimnion/Euphotic zone ... | reverse complement strand
ACCTTTCGGAGAAAGGTCCCTGCCTAGGGTGAAGTGAGGATCTTTGGCAGGGACGCCTTTCCAAGGCGTCCGAGAGGAAGAATAAGCGTCGGCACCGACATAGCATTCGCATGCGGACCTTTCGGAGAAAGGTCCCTGCCCAAAGAAAGGTCTTTGCCGTGCACTTTTCCGGGCTTGAGGGGGTGGTGGGCTGGCCTTATGATCGCCGCCCTTCGATGTTTCGTTATCCGAAAACTTATGATGTCCTGGTGATCGGGGCGGGTCATGCTGGCGTTGAGGCTGCCTTGGCCGCGGCGCGGCTTGGCTGCCAAGTGGCGGTGCTCACCCAGAACCTCGACACCATCGGCCAGATGTCCTGCAACCCGGCAATTGGCGGACTCGGCAAAGGCCACATGGTCCGCGAAATCGATGCCTTGGGCGGGATCATGGGGATCAACACCGACGCTACCGCAATTCAGTGGCGGATGCTCAATGCCTCCAAAGGTCCATCGGTCCGCGCCCCCCGAGCGCAATGCGACAAGAAGGCCTATCAGTTTCGGATCAAGCGCGAGCTTGAGGGCACGGAGGGTTTGGAAATTCATCAGGGAAATGTCGCGGACATTCTCGTGAAGGGGGATCGGGTGGTCGGCATCTCGACTTCGCTGGGCTTGGAAATTTCCGCCAAGTCGGTGATCCTGAGTGCCGGCACATTCATGGGTGGTTTGATGCATGTGGGTCTGCGAAATGAAAAGGGCGGTCGCATGGGCGATGCTACTTCGCAGGTGTCCGAGTCGCTGAAGCGACTGGGCTTTGCGGTCGAGCGCTTCAAGACCGGCACACCCTGCCGGCTCAATGGTCGATCCATTGATTTTTCGCGCTGCGAGCGTCAGGATGGCGACGAGCCGCCGCCGAAATTCAGTTTCATGGCCGACACCATCACGCGTGGGCCGGATGACCTTTTCACGCTGAACCCCTGGGGCGACCCCTCGTTCCACGTGGAACAGTTGCCCTGTTGGATCACTTACACCAACACCCATACCCACGACGCGATCCGCGCGAATCTGCATCAGTCGCCGATGTACTGCGGCGTGATCGAGGGGGTGGGGCCGCGTTATTGCCCGTCGATCGAGGACAAAGTGGTCCGCTTCGCAGAAAAGGAGCGGCATCAGGTTTTCCTCGAACCGGAGGGTCGGCACACCCTCGAGTATTATGTGAATGGCGTTTCGACCTCACTGCCCTACGAGGTGCAGCTGGAGTTTCTCCGATCGATCGCCGGTCTCGAGCGCTGCGAAATTTTGCGACCGGGCTATGCGGTCGAGTACGATTACTGCCCGCCGACCCAGCTGCGCCCGACCCTCGAAACGAAGCAGATCGAAGGGCTGTATTTTGCGGGTCAGATCAACGGCACCTCCGGCTACGAGGAGGCAGCCGGGCAGGGGCTCATCGCTGGAGCGAACGCCGCGCTGAAGGTCAGGGGCGAGCCGGAATTTATTCTCGGGCGCGACGAGGCTTACCTCGGGGTGATGGTCGACGACCTCGTGACCCGCGGTTGCACCGAGCCGTACCGGATGTTTACCAGTCGGGCCGAGTACCGCTTGATGTTGCGTCAGGACAATGCCGACCTGCGGCTCACGCCCAAAGCGGCGGCGGTCGGATTGGTTGAAGGGGAGCGACTGCGGCGGGTTGAGTGGAAATTGAGCGAACTCGAGCGTGCCGAAAAATGGGTGCGCGAGACGACGCACGATGGTGTGAAGTTGGATCAATGGCTGCGCCGCAGTGAAAACTCCTGGGAGATGCTGCCGGTGGAATTGCACGAGCAATTTCACTTGGACCTCTGGCCGCTCATCGAAACGGACTTCAAGTATGAGGGCCACCTCGGCCGTCAGCGCACGCAGATCGAGCGCATGTCGCGCCAGGAGGGCAAGCGTCTGCCGGATTGGGTGGATTACACCAGCATTCGCGGACTCAAAAAAGAGGCCCAGCTGCGCTTTTCCGAAGTGCGGCCTGCGACGCTGGGTCAGGCTGGCCGCATCCCAGGGATCACCCCTGCTGACATCGCCATCCTCGCCGTATGGCTCGAAAAGTGGGAGCGCACAGGCAGGGACCTTTCTCCGAAAGGTCCGTAAGCGAATGCTGTGTCGCGGCAGAGGCTGATTCTTCCTCGCGGACGCCTTGGAAAGGCGTCCCTGCCAGAATCCGCCTTGACTTCACGATCATTTGGTGGGACTGTCCCACCTATGAAACTGATTGCGGATCAAAAGCGCCGGGTGGTTTTGCCCAAATGCGTCAAGCCTGGCGATGCCTTGGAGCTTTTGGCCATCGGTGATCGGATCATTCTTCAGATCCTCAGGCCGCCAAACGCGCTCACTCCGCCTGTTTCTCCGCATCGACTTGATCCCGCACTTCTCGCCAAGCTCGACCTTGACGAGCCGGCATTTGCCCCGCTTTCCGATGAAGGTCCTGCTTGATACCGGAGTTTGGTTCCGCCGATACCATGGGCTGCCGATGGGGCGCGCCCTGAAAAGTTTTCTCGATCACGAGGTCACGGAATTTCACATCTGCCAGCTAAGTGTCGCGGAGATTTGTTACAAATGGCAACGAGGGCGCCTACCCGGCGTGCCCGATCCCGCCAAGTGGGTCGTCCACTCGCTCGAAAATTTCATCATCCAAAACCTCGACCCCGCGAGCTCGCTGCGTGCCGGTCTTTGGGATTGGGATCACGGAGATCTCGTCGATCGCAGCCTCGCCGCCATCGCCGCCGAAACCGGGCTTACCCTCATTCACACCGACAAAGTTCTGCGCCAATTCAAGGGCTTTCCGCAAAAGTGGTTTAGCAATGTTTCGATGGCGTGAATGGCGCGATGTTTGATGCGCCCCTCGATTCCGGCCGCAGATTATGGATTGACGCCATTGCCCGTGTGCATTGACTCGCTGCATGGCGAAGAGGAAAAAAAAATCCGGTGGCGGGGGATTCGGCAAAATGCGATCCGCCAATCAGTCCGTCACTCCGATGCCCGGATATCAACACAATCCCTTGGGGGCCGGTACGATGTTGAAGTCGATTCGTCGAATCGCCGATAGCGCAAATTTTCAATCGCAGGAAGAGATGGAGCGGTTCATGTATGAGAATGTCATCGGCAAGACTGAGGAGGAAATCGCTAGAATCGCCGATGAGATATCGCCACTCACCCCGGTGGAGCAAGCCGACCGATTGATCGACGAGTTGCCCTCTTCTTTAACGGACAAAGATGCCATTCGCACCGCGCGCGAAGCGCTGGCCATTTCGCCAGAATGTCTGCCTGCTTGGTTGTTGCTTGGCAGACGCGAGCACGACGAGACAAAAGCCATGGAATATTTTGAGGAAGGCATCAAGCGCGGCAAGGAGCGCTTCAAGAATGAAATCGAGTCGGTGCATGAGCACCTCGGACTCTGGGGAAATGTGGAGGCGCGCGATCTCATTCGCCTGATGATTGAAAAAGCGGGCCTACTGCAAAATGCGAAAACCATCGACCAAGCCATCCCCGCTTATCGCGAAATTTTGAAATGGAATCCGGGTGACAATTGCGGTGCGCGGGGCTCACTTTTGTTGATCTTGTTGATCAAGCATGAATTCAAGGATGCTCGTGCGTTGCTTGACGCCTATCCCAACGACAGCGACACAACGATGGCGTGGGGCTGCGCATTCCTTAGCATTGTTGAGATGCTTGAGCGCACAGGTTGCGAGTTGCCTAAGGATGAAACACTGGAGAAATTCAAAACCCCCCAGGATTTTGTTAACAGCTTTGGAGCGGAATTTAATCAGGCTAAAAAAGACATAAAACGCGCGACGGAAATCAACCCATTCGTGCCAATTCTGCTCAATGAAGCGGGCCTTTTTGCCCTCGAGGCGAGCGACACGGCAACCTTTGGTGGGCCCTACGAAGCGATTGAATATCTTCATGTGTGGGCGATCCTTTGGCATGCAGCCGGGCTGCCGATGATCTTCATCATGACTGCTGGGCCAAAGAACATCAAAAAACATCTTAAGAACCGCATGTTAGCGGAAGAGATCCTCGATATTTCCGAACAAATCAAAGACTACGATGGTCCGCCATGGTGGGAGGAGCTTGATGAAAGCGATTCAAACAAAGGAAAAGATGATTAGACGATAGCGACTCAGTCGGCGGAATGAAGTTCGTTCAAAAGCTCCGCGAGCGAGCGAAATATCCGATCGGCGTTTGAGAAATCGAGGCAATCGGTGACGCGATTCGGGATGACCCAAGTCGGCATGCCGGCGGCCTTGGCGGCTTTGAGGCCGTTCATGGAATCTTCGATGACGAGGCAGTGCTCGGGCGTGGCGTCGAGTTGTCTCGCGGCTTCGAGAAAGAGGTCGGGCGCGGGCTTGATGCGTGGAGCGTCACCGCGACAGACGACGGCGTGGAAATTTTTTGCGAGGTCGAGTCGGTCGAGCCAGCCGTCGACCCAGCGGTGTGATGAGCTCGAGGCCACGGCGCATGGAATGTTGGCGGATCGCAAAAATTCGAGCAATTCGATCGCGCCATGCATCGGGCCTTCGTGGGTGAGCTCCGCTTCGATTTCATGTTGCCGGCGCGTGTCGAGATCGTGCCAGTCGAAGGCGCGTCCGGTGAGTTCTTCGAGGTGGGTCTTGGGCGACCATGTGGCGAAGTCGGAGCCGATGCAGCGCGTGTAGACATCAAGCGGCAAGTGCTGGCCGTGGGCTTCGAAGGTTCGTTTCCACGCCTGATAGATTGCCCACTCGGTGTCGACCAGGATGCCGTCGAAGTCGAAGATGACCGATTGGAATTTCACCGGCAAATGGGTTGGCGGATCACATTCGGAAATCATCGCCGAGGTAGTGCTTGCGGGCGATCGGGTCGTTGACGAGTTCATCGGAAGCGCCTTCGAGGATCACGCGTCCGTCGTGAATGAGAAACGCGCGGTCGGTGATCGAGAGCGTCTCGCGCACCGAGTGGTCGGTGATGAGAATGGCGAGCCCGTCGCGATCGCGGAGTTCGCGCACGATGCGTTGGATGTCCTCGACGGCGATCGGATCGATGCCGGCGAAGGGTTCGTCGAGCATGAGCAGGCGCGGGTCGGAGCAGAGCGAGCGGGCGATGGCGAGGCGGCGTTTCTCCCCGCCGGAGAGTGTGATGGCGAGCGACTTCGCGACGCGCGAAATGCCGAAGCGCTCGAGCAGGTCGTGTGCGCGTTCGAGGCGTTGCGAGCGGTTGAGGTTCGGGCGCGTTTCGAGAATCGCGAGCAGATTGTCGAGCACCGAGAGTTTGCGGAAAACCGATTCTTCCTGCGGCAAATAACCGAGACCGAGTCGTGCGCGGCGGTGCATCGGCAGGTCGGAAATGTCGTGGCCTTGAAAGCTCACCGATCCATCGTCGGCAGGGACCAAGCCGGCGATCATGTAGAACGACGTCGTTTTTCCAGCGCCATTGGGCCCGAGCAGTCCGACGATTTCTCTGTCCCTCACAGTGATCGTGACGCCATCGACAACCGCGCGGCCGTTGTAGGTTTTGCGCAAGCCTTTGGCGGCGAGCACGGCGTTGCTGGCATTTTGGCAGGTGGATCCCGGATCGTGCATGGATTGAAAATGCTGGCTTAAGGTTTGTTTTTATCTTCGACCTTGCCGCGCATGTCCCAGCGGCCTTCGGTCACAAAGCTGCCATCCTTTTCAATGCGCAGAATGAGATTTGGCTCCTTTGCACGCATGAAGTTGGTGCCTTGCTTGACCCATGGATAGCCGCCTTGCAGGTGGATGCGGCCGGTCTTGGGATGATAGGTGAAAATCGCGCCGCTTGCTTCGACCGGCAGCTTGCCCGGCTCGGTTTGCTTTTGCAAAACCTTCACCGCGCCGGTGGCGACAATGCGTTCGACATCGCCAAAGCGCGCGCCGACGCCTTTGCCATCGGCAGATTTTTGCGAAGCTTTCTCGCTGGTTTTTTCATCGGGTTTTTTGCCGAGGAAAACTTTGAGTTCGTTCGCGCCCGAGAGATCGAAACGCGGATCTTTCACGACCACATTGCGGAGGTAGACGAAGACCCCCTCATCGGCGTCGAAGTACATGCCGCCGTCGCAGGTCACGAGTGTGTCGTTTGGATCGGCGGGTGCTTCGAGCGGCTGGGCCTCGGGCGTGGTTGGAGCCGTGTCGGCCTTCGCGGGGATTTCCTGTTTTTCAAGAAAGGCTTTCGCGCTGGCGGTGGCGGCGGCCGATGCGTCGAGGTCGGCCTTGAGCGCGCTGCGGGTTTCGCTTGCGGCGTTGCTTTGGGCCGGCGCCTTGCTCACGGCATCGGCATGCATGGCCGTGCGCTCGGCGGGCGCGATGGGTTTCGGTGCGGCATTGAGCACCGGTTGGGCCAGCGCCGCGCCGACCATCGCGGTCGCACGCAGGGTGGAAGAGCGGGATTTCATGGTCGTTTGTTTCTTGGAAAAAATGCGCGTGTCGACCGGGCCACCGAGAAAACCCTCGCCTTGCTCGAAGGCATAACAGAGGCCATCTCCTTTGGCGACGATTTGATCCGAGCTCAGTGTGACAATTTCGGTCGCCTTGAGCGAACCTTTGGCCGAATTGAAAATCGCCTGCTTCAGGTCAACGCGGCCATTCAGTGTTTCGTCCGGATTGAAAAACTCGATGCACACGGTGTCGCCGTGAATCGTTTCGCGATCGACCAGTGTCATTTCCTCGGCGTGCAGCAGGCTCGAGAGTTTTTGGTTCTCATCGTAGCGAGGCAAAAGCACGCCATGCATCTGGCTGCCATCCGGCAAGAGCGAGGTCGTCGGCAATTTGCCGTTGCCCGATGGCAGCGCGGTCACCGCCAGCGCGAGGCGGGTGGGCAGCAAAAGCAAAAGTGGGAGGAATGCGCGCAAGGATTTGGTTCAGCAAATGACCGCAAATCCTGGCTTATTTCAAGGCCATTCTTCAGCGGCCTGAGTGCTAGGAATTTGCTTTTTCATTCGGGACGCAGAATGTCCTTAGGGCCGAACCGCGCAAGGGGAAAAGGGGGCTGCCACATTTTTCAATCCGAGAACAAGCGGAATTCGGGATCAACTCAGGAATGGAATTCGCCGGATTGGATTTTTCCAATCAGCGTCGACACGCCGCTGATCGGTAGGACCGTGATGCGATCCGAGAGCGGATAGGTTTCGCTGCCCGGATAGATAACCCACAGATGTTGAAGGCCCAAATCCTGCAATGCGGTGTGCATGGATTTTGTGGCTTCCGGGGCATCGCTGTGCTTGAACTCAAATCCGAATCGTTGCCCCTGGATCATTAACATCAAATCCAGTTCTGCCCCTCCGTGGGTCGCCCAGTAGTATGCTGAAAGCGACCCGGTGACTGCCACGAGTTGTTCAATGACGAAGCCCTCCCATGAAGCTCCCACCTTGGGATGTCCGCAAATGTCTCCTGCGGACTCCAGGTCAAAGAGCGAGTGCAGAAGTCCAGAATCGCGCACATAAACTTTGGGCGCTTTGAGCTGTCGCTTTTTGAGATTCTCATGCCATGGCGGCAAAACCCTCACCATAAAAGCGCCTGCTAAAATATCCAAATACCTGCGTGCGGTCGGTTCGCTGGAACCCAGTGCGCGAGCAAATTCCGCCCCGTTCCAAACCTGCCCGTGGTAATGGGCGATCATGGTCCAAAACCGGCGCAATGTCTCTGCGGGAACCGTGATCCCAAATTGCGGGATATCCCGTTCGAGAAACGTGCGGATAAAACTTTCCCGCCACACGACGGATGCCGTGTCATCGGGCGCCAGAAAAGATCTTGGGAAACCACCCCTGTGCCAGAGGCTGCGCCACGTCTCAGCGCCGGTCTCCTGGATTTGAAATGGCCCTAAATCCACCAACCCCACCCGACCGGCCAGCGACTCGGACACCCCCTTGATCAGGCTTGGCGAAGCGCTTCCGAGGAGTAGAAAACGCGTCGCTTGGCCTGGCCTGTCCAGAAGCACACGAAGAGTCTCAAAAAGAGATGGTTGGCGCTGAATCTCGTCAATAATCACCAAACCTTCCAATGGCGCCAGAGCCTGCTCTGGAGCTTCCAATCTGCGGCGATCCACCGCTTTTTCCAAGTCAAAGAACGTGATCTTGTTCTCCTTGGCTGCCACAATCCGTGCCAGTGTGGTTTTTCCACACTGCCGGGGACCGGCGAGACCAACAGCCTGGTGTGCAGAAAAGGCTCTCTCAATGGCATGGATGGCATCAACTCGGGCGATCATCCCTGCAGATTATTCCTTGAAAATCGAAACGTCAATATTAGGTTTTCAATCATCGACAGATTTTTGAAGAACATCCAGTTTGTCTGGGAAATAGTTTGAATGCGCGCAAGGATTTGGTTCAGCAAATGACCGCAAATCCTAGCATTTTTCAAGGGCATTCTTCAGCGGCCCCTCAGTTCGAGAAAGCCGTGAGAAAGGCAGGCATTCCGAACCGCTAATGAACACGAAGAGGCAGAGTTATTGGTTATTTGGGATGGATTATTGGGGTAGAGGACGAAGAAGCCGCTTTTTCAAGGAGCGTGGGCATCCTGCCCACCTCTTCAATTCCCGGTAGGGCGATGCGGCCCCGCAGCGCCGACTCTTGCAGAGATGTTCAAACCGCGAATGAAAGCGAAGGAACACGAATGGGAGAGAAGAGGGGATCGTGGATTGTTGATCGTGGATCGAAGAATAAGCCGCTTCTTCATGTGGCTGGAGCATCTTGCTCCAGTCCGTCCTTGGAGCGTCCTGCTCCATGTTCTGCACAGTCAAAGAATCCGCCGCTTTTAATCTAGCTTCTTCTGTCTCCAAGTCCTCTGTCTTTTGCCAAATCGAAACGCCGAGACGCAGAGCACGCAGAGGGCTTCGCGTAGAAGGGAAAGTGATTGGTTATCTGTGGTGGGTTATTGCGCATTGCGCCAAGTAGAATGACACCGGCGGGCCAGCAAAAAAGGAGCTGAGGAAGGTCGTTGCGCCAGAAATAATGACACCCAGATGCAAACGATATCTGGAATCATGAGTCAAAAGAGCAAAGCCGAATATTTAGAGAGTTGCCGAGCGCGGTATTCGAAGCGAAATCGAGCAGGACGAAGCGCGATGATTGACGAAGTCAGCGACGTGCTGGGCTGGAATCGCAAGCACGCGATCAAGGCCCTCAACGGAAAGGTCAGCCTTGGGAAAAAGGCTAGAAGACGAGGTTCCAAGGCGAGCTACTCCGAGGTGGAAAAGGCCGTCATCGTCGGGATCTGGAAGTACAGCGAGCGGCCTTGCGGGACGCGTCTCAAGCAAACCCTGCCGCTCTGGCTGGACAGTTACCAAGCCCGCCACGGTTCGCTTGAAGCCTCCACCCATCAGAAAATCCTCAGCTACAGCCCGCGCACCTTGGATCGCATCACCGCCCCACATCGCAGTGCGGGGAGCGACCGCCTCGGGCGCAAAACCGGCCGTGCCAGCAACCGAATCAAAAAATTCGTACCGATCCGCTGCGGCCCGCAAGCCTTCGACGAGCCGGGTTGGTTCGAGGCCGACACCGTCTCGCATGGAGGCGGAAGCAGCAGCGGGGCCTTTCTTTGGAGCCTGACACTCACCGACTTCCACAGCGGTTGGACTGAGCTGGCGGCGCTTTGGGGCAACAGCGGCGGCGAGGTGCGCGTAGGCCTTGAGCGGATTGAAAAACGCCTACCCTTTCCGATGCTCGGATTCGACTGCGACAACGGCAGCGAATTCCTCAACGAAGTTGTCGAAGCCTACCTCTTACGGCGCAATCGGAGTATCGAGTGGACTCGCTCGCGAGCCTACAAAAAGAACGACCAAGCTCACGTCGAGCAGAAGAATTTCACCCATGTCCGGCAATTGTTAGGTTACGGGCGATTCGGTGATCTTGAGTTACGGGAACAAGTCAACGAGCTCTACGAAAAGGCTTGGCTACCCCTTCGCAATCACTTCACCCCCGTGATGAAACTCATTGAAAAACAAAGGATAGGCAGCAAAGTTCGCAAGAAATACGACACTCCCGCTACTCCCTGCGACCGCCTCCTCAACTGCGCCAAAGTCAGCGAGGAGACTAAAGCTCAACTTCGCGCCACTCGTGCGGCCCTCGACCCAATGGATCTCGCCGCCGACATTGAGGCGCGGTTGGGAAAGATTTTCACCATCGTTGAGCGCATCGAAGAAGACCGTCAGGAAGAAATGGAGCGAGCGGGTGAGTCCCACCCCCTGCGGGCCGCCGCAGGGTCGGACTGCGTTACGGCTTCGGTCGCTATCGCTCCCTGCGCCTCCACTCCGTCCGACCCTGCGGAAAACCTTGTCAAAACCACCCCAAATAACCAAAACCAACCCAAGCGTCGGGTGTCATGAATCCTGGCGCAACGACTTCACCCCTCCGGTGTCATTTATCATTGGCGCAATACGCAC
>Ga0208481_1000607_pt1 | contig 10386 bp, 10 predicted proteins | sample LakMenEpi02Jun10_FD_150662 | JGI IMG/M metagenome (GOLD analysis project Ga0208481, IMG submission 150662) | Freshwater microbial communities from Lake Mendota, WI - 02JUN2010 deep hole epilimnion (SPAdes) | ecosystem: Environmental > Aquatic > Freshwater > Lake > Epilimnion/Euphotic zone ... | reverse complement strand
CGTTGTTTTTTGATAACTGGCCGTTATACGTGGACCCAACAGCCGATGGCCTCACAGGAACGGTTGATCGTTTCATGGCTGCAACTGGTGTATCGATGACTTACGGCGAGGGATACAACGACAACAACGAATACTTCGCAAAGATTCAGCCGTTGCTCGGCAATGGCAAGCCAATTGAAGCCGACATCATTGCACCAACATTTTGGATGGCAGGTCGCTTGATCAATCTTGGTTGGGCAGAGAAGTTGCCAAAAGATCAAATTCCAAACTTTGCAAATCTTGAAGATGGATTTGTGAACCCACCATGGGACCCAACAGGCGAGTACTCAATGCCTTGGCAAGGCGGTGTTGCAGGAATTGCGTACAACATTGATGTAACCGGTCGCGAGATCAAGAGTGTTGCAGATCTGTTTGACCCTGAATTCAAGGGCAAGATCGGAATGCTCACCGAAATGCGCGACACCATTGGTCTTATTTGCATGAGCCTCGGAATTGATCCATCAACGATCACCTCATTCGAAGATGCGGCACCAGCATTTGAAAAACTTGCACAAGCAAAGAACGATGGCCAGATCCGTGCATTCACGGGCAACGACTACACCGATGATTTGGTAAGCGGAAACTTCGCAGCCTGCGTTGGCTGGTCGGGTGACGTGTTGCAACTTGGTAAGGACAGCCCGAATGTGCGCTTCGTCATTCCTGAAGAAGGCGGCACCAGTTGGTGTGACACCATGATTCTTCCAAAGGGAGTGCCTAACGCAAGTGCGGCGGCCAAGTTCATGAACTTCTGTTACGACCCAGTACAGGCTGCACAAATTACGCAGTACGTGCAGTATTTGTCGCCGGTGAAGGGTGTTCGTGACGAACTTGCCAAGCTTGATCCAGAGCTCGCTGAGAACCCGTTGTTGTTCCCAGACGACGCGACCAACGCTCGATTGCGTTCATTCGCGACGTTGAGTGAAGATGTTGAAGCGAAATTCGATGAGGAATTCTCGGCAATTACCGGCGCGTAAGCACCGTTCAAAACGCTGAACATCACATGACCGCAACGGTCGTCCGCCAAAACCGAATCGCGCATAATGCCGATCGCGTTGGGTTGGGCGCAATGATTGTTGCCTCAATCTGTTTGGTGGCGCTCGGAACTCGTTTGGTCAGCGGCCCAATGGTGTCGGTGATTGTGCTGGTTCTGGTCCTCGATCTCGTTGGGGTGCTGGTGCTTGCCGCGCGCGGTGGGCCAGAGGCCAGGCGTTTATTGGCCCCGTATGGTCTGCTGAAACCGGGCATGTTGTGGTTGGCGTTGTTCTTCTTGGCGCCAGTCTGGTCGTTGCTGCGAATATCTCTCTCCACAAAAGAGAGCCGATTCTCGGTTAACTACGACTTCAACTGGGCGTTTCAGAACTACACGAAAGCGTTCAGCGATTTCGGTTCTCAGTTTCAGCGAGCTTTTCTGTATGCAGCAATTGCCACGGTGCTCACGATTGCCATTGGTTATCCACTTGCTTACGTGATTGCGTTTCGTGGTGGAAAATACAAGAACATCTTGCTTGGACTTGTGGTCATTCCATTTTTCACGAGTTATCTCATCCGCACTATCGCGTGGTCAACCATTCTGGCCGACAGAGGTTTTGTTGTTCGCGCCATGAACGCTGTTGGCCTTGGGGATGTTTTTGAATGGCTGCACATTATGGATAACGGCAAACTGCTGAATACTCCTGCAGCGGTAATCGGAGGACTGACGTACAACTTCCTGCCGTTCATGTTGCTTCCCATTTATGTGAGCCTTGAAAAGATTGATGTCAACTTGGTGAACGCTGCAGGAGACTTGTACTCCAGTGCCACACGAGCATTTCGCAAGGTGGTGCTTCCACTTTCAATCCCTGGAGTTTTTGCTGGAACGCTCTTAACATTCATTCCGGCAGCCGGCGACTTCGTGAACGCACAGTTTTTGGGCAACCCGAACACCACCATGATCGGTAACTCCATTCAGGACCAGTTTTTGAAGCAGAACAATTATCCAGTTGCGTCAGCCATGGCGGCTGTGCTCATGGTCAGCATTGCAACGCTGGTGCTGTTGTACACGCGCATCTTCGGAACCGAGGACTTGGCATGATGCGCAAACGCACCAAGTTTGGGCGCTACGCCTTAAATGTATTTGCAGGCCTTGGTCTGGTGTATTTGTTTGCGCCGATCTTTTTCATTGTTGCCTTTAGCTTCAATAAGCCAAAAGGAAATTTCAACATTGCGTGGCAGTCGTTTACTTTTGACAACTGGCTTCATCCATTCGCCGAGGAATCACTCACTCGTGCTTTGTGGAAGAGCATGGAGATCGCAGCGGTCTCTACCTTCATCTCCACCATTTTGGGTTCGCTGATCGCTGTTGCGCTGTCTCGATACAAGTTCCGTGGCAGCGGAGGTATCAACTTGTTCTTGGTGCTCCCGCTGACCACACCCGAAATTGTGCTCGGTTCGTCGCTTGCAACCTTGTTCCTTGGCCAAAACTTCATTGACTTTGGGATGACGACCATCATCATTGCTCACGTCATGTTTCAAGTCAGTTTTGTGGCGCTCACGGTGCGCGCACGAATTCGTGGCTTCGACTGGACGCTTGAACAAGCCGCACAAGATCTTGGAGCTTCGCCACTGCGCACGTTCATGAAAGTGACGTTTCCGTTGATTTTGCCTGGAATTTTGGCCGCAGGACTGTTGGCATTTGCACTGTCAATTGACGACTTCATCATTACGTTCTTCAACTCTGGGCCTGTGCAGACATTCCCGCTGCAGATTTATGGTGCATCGCGTGTTCGCATTCCACCGCAAATCAATGTGCTTGCTTCGATGATTCTGTTCCTGAGCGTTGCCATTTTGATGACAGCAACCATTGCGGGAATGCGTAAGTCTGCCGAGAAGCAGGCGACTGCAAAGAAATTCAAACTGCTGCATCGCAAATAATGTCGCGGTCCCATTACGAAGTTCTCGGCGTATTGCCGTCTGCGTCCCAGGATGAAATTCGTGTGGCGTATCGAATGCGAGCGCGCGAGGTTCACCCTGATACAGCGGCTGGGAAACGAAGCGATGCTTCGATGCAGATGGCACACATTGCCGAGGCGTGGCGCGTGCTGTCGGATACAGCCCTGCGTAGGGCGTATGACGCCGCGCAAAGTCGCGGATATTCACAACCGGTTGCGGAGCCTCAGGAGCAATTCTTCAACGTGCCGGTGCAAAGAGCGTCCTTTCCGTGGCGCATGATTGTCTTTACGGCAGGAGGTTTGATCGCGCTCGTGCTGGTGCTGAACGCCCTTTCAGGCCCTGCTGTTCCGCTTGGCCCAGACGGACTGTTGCAGGCTGGGTCGTGTGTTGTGGTGAATGAGAATCAGCTCGCAGTAGAAGTGGACTGCGCAGAAGAGCACACCGGTGTGGTGAGAGCGTTGGTGGGGTTCGACATGACGTGTCCTACAGATACGCAGCCCATTCGCGATCGTCAAGGAATGGGAATCGCCTGCGTTGTTCCGAGTTAGCACTGCAGAGAACTAGTCTTTAGCCGTGGCCAAGCAGTGTGAACGTCCTGGTTGTAAAGAGCCGGCAATAGCCGCTTACTTCCTTGACTCTGCTGAATTGCTGATGACCCTGGAAAACTACGTTCCAGTTGATGGCATGCAAGTGAATGGTCTGTGTCGCAGGCACGCTGACGCATTGGTTGTACCACGCGGTTGGCGAATTGAAGACAAGCGCGAAAATGTTCCGCGTCTGTTTCCTGTAACGGCTCCGTCTGAAAAGCCAAAAGCGAAAGATGTAGCGCCAAAGAAAACGGAACCGAAGAAGAGTCGCGCCAAATTGCCGCGTCCGAGCATTTTCGATGAGTTGAAGAACGAGAAGAAGGTGGAAGTGGAGTTGGAAGAAACCAAAGCCATTCCGTGGAGTCCACAATTTGATCACACCGATGATTTAGGTGGAGTGCTTCGCCCGAAAGGTCGTCTGCTCAGTCGAGCTTTCAACTTTGACGACACGAATGCAGATGGGCTCGAGCGCGAACCGTTTGACGAAAACGACATTCCGTAATGTCAATCGACGTTCGTGCGTCGCTTGATGCCGATGTTCCAAGTGAGCGACTGTTTGCAGTAATCCGCGATCTTGGTACGTATCCACAATGGATCGACATTGTTCACATTGCACAAGCTGGTGAGCTCGTTGATGGCCTTCAATCTTGGAACGTTGAGCTGCGAGCAAAAATTGGCCCGTTTGCCAGGTCTAAGCGTTTGCGAATGGTGCGCACAACAGACGAGAGCCCCAACACGGTGGTGTTTGAACGTCGCGAAAATGATGGGAAGAAACACGCACCATGGGTGCTTCGCTCGGTGGTAATTCAAGCCGATGGCACGTCCACCTTGGATGTGCATCTCCACTACGGAGGCTCATTGTTTGACGGTGGAATTGTTGAGCGAGTGCTGGCTGATCAAATTGTGAGTGGCAAAGCCAAACTCAAACAATTCCTCGCCGGTTAGTCAACTTCACTGGCTGACCCGCAGCCAATTGTCCACACGCAGCATCAATGTCGGTGCCGCGGTTGCGACGCACGGTCACGTTGACACCCAAGTCTTCTAACTGCTGAGCAAAGGCTCGGACGTCAGCTGCACTCGTGCCTTTGGTTGGCCATCCCGGTGTTGGGTTGAGCGGGATGAGATTGACGTGCGCTGAAGGCGTGAGCTGACCGCAGAGCTGAGCCAGTTCGCGGGCATCGCGCGGCTGGTCGTTGATGCCATCGATCATGGCCCACTCAAAACTGATGCGACGATTTTTGTTGTCGAGATAGTCGCGACAAGCCTGCATCAGTTCATTGATGGGGTAGCGCTTGTTAATTGGAACAAGTTCGTCGCGTAACACGTCACGAGCGGCGTGCAGAGACACGGCAAGGTTGACAGGTAACGGGCGAGTGGCAAGTTTGCGAATGCCAGGAACAATGCCAACAGTAGAGATGGTGAGGTGTCGAGCCGACAACCCGATGTCTCCGTGAATGCGTTCGACCGCTCCCCACACCATTTCTTCGTTGGCGAGTGGTTCGCCCATGCCCATGAACACCACGTTGGCTAAGCGTTGCTTGCGCTTCGCGCTTTCGCGTGCTGCGTACACCACTTGTTCAACAATTTCGCCGACAGTGAGATGTCGAGTGAATCCTGCTTGTCCAGTTGCGCAAAACCCGCACGCCATGGCACAGCCGGCCTGAGTGCTGACGCACACCGTTGCTCGTTCTTTGTAGTGCATGAGCACGGTTTCAATGGGGTGACCGCCGTCTGCGAGCGACCACAGGAACTTGATGGTGTCGCCCTTGTCGCTCACGCTTGCGGTGGTGAGATGCAATGAATTGGGGAAACCCTGAATGAGTTCTTCGCGCACGGCGCCAGGCAAAGTAAGAATTTGGGACGGTTCGGCAAACTGCGTGTACAGGCCTTCCCAAACTTGCTTCAATCGAAATGCCGGCTGACCGCTGAGGAGCCCTGCAATGTCTTCACGTGTTGCATCGTAAAGACTGGTCATGCATTCAGTTTAGAGGTGCTTTTGCGCCAACTTCTCGTAATCAAGCATGCGAGCACGAAGAACATCAAGACTTGAGGTCCAGAATGCAACGTCGGTGACATCAATGCCGAAAGCTTGGCCGAGTTCCTCTGCAGTATCCATTCCCGCGCGCGACAACACCGTGTCGTAGTTTTCACGGAAATGATCAGGGTTTGACTGATACTTCGCATATAAGCCCAAGCCGAATAGCAGCCCATACGTGTATGGCCAGTTATAAAAGTGGCTTCCGTAATAGTGAGGCTTGAGCACCCACATATGTGGGTGGCGAGTGCTCTGGTCGAGACCGTCGCCGTATGCATCCGACTGGGCTTGCAACATGATTTCGTTGAACTCACTCACGCCAAGCGTGCGGCGCTGACGACGTGCAAACACTTCTGTCTCAAACAGGAAGCGACTGTGGATGTCGACCACTACTTGAGCAGCACCGATGAGGTTGACGTCCAGCAATGCGAGGCGCTCGTCGCCTTCCATGCGCGAAAGTCCATCTTCTACAACGAGTGTTTCGCAGAAGATGCTTGCTGTTTCGGCGAGCGCCATAGGTAGTCGCTTTTGCAGAGGCGTGCGGTGGGCGAGCTGGGTGTTGTGATACGCGTGTCCAAGCTCGTGTGCGGTGGTCTGCGCAGAATCCACACTGCCGCTCCAGTTCAATAACACGAGCGAACGGTCATCGACGAATGGCATGCAGAACGCACCACCGCTTTTTCCTTCACGAGGCTCGGCATCGAGCCATTGCTCGTCAATTGAACGATCTACAAGTTGTGCAAGTTGATCGCTGTAACTCGCAAATGCATCTTTAACCAGGGTGATTCCGTCATCCCAGGAAATTGCACCTGGTGAGATGTGTAGTGGTGCAAAGAGGTTCCACCAGGACAAACCGTTGGTGTCGCCGTGCAGTTGCGCCTTTACTCGCATCCAACGACGGAAGTCGGGAAGTGAAGCCGAAATGGCTGACTGCATGGCTGTGAACGTTGCATTGCTCACCGAGTTGGAATACAGCGATGCATCTATTGGTGCTTTCCACTGTCGACGCTTATTCACGGTATTCGCTTCACCCTTGATGCTGTTCATTGCTGCTGCGCATGCAACTGCAACGGTTGGCCACGCGCGCATTTCTGCTTCGTATGCGGCTTTGCGAACTGCAAGGTCATTGTCTGTTGCAAGACCGCGAACTGCTGCGATCGGCATTGTCTTTGTTCCGGTAGGAAGATGTACGTCTACCGATAACTGCGAAGTGAGATCGCTCTGCAAGCGTCCCCATGCCGATGAGCCAGTTGTACCAAGTTCGGCGTATAGGCCCTCTTCGGCTTCACTCATTTGGTGAATTGCACGGTCTTGAAGGCGAAGTAATGGCCCCAGGTGTTCGCGAGCCTCATCACTTACCTGCTGCAGTGCATTGGCATCAAGGCTGGCAACCCAGTCGGCAAGTCGAGCGAGTAGTGGAGAGATGCGTGCATCGAGGTCTTCAATTTCGCTGAGCAGTCCCTGGGCTTGCTCGTGACGTGAATCGGTGCTGACTGTTGCATAGACATATGAAAGGAGGATCTCCTGCTCATCAACTGTCTTATTGAAGGTCTGAATTACCACATCTGCGGCTGCACCATCTTGTGCGTTCGGTGTGCGAGGTTCGATGGAACGAATGTTGTGCGTTTCACACAGTGCTTCAAGCCGAGCCACATTCGAACCAGCACGTTCCATAGCGTCGGTGAATGAACGAGCAGTAAATGACTCATGGACGTCGGTGACTGACCAGCGTGGAAGTGGGGTTTCGTTTTCAGCAGTAAATGACATGCCGAAAAACTAGTTCACATCTCCAACAAACGCACGTTGCTGGTTGGTGACGCTAAAGCCAAGTGACTTGTACAGCCTGACCGCACGCTCGTTATCGGCATCGACGTGCAGCATGCCTGTAGAGATTCCAGCACGCTGTAAGTGGGTGAGACCGGCGATGGTGAGGGCACGTCCAAGTCCTTTGCCGCTAAATCGTGGGTGAACTGCAATCACGTAGATTTCGCCAAGCACGGGAGCGGTATCAAGATGCACTTTTGTCCAGCAAAAGCCAGCAAGTTCGTCGCCCTCGTTGAGCAGCAAAAATCCGTTCGGGTTAAACCACGGCTCTTGTTTGCGTGAGTCAAGTGTGGACTGGGTCCAACCTCCTTGTTCTAAGTGATCTGCAAACGCAGCATTGTTCACTGCAAGCCAACGCTCGTCATCGACGCCGCTTTGAAATGGAGTGGTCACAATGTCGGTTGCTTCATGCAGAGGCAGTGCTACCCGCATTTGCAGCGTCGTGCGGCCCTCGTTGAGTCCAATTGATTCGGCAAGCGTCTTGTGAATTTCGTTTGGTTCAAAAACCCACCAATGCACGTGGCCACCACCGGCTTCACGAATTACTTTGATTGCTTCAGACAACAGTTCTGGTCCGATAGATGCCATTTCATAGCGATGATGAGGATGCACGACGAGGTCAAGTGCCCACGAATCATTTCCGCGAGACACTTGGCAATAGGCAACGAGATGATCGTGCCCTGGTTGCCAACCCAACAGTCCTACATAGCCAGGTCGACCGCCTTGACGAAGATCGATCCATAAATGGTCGGAGAGTGGGCGTTGTCCATCGGCACGTTCGACGGCGAGTAACAACTCGTTAACTTCGGACAAATCATCGGATGGCAGTCGACGTTTGATGTCCAGATGGGCCATAACGCTCAGGCTATCGGTGTGACTCGCTAGTGTTCGGAACCATGGCCGCCAAGAAAGCAACTGCAAAGAAGGTCGCTAAGAAGCCCGCCAAAAAAGCGCCAAAGAAGATCGTGGATCGTTCGGCTGAAATCTTGAAGCGACTCAAGGTGATTTACCCCGTAGCAATATGTGAGCTCACGCATGAAAACGCTTTCCAACTACTTGCCGCCACTATTTTGTCTGCGCAGTGCACCGATGCCCGCGTGAACATGGTGACTCCTGCATTGTTTGCAGAGTTTCCAACTGCAGAGAAATTGTCTCAGGCAAATGTCCAACGTGTTGAGGAGCTGGTTCGTTCGACAGGTTTCTATCAAACGAAAGCAAAGAATCTCATTGGCATGGCATCAGCAGTGATGACACGTTTTGGTGGAGAAGTTCCACGAGAAGTAGAGGATTTGATCACGCTTCCAGGTGTAGGTCGCAAGACTGCAAACGTGTTGCGAAGCGTCGTGTTCGATTTACCTGGACTGGCTGTCGACACACATGTCGGTCGGCTTTCGCGTCGTCTGGGCCTCACGGTTGAAGAGGATCCGGTAAAGGTTGAATACGAATTGAACGCACTCTTTCCACCACAGGACTGGGGTGGCTTCAGCCTCAGACTCATCCTTCATGGACGTCGCGTGTGCGATGCCAAAAAACCAGCGTGTCATTCGTGTGAATTCAGCGACATCTGTCCATCTTCAGCGATGCCGAGGGCACAAATGGCTAAATCTGCGGGATCTCGCAGCAAGAAGTAGCCCCGCAAATTTTGCGCCAAATATTCATATTCGCTAATTTATGTGCTCCGCCTAGACGTATGTTTAGAGCGAAGGCGATTTCGGGTCCGCCGCCTGAAGTCGCGTGATACGGGCCCCTTCGGGGGCCCTTGTCATATCTCCAATCAGTTTTCTGAGGGCGCCGTCTAGGATTTCGCGGTGCCTCGCGATATTTCCTCCAACACAGCAAGTACTCGCGCAGAGCTTGCTGCACTCGCAAGCACACTGGAGCAATGCAGAGACCGCATTTCGGCACTTGCGGAAACGCGTGCAATGGCGGTTCGCGACCCCAACAACGCCGACTCAGGAGATGACCTGCTGACTGCAATTTATGAAGCGGAACGCGGCCTGAATAATTCCATTCGGTTGGTGCAACGTGCGGCGAAGCAGGGTCGCTTGTAATGAATATCTATCCAAGCCGCGAAGAGTTCCAAAAACTTGCAACTGCCAACACCGTGATTCCAGTGTGGACCGAAATGCTTGCCGACGTAGAGACACCGGTTGCTGCATATATGAAACTGGTGGGTGATAAGCCAGGGTTCTTGCTTGAGTCTGTAGATCACGGAGAACGCTGGAGTCGTTATTCATTTGTGGGTCGCGACCCTCTTGCCACGTTGACACTTCGGAACGGATCTATCACTGTTGATGGCGCGCTTCCTCAACACATCAATACACAAGACGGAATGTTGGCTGCAATGGAATCTTTGCTCGCCGTATACAAGTCTCCATTGTTCCCAGAACTTCCACCGCTGCAAGGCGGACTCATGGGGTTCTTGGGGTACGACGTAGTGCGCGAAGTTGAACAACTACCAAACGTTCCTCGCGACGATCGCAATCTTCCCGATGCGGTGATGTGCATGATTGGATCGCTCGCTGCCTTTGATCATTGGAAGCAACGTGTGTATCTGTTGGAAAGCGTTCCAGTATTTGAGTTGAGTGCAGCACAAATTGATGCCGCTTACGACGAAGCAATCGTGCGTATCCATGGTGCAGTTGCCGACTTAACGAAACCGCTTTCGTATTTACCGGTTGAACCTCCCACCGAAGATGACAAGAAGCAACAGTTTGTTGCACCTGTAAATGGTTCCGACTACCAGCGTTCAGTGGAGTCGGCAAAGGAATACATTCGCGCGGGCGACATCTTCCAAGTGGTGTTGTCACAACGGTTCGATATTGAACTCGATGCCGAGCCTTTCGACATGTATCGCGTGCTTCGCCAAGTGAACCCAAGCCCGTATATGTATTACGTGAAGCACGATGACGTGACCATTGTGGGCAGTTCGCCAGAGCCGATGGTGCAATTGCAGGGTGGGCGAGTAATCAG
>Ga0208481_1000602_pt1 | contig 10461 bp, 6 predicted proteins | sample LakMenEpi02Jun10_FD_150662 | JGI IMG/M metagenome (GOLD analysis project Ga0208481, IMG submission 150662) | Freshwater microbial communities from Lake Mendota, WI - 02JUN2010 deep hole epilimnion (SPAdes) | ecosystem: Environmental > Aquatic > Freshwater > Lake > Epilimnion/Euphotic zone ... | reverse complement strand
GAGACTTTAAACGGACATGGAGGGACGATAAGACCACTTGTGGCGTGTTTCATTGAAGTGTCAAGAATCACCGCACCTTCAGGTCGGTGAGTATGTCAACAAGAATGTCTATCAGCATTGCAATCTCTCACTCAATTTACAACCTAAAAAGCTTGAAAAAGCAGCAATGTTAAATCATATTGTAGATGCTATTTGCGACGGTAAGGTGATTGGTTGGTTTCAGGGGAGAATGGAATTTGGCGCAAGAGCATTAGGTAATCGTTCCTTGATAGCTGATCCACGTCGCGCTGATATGCGGGATATCATCAACCTAAAAATTAAATTCCGAGAAAAATTCCGTCCTTTTGCTCCCAGCATTCTGGAGGAATTTGTCGGAGAATACTTTGAAATTGATGAACCTGTCCCCTTTATGGAGAAAGTTTTCAAAATTCGTCCCGAAAAAAGAGAAAAAATCCCCGCTGTGACTCATGTAGATGGAACTGGAAGATTACAAAGTGTCAGTCGCCATACCAATTCTCTTTACTGGGAATTGATTAATACATTTTACCAGCGTACAGGTATTCCTTTACTTCTAAATACATCCTTGAACGAAAATGAACCTATTGTGAGGACACCCCAAGAAGCTATCCAATGTTTTTTAAGGACAAATATGGATAGCTTGGTTTTGGGGTGTTATTATATAGATCGTAGTTTTATATAATATTGAATTAAGTAGGTGGGTTGTATATCTAAGTTTAATTCTTGCGGGCTGGGCATTCCTGCTCTAGTGTATAAATTAGGTTTTAGCTTAACAAAGTTGCCCGGATGAGCTATTTAAGTTAAGTATTAGGTATTGTAACAAAGGTGAATAAGGCTAAAACTACTTTTTCCCTTTTTTATGCCCACGAAATTTTTACACCAACCTACTTGTACCGTTCCCCGGCTATTCACCCCGAAAAAATCTATGCCCGAACAGCAAATTACAAATAATATAAATTCTCCCCATAATATCACTCCTACTTCTACATTATTTCCCAATTCCACATTTTCCCAATTTTCAGAAGAAGCTAGTGATTTTAACTTCAGATCCTTTATTGGTTTTTTGCAGCGCCGAGCGTTTGTCATTTTCGGGGTGACTACCCTGGCTATGACTGGTGTTATTTATTCAACATTTAAACAAGTACCAATATATGAAGGTAGCTTTCAAATATTAGTTGAATCTGTTAATAGTGACAGTGAACTAGGAAAAATCAACCTAGGAAGCGATAATCCTCTTCGTTCAACTGGATTAGATTATGAGAGTCAAATTCAAGTTCTTAAAAGTCCAGAACTGCTGCAAGATTTCATCAAGAAACTACAAAAATCTAATCCTGACATAACTTATTCTGCTTTTTTGCGAGGTTTAACTATTCGTCGCTTGGGACAATCAAAAATCATCCAAGTCAACTATCAAAGTGATAATAGTCAAAAAATTAAACTTGTATTAGATCCACTTGCTGATTTCTATTTAAAATATAGCCTCAACAAGCGTCAAACTAAGCTACGTCAGGGACTCCAATTTGTGAACACAAAACTACCTGATATCCGAACTAGGCTAGGACAATTGCAAAGAGAAATGCAAGCATTTCGCCAAAAATACAATTTTATTGATCCAGAAAACCAATCTCAAGTAATTTCTGTACAAGTTCAATCTCTAACACAACAAAGACTAGATATAAATCAAAAGTTAACCGCTGCGAGGGCTAATTATGTCAGGTTAAGCAAACAGGAGGAACAGTTAGCAATCCTGAATAATGCTCCTCTTTATCAACAATTAATTAGTCAACAACGCCAATTAGACATCCAGATATCTGGAGAATTAGCCAGATTTCAACCCGATAATCCAGTTATCCTCACCTTAGAAGAAAAAAGAGCTAACCTTTTACCAATTATTCAAGCAGAAGCCACACGCACTATTAATATCAGAATATCTGAAGCTGCAACCCTAGTTAAACAGGTGGAAACAGATAATCAATATCTGGCACAAGTAGAAAAAAAACTACAACAAAAATTAGATCAGTTACCAATTTTATCTCGACAATATGTTGATATCCAACAGAATCTTCAAATAGCCAATGACAGTTTAAATCGGTTTTTAGCTGCTCGTGAACAATTGCAAATAGAAATAGCCCAAACAGAACTACCTTGGGAATTAATTCAGGCGGCTAGTCAGCCCCAAGATCCAATTTCACCTGATATTCCCCGCAATTTACTGTTAGGATTTGTGGCTAGTTTTTTGTTGGGTATAGGCGCTGCTCAAGTCAGAGAACAGACTGATAATACCTATCATAGTGTTGACAATCTTCGGGATAAGACAGGACTACCTTTATTGGGTTCACTTCCCTTTGATAAAAACTTAGTTAAGAATCAATCTTCAAATCCCACAAATATATTTTCAGACGGCGTTCTTAAAGGTGTGGATAAACTAGCTAACATTCCTCATCATCGGTCTTCTCGTTATTATGGTCAGGGATCATTTTGGGAATCCTTACAAATTTTATATAATAATATTCAACTACTTAATTCTGGTCGGCCAATTAAGTCTTTCGTTGTTTCCTCTGCTATTCCAGGAGATGGTAAAAGTACGGTGGCATTTCATCTAGCGCAAACAGCTGCAGCTATGGGGAAAAAGGTATTACTTGTAGATTGTGATCTCCGCAAATCCGAGATTCATAAACTAGCACAGTTAAATAATCTATGGGGATTAAGTAGTTTAATTTCTTCAGATATGAGTGTGGGGCAAGTAATTCAAGAAATACCTCAATTGGCTAGTTTATCTGTGATTACTGCAGGTCCCATACCACCCGATCCTACCAGGTTGTTGTCATCAGATAAAATGGGTCAAATGATGGACTATTTCTCTGAGAATTTTGATTTAGTGATTTGTGATTCTCCACCTTTATCGGCACTAGTAGATGCTAGATTAGTGGCAGTTCATGCTGATGGTGTGATACTAGTTGCAAGGATTGATAAAACAGATAAAACAGTCTTAAAGCACGTCCTTGAGACTTTTAAAACATCTCCCGTCAATTTACTGGGATTAGTTGTGAACGGTGAGAAATTCCGAGGAGTGGCATACAATTACAATTACAATTACACTTCCAAGTCAAGTGTAGTTCGTGCTAATATACCAAAAAATGAAGAAGTTAACTGATACTACCGATGTAATTTAAATGTTTGATCATACTCCTGGCGTTATCTAGATCCCATAAATCGGTAACTAGCAGCTAGGAGTAAATTATAATACTTCAGGATATTCAGGTTGTTATTAAAAATGGGCAGGAGGAGAATCGAACTCCTATGACCTCACGGTCGCCGCATTTTGAGTGCGGTGCGTCTACCAATTCCGCCACCCGCCCTTGGGTGTCACTCTTCTGATTATAGCCTATTTTTTTATTTTGGCAATAGGGAATTAGGTTTAATTGAAAAATTTTTTTGGTAACTGGCTAACCAAGCGAGAATTAGAGCGTTTTCCCCACTGATGAGGTACAAAATTAAATCATGAAACTCTTGTGGTGCGGGCATCTTGCCCGCTAGATATAGGTAGCACAGCCGCTAAGTTTAAGAACTGATGTGCTATAACTTATCCTGTGGCTAAGTAAGAGCTATCCAATCCCAAAAACCGAACCAACTGTAGACTTAATTGAATTTCCGGCATCCTTTAAAGCTTGACTGAATGGTTGCTTATTTTGCAAAAATACCCGCGCACAATTGCGTCCTGGCATTCCCGAAATTGAACCACCGGGGTGTGTTCCTGCACCAGTTAAAAAGAGATGATCAATGGGGGTTTTATAATTAGCTAATTCGGGCAAAGGTCGGAAAAAGATCATTTGATCCATAGTCATATCAATATGATAATAATTACCTTTATATGCTCCCAATCTTTCTCCTAATTCTGCTGGACTTTCTACCCTTCTAGCAATAGTTGCTTTTTTCACATTAGGGGCATAAGTTGCTAATTTATCAACTACCCTATCTGCAACTTTATTTTTCAAATCATCAGTCCAACCAGTACCTTTTAAACCTGTACCTTTTGCACCAGCAATTTGATAAGGAGCGAAAAATTCAATCCATAAAGTATGTTTCCCAGAAGGTGCTAAACTAGGGTCAAGGGCGCTAGGCATAACCACATACATAGAAGGGTCAGAATCGGGAATTTCGCCAATTGTACATTTATTATGAGCCTGTTCAACATGATTCATGGAATCAGCAATTAAAATTGAACCAATGAGATATTCATCTTGATGATTGTGGTGAGAAAAATGCAAAGGTTCATCTAATGCTAAATCTATTTTGAGGATGGTTTCATTGTTGTTAATAATGCGCCGTTCTAACCTTTCCCATAAATTAGGATCAACGGCATCAATATCACTTTTTTCTGTCATTTGTAAGAATAATCTTTGGGCATCAATATTAGAAATTACTCCATGTTTTGCTAGATATTCCTTACTACCAGTCACCCTGACTCCTACCGCTTTAGCATCATCAATTAAAATCTTTTCCACGTGCTGTTCCGTGAGAATTACCCCACCTTTACTATTAACTAATTTCACCAATGCTTGTACCAATGCACCTGTACCGCCGCGAGGTCTAGCCATACCAGGATGATGACGCATAGCCATCATCATTACTCCAATTGCGAGATTTTTTTGTGAAGGTGGCGCACCTAATTCTGATGCTAATCTAGAAAGTGGTGCTTTTAAAAATTCTTCATCAAACCATTCATTAAGAATATCCTCTGCACTATTTAACATTGTCCGCACAAAATCAAAGCTTTTAGCAGGAGAACCGACAACAGAAAATAAATCTTTAACTTGTTGAAGATTGTAATTACCAAAAATATCTATAATTGATTTGGGTGGGGCATTAAACATGGGAATCATGGCGTTAATTGCCCGTTGCCAATAATTGGTAAATTCGGCATATTTTTTAGCATCTCGTTGATTATAACGAGCGATTTCTGCACAGGTTTTTTCTAAGGATTTGTGTGCCAAGAAATATTTACCGTCGGGGTGAGGACAAAATACAACTGGGTCACATTCTAGATATTCTAAGCCGTATTTTGTGAGTTCTAATTCTTCCACCACTGGACCTAAATGAATAAATTCATGATCAATGGCACAGAGGTTAAATTTAAAACCTGGTGCTTCTGGGATACATTCTTCGGTTGTAGCTGCACCACCGGGAACAGGGCGTTTTTCTAATAGTAGAACACTATAACCTGCTTTAAGTAAATAAGCCGCACAAACTAACCCGTTGTGACCAGCACCGATGATAATAACGTCGTATTCTTGCATATCTTGATGACATAAAAACCTGGCTCTTTTATATTATTATATTTAGAGAATGTAAGCAAGGTTTTAAAAAGGCGATTAAAAATCACTTCTACAAAAATAAAGTCCACCTGGGTGGAAAAATTCAGGATTTTCACTTACATACTATCTGAATTTTATCTGTGTATCCATGTTTTTTAATCACCTGTGATCTTAAACTTTTACTGATTCTAGATTTACAGATGGTTGTTGACGAAGATTCTGAATTTGTAGATTAATAGCAGCATTTGGTCCTGTAACTAAACCCCGTCTTTGAGGTTTAATTTCATGGGTATCAACTAATTTCATTGACCATGTTTTTAGAACTTTAGCTAATATTAATTTCATTTCCATTTGGGCAAATGCTAAACCTATACAACGTCTTGCACCACCACCAAAAGGTAGAAATTCATAAGGTGAAAATTGTTTTTCTAAAAAGCGTTCTGGGCGAAATTTTTCATGTTCAGGATAAATATCTTCGCGGTGATGAGTTAAATAAATTGAACCTACGACAATTGTACCTGGTTGGAGTTGATAACCACAGAGAGAAATAGGGGTTTTAACTCTTCTGGGAAAAGTTAACATTCCTACGGGATAGATCCTTAATGTTTCGTTACAAACAGCAGTTAAATATGGCAATTTAAAGATAGTATTAGAATCATAATTTGTTCCTAAACTGTCCAATTCGGCTAATAACTTTTCTCGAACTTCTGGGAATTTATGAATCCAGTAAAAAGCCCAGGAAATAGCTGTAGCTGTAGTTTCATGACCTGCGACTAATAAAGTCATCAATTCATCTCTTAATTCTGCATCTGTCATAGCTTGACCGTTTTCATCTTGAGCAGACATAAGTAAATTAAGAATATCTGTACGGTCAGGATCAAAATTTTCTCTTCTTTCTTGAATTTCCTGATAAATGAGTTGGTCAGCTTGTTCCTGTTTCTTCATTTGTCGTTTCCAAATTTCCGAAATCCCAAAGGTTTCTTTTAATTTAGGAAAATAGAGAAAAATGACTCTCCAAGGAGTGCTACCCTGTTCTAAAATTGCACAAAGTAAATGTTTAAGTTTTTCTGCACGTTCTCCTTCATAAATGCCAAAAACAGCTTCCATCATTACCTGAAGAGTGATATCTTGGGTAATAGTCCTAATATTAAAAAATTGATTTTTTTGTTGTTGATTAAAAACTTTTGTGGTGATATTCTCAATTAATTCGGCATAAGTTCGCATTCTTTCCCCGTGAAAAGGAGGCATAATTAATTGACGTTGACGTTGATGTGCTTTATCACTCAGACTAATAACAGAATTTTTGCCCAGTAAATATTCAAAAAGACTGTTTAAATCTCCTGGTGCTTCCAATTCTTTTTGATCATTACTTAATACCTCCTGCATAGCTTCAGGAGAATGAATAAATAACATTGGTGGTAAATTATCCTGTAATTTTAGAGCAAAAATATCTCCATATTTTTTAGCACATTCCACCATATAAGGCATGGGTCTGAATATCCAGTTTAAAACTTGAATAGTAGATGATGTTTTTGGTCCTGGTATTATTTGCATAATATTCTCCTGTTGTGATCAAAAAGTCAATTGTATAATAACTCAACTTCAATTATAAATCATTTTGGAGTAATTAGAACTCTTCACCCAAAAAAAATTTAAAAGCCAGCCAAATTATTCTCAATTTCTATCTACAGATACTCGCTAACAACAAACTTTCAATACAATTTAAACAAGTGATTAATTCCCTTCTTCTTCCTTCTTGTACTTGCTACCTTGATGGTTCATTTCATCAATATCTGCAACCAAACACAAAATAACTGAAAAATCAATCATCACTTAGTTATAGTAATATTCAGAAAAAGCAATTAATTATTAGAACCTTAAAGATGTAAAATATTGATTAAATTAAACCAGAATCTCTAGTTTTTCGATTTTATTAAGGTACTCAGCATGACAGCAATTACGCAAAATACAACTTCCGCAGTTCCGAATTTTTGTGAAGGGATACAATATTTTGGGGAAGCATTGCCAGATTTTCAAACTTATGGTATAATTCCCGCGATCGCATCTGGTCAAAAAGCAGTAGCAAATCCTACCGATACAAATGCAGTATATCAAACTTTACTAGCGGCTGATGCTCTACGCTATCTCACCCTACAAATCAGTGCTAGTAAGGCTTCTGGACACCCCGGCGGTTTTGCCAGTCAAGCGGAAGCTTATGCAGCTTTGGTCATGCTTGGACATAAAAACATTATCACGGAAGTGGGACACCATGCTCCCGGTTTTTATAGCGCCATGTTTTTAGACCGGTCTTTAGAAGACATGGGCATTTTTACTGTACAACAATTACGCGATCGCTTTCGGGAAAAACACGGATTATTAGGACACTTATCCGGTTATATTCCCGGTATTCTTGCCCCTGCTGGACCCTTAGGACAAGGGCAACATTTCGCCATGGCCGCCGCATTGTTACACCGTGACAAACTCTTCCCCTTTACAGTGGGAGACGGGGGACTAGGTGAACCCTATATCATGAGTTCCATGGCACATTTTAACACTGCTTACCCCAGTGTGACAAACTTTTTACCAGTTTTAGTGTGGAATGGTTACAGCCAAGAACATCATAGCATGGTATCTTTAAAAACCAACGATGAAATGATCGCTTACTGGAAAGGTAACGGTTTTAACGAAGTCGTGTTAGTAAATGCTAAAGATTTTGATGATCAAAATCAAAGCGGTGAATACGTAGATAGTACAGTATTTTCCTTTGCAAACCGCCTAGAATTTACTAAAGCTGTATTAGTAGGTATAGATAAAGCTGCTCGGTCAGCACTTAGCGGAAAATTGACCGTATTTATTATCAAACAACTCAAAGGGGCAGGGGTTCATGATTTAGGTGCAAAATCCCATAACTTGTATCCTAAAGACACATTAGACGCGCCTCATATTGTCACTGCTTTACAGAAACGGGCTTTATGTGCCGAAGCATGGCAAACTGTCCGTACAAATGCGGAACGAGCAGGGGGTGGACCGGCTGCGAAAACAGTAGTCACAGAATTTGAATTACCCTTAGCAGAAATTGGCGAATTACCATTAGTAGAATATGCAATTGGTGGAGAACCAAAAGTTTCTACAACTGTCATGGGTAAGCTAGTGGGAGTAGTAGGAAATAAAGATAAAAACTTCCTTGTGACTAATGCCGATGGTAACGCCGCTTCAGGAATTGGTAATATTAATGAGGCATTAAAAATCATTCACCCCACCACCGATGACACCTATCATCAAGCCCCAGGAGGTCAAGTTTATGAACCTTTGAGCGAAGATGCTTGTGCAGGATTAGCGGCTGGATTATCCTTAATGGGGGCGAGAACTTTGTGGTGTTCCTATGAATCTTTTGCTATCAATGGTTTACCAATTTGGCAAACTGTCACCCAAGCAATGGCAGAATTACGCCGCAAAACACCTTCAACAATTACATTATTTACTGCGGGGGCTTTAGAACAAGGACGCAACGGTTGGACTCACCAAAGACCAGAAATAGAAGCTTATTTTGCATCTTTGATGAGAACCGGAAATGTGTTGCCATTATTTCCCCCTGATGCTAACAGTATTCAAGTCTGTTATGACTGGGCTTTGCAAACAAAAAATAAGGGAATTGTCATTACAGCCAGTAAGTCTCCTTTACCCATTAGAACGACTTTAAAACAAACAGCAGAGGGGTTAGAAAAGGGCGCGATTTTATTACATGAAATTGCGGGAGGGAAGACAGTTGTATTTGCTGTTATTGGCGATATGACGTTAATTCCGGTGTTTGAAGCGGCGGCATTTTTAGAGACTGAAGGTATTGGAGTGAAGATTATTTCTATTATTAATCCTCGCCGTTTATATCGTCCTCATGATACAGCTTGGGATACTTGTTCTGAACCTGATGGCGGTTTTTTAAGTGATGCCGATTTTGAGCAATTGTTTGGTGGAGATGCCTTAATTGGTGTTACAGGTGGCGCTGCGGCGATGTTAGAACCGATTATGTTACGCAGTAATTCTCAGCGTGATTCTTTTGCCTGGAAGCGTGGGGAAACTACGGCTAGTGCGGGTGAGTTGATGGCTTTTAATGGTTTGACTGCGGAAGCGTTGACTAAGCGGGCTATTGAGTTGGTGCATTAATTGGAATGCAGATGTACGCAGATTAACGCGGATGATTTGGCGTTGGGTTGCGTACATTTGCTGATTTTTTATTGGAGGGAACGCTGATGAACGCAGATGAACGCAGATTGGATTTGAATGGGGTTACGGAAAAGATTATTGGGTGTGCTTTTAAGGTGGGTAATACTTTGGGGGTTGGTTTTTTGGAGCAGGTTTATGAAAATGCTCTGGTGCATGAGTTACGGAAAACTGGTTTGTTGGTTGAGCGGCAAAAAATGCTGGAAGTTTGGTATGACGGTATAGTTGTGGGTAATTATAGGGCTGATTTGTTGGTAGAAAATGCTATTATTGTGGAGTTAAAGGCAGTAACAGCACTAGATACTAAGCATTTTGCCCAATGTATGAATTATCTTAAAGCCTCTGGACTCACTCTAGGTCTATTAATTAATTTTGGTAATCCCAAAGTAGAGATAAAGCGTGTTGTCCGTAATTTCTAAATCCATCTGCGTTTATCCGCGTTCATCCGCGTTCCTATGAATTAGGATAGCTTGACTCGGATTTGAGGAATCTTAATTAGCTGATTAGCATCAACTGTAACATTAATTAAACCAAAATTTCCCTTACGAGAATTTACTCTATCATAACGAATCCCAACTCCTGTATCTGAATAATTATTAGGATAATAATTAAAACTGGTAGAATCTGACCATCCTCGCATATCCGAAACAATGTTGAAACCACCACTCAATTTAGGTATTATGGAAGAATTAACTTCTGATACATCCATATTGCGATTTTGTTTGAGATATTCAGCAGCATGAGCCATTCCTACAGAACCAGGACCACCAGAAGTTGCAAGAAATTCCTGATTGTTTTCTACTCTAGGAAACCCCAAACCAACATTATTTCCAAGAGGATCTTTACGTTCAGATACAGCAATAACATTATATTGATTTTCAGGATCATTTACTTCTGCAACACCAACAGT
>Ga0208481_1000601_pt1 | contig 10472 bp, 8 predicted proteins | sample LakMenEpi02Jun10_FD_150662 | JGI IMG/M metagenome (GOLD analysis project Ga0208481, IMG submission 150662) | Freshwater microbial communities from Lake Mendota, WI - 02JUN2010 deep hole epilimnion (SPAdes) | ecosystem: Environmental > Aquatic > Freshwater > Lake > Epilimnion/Euphotic zone ... | reverse complement strand
GGCATAAAGTGACAATTACTATTTAAGGTAATTGAGGATTGAAACCAAATTCAATCAACTTTAGTATTATTTAACGACAGTGACAATTACTATTTAAGGTAATTGAGGATTGAAACACGAAAACTCACAAGCCCCATGGCTCAAGGATTTTAAGTGACAATTACTATTTAAGGTAATTGAGGATTGAAACAAGTATATTTAATACCACAAACCTTGCGTAGATGTGACAATTACTATTTAAGGTAATTGAGGATTGAAACTTTTGGATAACGCAGAAATGACATGAAAAGATACGTGACAATTACTATTTAAGGTAATTGAGGATTGAAACTCACTTAACTCGGAGATAGCCATAAACTTTCAAGTGACAATTACTATTTAAGGTAATTGAGGATTGAAACGAATTACAATAAATCAAATCAAGCAGATTGTGACAATTACTAATTAAGATAATTGAGGATTCAAACAAAATCATGTTTTATCTAAATACCCCCGTCCCTGACAATGATCATACCCCACCAACTCGACGGGGAAAGCATAAAATATTCATTGGAATGGCTCCCGGAGTCGGGAAAACATACAGAATGCTAGAAGAAGCACACCAACTTAAACAAGAAGGTATTGATATTGTAATTGGTGTTTTAGAAACCCATGGACGTAAAGGTACGGCCACAAAAGCCATAGGATTAGAGATAATTCCTAAAAAAACCATTGTTCACAAAAATATCAACCTTCAAGAAATGGACACCGAAGGAATTTTAAAACGCTCCCCTCAACTGGTTTTAATTGATGAATTAGCCCATACAAATACCCCCGGTTCACTTAGAGAAAAACGCTATCAAGATGTAGAATTAATTTTAGCAGCCAGTATAGATGTTTACTCTACAGTCAACATTCAACATTTAGAAAGTTTGAACGATTTAGTAGCAGGAATTACAGGTATCGTAGTCCGAGAACGAATTCCAGATCGTTTACTAGATGAAGCTGATGCTGTTGTTGTAGTTGATGTTACTCCAGAAACCTTAGAAGAACGATTACGAGAAGGTAAAATTTATACACCTGATAAAATTCAACAATCTTTAGACAACTTTTTTCAGCGTCGTAATCTCATCGCTTTGCGGGAATTAGCATTAAGAGAAGTCGCAGATACCCTAGAAGAAGAAGCCAATACCACCCCCTCTCCTGGGCAAAATTGGAATGTTCATGAACGAGTTTTGATATGTATATCTACTTATCCAAATTCGATTCAATTATTACGACGTGGGGCACGAATCGCCAACTATATGAACGCTAAATTATATACTGTATTCATTGCTGACCCTGAACGATTTCTCAATAAACAAGAAACTTTACATATTCATACCTGTGAGAAATTATGCCAAGAATTTGGCGGTGAATTTATTAGTATTAAAAATAACAAGATTCCTCAAGCGATCGCTGAAGTAGCTGCTACCCATCATATCACCCAAATAGTTATTGGTGAAAGTCATCAACCCCGATGGAAAACATTTTTTAAACGCTCTTTTACACAACGGTTACTAGAGTTAATCAGAAATCAAAACATAGATTTACATATTATCGCCACAGAGAAATAAATTTTAATATTTGTTAATCTATCTTAAATGAGAGGTAATTTTTTTGTCTTTTGTCTATTCTAAATAGCAAACCTAAATATTAAGGATGCTTTTACCAAAAATTAACCTAAAAAATCAGATATAGTCATTATCATCAGTTAGCAATCTAACATCGAGGTATATATGTTTAACAAAATTTTAGCAGCAGTAGATCGCTCGGACATGAGTATAAAAGTTTTTGAACAAGCCCTATCTTTAGCTAAAATCACATCAGCCAACCTAATGTTACTGCATATTCTATCACAAGAAGAAGAAGGCAGTCCAGAGGCACTAATTTACCCGAATATTGACTACTATCCTGGTTGGAACGAGCAGAGCTTTAAATTATACCAAGAACATTGGGATAAATTTAAAAATGAAGGACTACAGATGTTACAATCATGGAGCGCTCAAGCTAATACATCCGGTGTAAATACGGAATTTACTCAAAATACTGGTAGTCCAGGACGGATGATTTGTGAATTAGCTACCAGTTGGGACGCTGACTTGATTATCATGGGACGACGGGGACGCTCAGGACTAGCGGAATTTTTTCTTGGTAGTGTGAGTAACTACGTTTTACATCATGCACCTTGTTCTGTACAAATTGTACATCTTCCCATGAGTTCTCAAGCAGCAGAGGTAACTTCCAAAACCACCACCTTTAGTAACTAGATTTCAGGTAAGAGGTAAAAATATTTACCAATTACCTATCCGCATCAAGTGGAAAAAATATGAAAACATCAATTCCACCTTCTTCAACCCATCTCATTGAAGATAAGCGTTTAAAAATGTTAGACGCAACCATTAAACGTCATCAATATCAACAAGATGCACTTATTGAAATTCTACATCGAGCTTGTGAACTATTTGGTTATTTAGAACTGGATTTATTGCTTTATATTGCCCATAGCCTAAAATTACCACCAAGTCGGGTTTATGGAGTAGCCACATTCTATCATTTATTTTCCCTAGCTCCAAAGGGGGTACATAATTGTGTGGTTTGTACGGGTACAGCTTGTTATGTTAAAGGCGCTCAGACCATCTTAACTAACGTAGAACAATTTACGCAAATTCACGCAGGGGAAACCACCCCAAATGGTCAAATTTCCCTAATGACAGCCAGGTGTTTGGGTGCTTGTGGAATTGCCCCAGCGGTAGTATTTGATGGCACGGTTTTAGGTAATCAGACCCCGGACTCAGTTTGCGAAAAAGTGAGAGCATGGTGGCAAAATGGAACTAAATGAATTATTAGAAATTGCCCAAAAAGAACATTCACAACGGAAAACTGTAGAAATTCGGTGTTGTATAGCTGCCGGTTGTCTATCTTCTCATGGACAAGCTGTCAAAGATAATTTAGAGGCCTCTGTCAAAACTGCGGAGTTACAAAATACCGTACAAGTTACTGGTGTGGGTTGTATGCGTCTTTGTTGTCAAGGAACATTGGTACAGGTAGAAAACTTGGCAAATCCTCCCGCTTCAAAATTGTATCAAAAAGTTATCCCCGAAAATGCAGCAGCAATTGTGGCAGCCATTCATGGAGAAACCACGAATTTACAAGAGAGTGATTTAAATCAGCCATTTTTTAGCCGTCAATTGCCAATTGTGCTGGAAAACAGCGGTAAAATTGACCCCGAACGTATTCAAGCTTACATTGGCGCTAATGGTTATCAAGCCCTTTACCAAGTGCTGCGGGAAATGAAACCCAGTCAGGTAGTAGAAACCATGACCAAAAGCGGTTTAAGGGGACGTGGTGGCGCTGGTTATCCCACAGGTTTAAAATGGGGAACTGTGGCAAAATCCCCAGGGTCGAAAAAATTTGTTATTTGTAATGCTGATGAAGGTGATCCCGGTGCATTTATGGATAGGAGTGTATTAGAAAGTGATCCCCATCGAGTTTTAGAAGGCATGGCGATCGCTGCCTATGCCATTGGTGCAAATCAAGGCTATATTTATGTTAGGGCAGAATATCCCATTGCTATTAAACGCCTAGAAATAGCAATTCATCAAGCTCAACACTTAGGACTTATCGGGTCACAAATTTTTGATTCTCCCTTTGATTTTAAAGTAGAAATCCGCATTGGTGCAGGTGCTTATGTCTGCGGTGAAGAAACGGCTTTAATGGCTTCTATTGAAGGTAAACGCGGTGTCCCCCATCCCCGGCCGCCATACCCTGCTGAGTGCGGTTTATGGGGCTATCCAACGTTAATTAACAATGTGGAAACCTTTACCGACATCTTAGCCAGAAGTAGTTGTTTAGAACAACCGCGCTCATTGTTATTAGAACAAGAATTACAAGATGAAATTAAAAAAGCTCGCATTGTTTGTGTACAAAAAGGTATCAATTCCACCGAATGTGCAGCCGCTTGGGATGTGGTAGAAGAAATTCAAGCTGAAATTGCTCACCAACTCGCTGAAAAACCTCTTAAAACTGCCTTTGAAGATTACTGTGATGAATATCCAGAATTAGCAGAATCTAGAATTTATGATTTGTAATTAATATCCGTAGGTTGGGTAGAACAAAGTGAAACCCAACAAAATCTTTGATAATGTTGCGGAAATGTTGGGTTTCCTTACGTCAACCGAACCTACAATTTTATATAATTACCAATCATCGATTAATTATGAAAACAATCATTATTGACCCCGTTACTCGCATTGAAGGCCACGCGAAAATTAGCATTTATTTAGATGATGAAGGTCAAGTAAATGATGCTCGATTTCATGTTACAGAATTTCGTGGTTTTGAAAAGTTTTGTGTTGGTCGTCCTTTCCCAGAAATGCCAGGAATTACCGCCAGAATTTGCGGTATTTGTCCAGTAAGTCACCTATTAGCTTCAGCCAAAACAGGAGATGGGATTTTAGCCGTCAAAATTCCCAAAATAGCCACTCAATTACGCCGTTTAATGAATTTAGGTCAAATCATCCAATCTCATGCCCTCAGCTTCTTTTACCTCAGTGCTCCTGACCTATTATTAGGCATGGATAGCGAACCCGAAAAACGGAATATTTTTGGTTTAATTGCTGCTGAACCAGAATTAGCCAGAGGTGGCATTCGTTTACGGCAATTTGGACAAGAAATCATTGAATTATTAGGAGGGAAAAGAATCCATCCTTCCTGGGCTATTCCTGGTGGGGTAAGTCACTCTTTAACCGAAGAAAATCGCACCCATATTCAGCAAGGGATTCCTGAAGCGAAAGCTACCGTAATTAATGCTATAGAATTATTTAAAAACTTATTAAAAACACACCAAAAAGAAATTAAAACCTTTGGTAATTTCCCTAGTTTATTTATGGGTTTAGTAAGTTCAGAAGGTTTATGGGAAACTTATGATGGACATATTCGATTTGTTGATAGTATAGGAAATATTGTTGCTGATAAACTTGACCCCAATAATTATCATGAATTTATCGGTGAAGCGGTGCAAGCAGACTCTTATTTAAAATCACCTTATTATCTTCCTTTAGGTTATCCTGATAGTAGTGATCATTGTCGTTTAGATAGTGGAATGTATCGCGTTGGACCCCTAGCAAGATTGAATATTTGTAGTCAGATTGGGACAACTTTAGCAGATACAGAATTAAAAGAATTTCGTAGTTATGAAAACGGTACTATTAAATCATCATTTTTTTATCACTATGCCCGGTTAATTGAAATTTTAGCAGCAATTGAACATATAGAAATTATCCTTGATGATCCAGATATTTTATCAACTCGTATCTGTGCTGAAGCTGGTATTAATTGTCTAGAATCTGTGGGTGTAAGTGAAGCCCCAAGGGGGACATTATTTCATCATTATCAAGTAGATGAAAATGGGCTAATCTTAAAAGTAAATTTGATTATTGCCACGGGTCAAAATAACTTAGCAATGAATCGTACTGTTGCCCAAATTGCCCGTCATTTTATCCAAGGTGATGATATTAAAGAAGGAATATTAAACCGAGTTGAAGCCGGAATTAGGGCTTTTGATCCTTGTTTAAGTTGTTCTACCCATGCCATGGGACAAATGCCTTTATTAATAGAAGTAGTAAATAATAATGGTGCTGTAGTTAATCAAATTTGCCGTAATTAAGTTAATTATTTAGATCCCCGACTTCTGGAAACTTGTATTTATATGATATAATTTAAGCTAAACTCATATTACCCAAATTTTATGACTCTTGCTACTGCTAAACGCTTTACCATAACTGAATATCACCGTCTAGCAGATCTTGACTTCTTCACAGAAGATGACAGAGTTGAACTAATTAAAGGTGAAATTATCAAAATGGCTGCAAAAGGTAAAGCACATTCTGTTTGTAATACTCGTTTATATAGAGAGTTATTCAAGTTACTAGAAGAAAAGGCTACTATCCGCGGACAAGAACCTATTATTATTAATGATAGCGAACCAGAACCAGATTTAACAATTGTTAAAAATACACCTGATGATTATTTTCTAAATCATCCCATACCATCTGATATTTTCTTAATTATTGAAGTAGCTGATTCATCTTTAAAATATGACCAAGAAGTAAAATTATTCCTATATTCAGAAGCTGGTATTTCTGATTATTGGATCTTCAATTTAATGGACTATTATTTAGAATGCTACAGTGACCCATATCAAGATTTACAAGGTAAATTCGGCTATCGTCACAAATCAATTATCCTCCCTAATGAGTCTGTCAAATTGCCATTTTTCCCGGAATTAATTTTAGATTTAACTAAAGTATTTCCAGGGAAAAATTAAGTTATAAAATTAAAACTTGCAAAAATTGGGAAAATATGTTATTCTAGTTGTCAAGTGATAAAATGGGTTAGCTATAACAGTTTATAATATTGTCGGTATAAATAATAAGCGGCTATAGCAGCCGCACCAGTATCTATACTGAGTTTTCACTCATGTTTACACCTGCTACAATGGGGTCAAAATTTGCAGGAAACCGGGTATTATGATCACAATCTGCTTTTTCTAAATGCGTCCCCTGTAAATTAGCTGTACGTAAATTTGCAGAAAATAACATTGCTCCGCGCAAATCTGCATTTTCTAAATTAGCTTCACTTAAATCAGCAAAACTCAAATCACATCCTCGCAGATTTGCACCGTTCAGGTTGGCTTTACTCAAATCAGCATAACTGAAATCAGAGCCTTTCAAGTCAAAATTTTGTAGATTAGCTTCTCCTAATTCTGCTTTTTCAAAGTCTCTTTTTCCGACTGCATATTCTTCTAGAATCGTAGCAGCACTATTAATTGACTGTTGAAAATTAACTTCAGGCATAAAGCAGCCTCACAATTTATCTAAATTTTTTACGAAATTCCCAATTTTATCTACATTCATATTATAACGAATATGCAAAAAATACAGGCTATGTTTACATAAGTTTATTTTCAGTTTAATCTTAAATTTTGGTTTATGCTCATACAAATTAATTCATATTCATACTAATTACCAAATTACAATTATGCCTTTTGATGGAACTTTGTTAATAAAAAACTTTTTATAATTACACAAATAGCCAAACTGATCTAAAAATATAGGATGGTAAAATAAATTCTCAATGTACAAAAGATAAAGATATTTAATACCAAGAAAATAGAAAAATGAGTTAGATAAATGTCATTAATTGACATTGAATCAGGAGAATTAAATAATTATGTATAAACCATTTCGCACAGCCGCAGTATTAGGTGCAGGAATAATGGGAGCGCAAATAGCCGCTCATCTGGCAAATGTAGGACTAGACGTATTATTACTCGACCGTCCATCTGAAGGAAAAAATAAAAATGCGCGAGGAGAACAACTTTTTAAAACTGCTCTTAAATTGAATCCCACCCCATTTTTTACCGAAAAAATACCCCGCAGAATTACGTTAGGAAATTTTGATGAAGATCTACACAAACTTGCAGAAGTAGATTGGATTATTGAATCTGTAATTGAGGATTTACAAATCAAACAAGAACTCATAGAACAGGTAGAAAAAGTAGCACGAGAAGATGGCATAATCTCCACCAATACCAGTGGTTTGTCCTTAAAAAAAATTATCGCAGGACGCTCGGACTCCTTCCGACGGCGATTTCTGGGAACTCACTTTTTCAACCCACCTCGCTACATGAAATTACTGGAATTAATTCCCACCAAAGATACAGATCCTCAAGTCCTAGAACGCATTAAGTGGTTTGGTAGAGTTCACTTAGGCAAAGGTATTATCATTGCCAAAGACACACCAAATTTTGTAGGTAACCGCATTGGAAATTATGACCTAATGCCCGGTATTTTGCACGGGCTTACCAAACAAGATTACACAATTGAAGAAGTTGATTTTTTGACAGGTCCTTTAGTTGGACGACCCAAATCTGCTACTTTTCGTACGGCTGACTTAGTGGGTCTGGATACTGTAACCCGTATATTAGATAATGTTTATGAAGCCATTCCAGAAGATGAAAGCCGGGAAATTTTTCGCACCCCCCCAGTGCTTCGCAAATTAGTGGAAAAGGGAGCATTAGGAGTCAAATCCAGTGGTGGTTTTTATCAAAAACAAGGCAATAAAATTTGTGTTATCAATCCTACCACCTTAGAATACGAACCGCCTAAACCATTAAATCTGGGCGAAGAGGTAGAAAAGATTGCCAAGATTGTCGATGTAAAAGAGCGTCTTCGCGCCCTTTACCAAGAACAAGGACGGGCTGGATCATTCTTCCGCCAAACCATACTAGAAATGTTAGCTTATAGCGCCCGCCGCATTCCCGAAATTGCCGAAAATCCTGCCGATATTGATCGCTGCTTAAGGTGGGGCTGGAATTGGGAATTAGGATTGTTTGAAATTTGGGATACCCTTGGGGTTGAATCAGTAATTACTGATATGAAAACCGCTGGAATTAAGATTCCCGCTTGGGTGGAAGAAATGCAGCTTTCTGGGGTCAGTAGCTTTTACAAGCAACATGAAACTATAACAATTCCGGGACTAGGTTTAGGGTATATTCCTTTGGAAACGCCAAAAATTTACGTTTTTGGTCAAGGATACCTGCCCTTAGAAACCCCGGCGGATGAAATTAGCCTAGCCCAGATCAAAACTTCTCCTCAACGCACCCTGTGGTCAAACACAGAAGCCGCATTACTCAATTTAGGTGATGGTGTGGTATTGTATGAATTTCGCTCCCATGGCAATGCTCTGACCATGAAAGTAATTACAGGACTATTAGAAGTTATCGATCTGATTGAAAAGCAAGATCAGATTCTGGGCTTGATAATTGGTAATGAGGGCAAAAACTTCTGTGTCGGGCTTAATTTACGAGATGACTTGGTGGAATTAGATAAAAAATTCCAGGAGTTAATTCAGTATATGTACTATGCCAATAAGCCAATTATCGCTGCTTTACATGGACAGGTACTGGGTGGGGGTTGGGAATTAGCTAAAACTTGTTCCCAGGTCGTGGCTGCGGCTGAAAGTAATATTGGATTAGTAGAACTAAGTGTGGGTTTAATTCCTGCTGGTGGCGGCTTAACGAACATGATTGCTGTAGCTGATGAAAGAGCCGGTAGTGAATTACCTCAAGATATCTGGCCTTTTCTTGACAGAATCTTTCAAGCAATCACCTCAGTAAAAATTACCAACAGTGCTTATGAAGCTCAAAACATTGGTTTTCTGTCTCATGATGCCCGGATTATTATAGATGCAGAACGTCGTTTTTACATTGCTAAACAAGAAGTTATACGCCTCTATAACGAAGGCTTTACACCACCACCCATTCGCAGTTCTATTATGGTTCTTGGCAATTCTGCAAAAGCAAGACTAGAACAAAATGCCTATAACTGGTGGCAAGGTGGATATATGAGCGCCTACGATTACCACCTAATTGAACGTCTTGCTTATGTCCTCACCGGGGGCGATATTTCTGAACCGACTTTGGTTCACGAAAACTATTTGCTCAAACTAGAACGGGAAACTTTTATCTCCCTGTTAGCTGAAGTCAAAACCCAAGAACGGATCTCCTATATGTTGACCCATAAAAGTCCTCTAAGGAATTAATTGTTATGACAACAGCCTATATTATCAGTAGCGTTCGCACCGCCGTGGGTAAAGCACCATCTGGGACATTACGCAACATTCACCCTGCTGATTTAGGAGCTACTCCGGTTCGAGCAGCCATCGACAGGGTTACTGGGCTAGATCCCCAAATTATTGATGATTTGATTATCGGCTGTACAACTCCTGAATCTGCTCAAGGAGGGAATTTGGGACGGATGATCGCCCAGCGAGCTAATTTACCTGATCAAGTACCGGGTTGTACTGTTAATCGGTGTTGTGCTTCGGGATTGCAAACTATTGCTATGGCAAACCAGGCAATTATCGCCGGACAAGCAGAAATCATTGTAGCGGGCGGAACTGAATCTATGAGCCTGGTTCCCATATCACACTCAGTAGGAGATGCTAACCCAGAAATGATCGATCACAAGCCCTCTATTTACTTGAATATGGGCATAACAGCCGAAAATGTCGCTCAAAAATACAATATTTCCCGTATTCAACAAGATGAATTTGCCTTTCAATCTCACCAGAGAGCGATAGCGGCAATTCAAGCCGGAAAATTTCAGGAAGAAATTGTTCCATTTATGTTTAAAGAAACTTTGTATAAAGACGGTGAAACTTATGCCGTGGAAAAGGTTTTTGAAACTGATGAAGGTCCCCGCGCTAATACTACTTTGGCAGTTATAGGTAGTTTGCGACCCGTATTTCGAGCTAATGGTACTGTAACTGCTGGTAATTCTTCTCAAACCTCCGATGGTGCTGCTGCTGTTGTGGTGATGAGTGAGCAGAAAGTTAAGGAGCTAGGCTTACAACCCATGGCTCGATTGTTAGGTTATACAGTGGCGGGG
>Ga0208481_1000600_pt1 | contig 10489 bp, 10 predicted proteins | sample LakMenEpi02Jun10_FD_150662 | JGI IMG/M metagenome (GOLD analysis project Ga0208481, IMG submission 150662) | Freshwater microbial communities from Lake Mendota, WI - 02JUN2010 deep hole epilimnion (SPAdes) | ecosystem: Environmental > Aquatic > Freshwater > Lake > Epilimnion/Euphotic zone ... | reverse complement strand
CGAATCCCGGCAAGCATCAGCGTCGAAAGCGGGTAATAAATCATCGGCTTGTCATAAACCGGAACGAGTTGCTTGCAGACGGAATGCGTGATTGGAAACAAGCGGCTGCCGGTGCCGCCAGCGAGGATGATCCCACGTCGTTTCGGAGTATTCTCCGACGCAGTCATTCCGATGCTATCGGTGAGAATATCCTGAATCATTCCAGAACTCCTCTCAGCCCCAGGCGTTGCCCGAGATAGCTTTTGTGTTCGATGCCACGGATCCATTCCTCGTGATCGATGTACCAGCGCACGGTCTCACGCAGACCTTCGCTAAAATCCTTTTTTGCACGCCATCCGAGTTCTTTTTCGATGCGTGACGGATCAACCGCATAGCGGCGATCATGACCCGGCCGATCCTCAACAAAGCGAATTAGATCATGACTGATCGTGCGCTCGCCGGATGGCATCGTTTGCCGAACGACGTCGATGATTTCATGAACGACCTCGAGGTTGCTCTTCGCGCAGCGACCGCCGATCAGGTAATTGTGACCCGGCATGCCTTTAAAAAGCGCCGCGCACAAGGCACTGCAATGATCCGAAACGTGAATCCAGTCGCGAACGTTTCCGCCATCGCCATAGACCGGCATCTCCTCTCCACGCGATGCCTTGCGAATCATCAAGGGAATCAGTTTTTCCGGAAATTGGAATGGACCATAGTTGTTCGAGCAATGCGTGGTGATCACCGGCAGCGCAAAGCTTTTGAAGTACGCGCGCGCCATGTGATCCGCCGCAGCCTTGCTCGCACTGTACGGACTGTTGGGCGCGTAGGGCGAATCCTCGCGAAAAGGCGCATCACCATCTTCAAGCGAACCGTAAACCTCATCGGTCGAAACATTGAGGAAAACACCTGATCCGCCATCGGCCACAGAACACATACGTCCATCGCGACGTCCGCGTTTTCCAAGATAGCGGTAGAACGCTTCAAGCAATCGCTGCGTGCCGATCACATTCGTCGTGATAAAATCTGCCGCATCGTCGAGCGATCGATCGACATGCGACTCGGCAGCCAGATGCACGACGGAATCGATCCGATGCTCGTGCAGCAATTTGCCAACCAGAGCGCTGTCACTTATGCATCCCTCAACAAAAACATGCCGAGGATCACTCTCAACATCCGCAAGACTCGCGCAGTTACCCGCATAGGTGAGCTTGTCGAGATTGACCACTTTCTCGACGACCATGCCCACCTCGCCCGGTGATTTCCCAAGCAGGTGTCTGACGAAATTTGATCCGATGAATCCGGCTCCGCCGGTGACGAGTATTCTCATGAAAGCAATGGATTGGGTGAGCGCGACCATGAATTGCAAAAGCACTGACAGGTCACACATGAAGTCATTAAACCATGAACCGTCCGCTTTGAATCACGAAATGGCGTAATGCCTCGCACCATGACTGCGGATGGATTCCTGTAAGTTTGGAAAATCGACCGCTGTGCAGCGCGGAATTTAGTGGGCGTGATGCGACGAATGCCTCGACCTCTGCCAGTGAAATACCCCTGATTTTTTCGGCCAAATTCGACATTCCACGCATTCTTGCCAAACTAATGCAGGCCTCGCCCCATTCCTTCAACGAGCACGTTCCTGCATTGCAAAGATGGACCACCCCCGACGCCGGGCCCTCATCATTTCCGAAAACCAAAGCCTCCAACCATTCAGCGAGATCAACCGTGTAAGTTGGTCGTGCGAATTTGTCTTCTGGTAGCGTGGGACTTTCGCATGTTGTTGCCTGACGCACAATCCATTCAGGGAAACCCGGTCGAGACGGACCAAACAACCATGAAACACGAGCCACCAAATTTCCATCCGATGCCGCAAGCACCCGGCGCTCTCCATCATGCTTGGTATGACCATACACGCTGATCGGCAATGGCGGATCTGTTTCGCGATATGGCACGGCACTCGATCCGTCGAAAACCATGTCGGTGCTGATGTAAGTCACATGCGCGCATTTTTTTGCCGAAACCTCTGCAATGAATCCCGCCGCCTCAGCATTGATCACATAAGCCTCGCGCGGATGCGTTTCGCAGTAATCGACATCGGTCAGCGCAGCTGTCAAAAAAAGACACCCGTAATCAATCGCACCGAGTACGCGACGGATAGATTCTCCATCGGTGAGATCAAGATCACTGCGGTCCAAAGCGATAACCCGATGCCGCTTCGAGAGCTGCCCTGCAAGGACAGAGCCAAGCCTGCCGCCGGAACCAACAACGACCACCGACGAATCGCGCACACCAACCGTGCGATGATAATTTTCATCAAACCACATGAGCTTCAATCATTACGCGCCATTTTTTTGAAAACCATTTTTGCGAAGCCGTATAGGCCATCAGAACCATCAGATTTCTTGCGAGACACTTGGGACCACTCCATAAGCCAAGACCCGATCGCGCATGAGAAAATGCCGCCTCACGACATCCGATCGCGCAGGCGATTTCGGCCAACCTCGAAGAAAAATAACCCATATTCCTGCGCACGAAACGCGCTGTCACAGGGTCAATTTTCAGCAAGCGACGATAAGCCTGCACTTGTACACGCAGGTAACAGTCGTACCTGCCATACGCCACACCCGCATCCATGTCATCAGACAAGCCTGGCGTCGCACGCATGCGCTGCACACGCACAAGTTGCTGGTTTAGTGCGACAAACCCATGTGCCAATACCAAGCGGTGAATCAGGCGCGTGTCCTCGGCCACACGCAAAGACTCGTCAAATGGCGAATCCCCTCTCAGACATGAGCGCCGTACCAGCATCGATTGGATGAAGGGGTGGCGCTGATAAAGAAATATCGAGCAGTCACGACGCGGATAATATCTTGCGCCACCAGATTCGTTGCCGGAATTCATTAAGGGCAAGTCATCAAGCGCCAAGCCATCCTCATCGACACTCATGCAAAAGCAGACCACCGCATCATGCTCGCGCAATGCCAGCACTTGCCTTTCGATTTTGGCAGGGTGCCAGAGGTCGTCGGAATCGAGAAATGCAACCCACGATCCCTTCGACTCACGAATGCCGCGGTTTCTCGCAGCAGCCACACCGCGATTCTCGGTTTTGACATATCGGATCCGATCACCAAAAGCCTCAAGCACATCGAGAGTACCATCAGTCGACCCGTCATCCACCACGATCACCTCACAATGCGGCCATGTCTGATTCAAAACGCTTTGAACTGCCTCGCCGACCTGTTCCGCTCGGTTGTAAGTAGGTATGATGACGCTCACTGCCTCATCGCCATTATCAACATCAATGCATAGATCTTCCGTGCGCCCTGAGGCCGCTTTTTTCATAAAATTTGGCATATTTCGCTTCTCTCAAATGGCCAACCGCCGTGGCGTGTTCAAAGACCAAGCGCATTTCCGCCTCATCGCAGCCATCACCGTCCGATGATTGCGGATGCGTCATTCGCCACCATCGCAAGACCGCAGCTGTGCGTGCGGTTTTGAGCATTCCGCCACGGCATGGCCAATGCTCCCAGTGATGACCCACATAGGCCTGCGACAATCCGCGGCTCCATGCAGCATCGAGCCAAGCCATTCTTGTCAGACGACCCTTTTCCGGATGATGAACGACACAAATATCAAGTCCATCCGCAATGCGATATCCGGCACGAATCAGTTGCGAGGAAAACAACACATCGTCGCAATAGCCCAAAGCACCCGGGCCAAGTGACGAATCGTAATTCGGAACCCTCTCAAGCACATGACGCGCGATCGCCATGTTGGCTCCGACATACGACTGCGGCCTGCCACGATCGAGCCAACAGGTCTCTGCCAACCAGGCGCGATGCATCGGTGTCATCCACGACCGCAACAAATCGGACGCCAAGACCACACCGCCCGCCACCGCATCGGCATTCGAGCCAATCATGGGCTCCAGCATTCCACCGATCCAATCATTGGGGAACCTCACATCATCATCGGCTGAAAGAATAAAATCACCTCGCGCTTCAATGAATGCCCTGTTCATTCCAGCGCTCTTGCCGCGCTTCTCTTCGAAAACATGGCACACCGATATTTCATCATGATCAAAAGCTCCCACGACACGAGCTGTTTCATCGGTCGATCCGTTATCAATCACCATCAACTCACAGTCCAAGCCCACCGGCACCACCACCTGCCGCAATGAATCGAGCGTAGCAGCAAGATGCTCAGCACGATTGCGCGTCACAATGACGATGCTCGCTTTCATTAATGCATGAAATAGAAACGCCTTATCAAACAGCGACCAAACTCTGCAAACGCGTCACAAATGTCCCAACCGGATCCACGGGCATTACTTCAAGCAATCGCTCTTTGGCGGATTTTGCCATTGCTGACCATTCATGTCGACGCTGCCACGCTCGCTCAAGCGCATCATCAATATGGCGTACCGTGGGGGCCTCGGCAATGAATCCGTCGACGCCGTCACGCACATGCTCGGCATTTCCCGCCACATCCGTTGCCACCACAATTCGCTGGCACAACATCGCCTCAATGACCGCCAAGGGCAGACCCTCGTAGCGCGATGGCATGAGCAGACCGTGATGCGTTTCCCAAATGGCACGCACGTCATCAGTCTGACCCAAAAAACTCACATTGTCCGCCGCACACATTTTTGCCATCCGTTCGAGGCTTTGAAGATACGGACCCGTGCCATAAAAACTCACCTCCAGCGGACGAAGCTTCCATTTTCGCATCGCCATGACCTGCAACACAAGATCCTGCCCCTTCGCCATCGGTTCAAGTCTGCCCACACACGCGAGTCGCACGGGCCCCTCCATGTCAGGATCGGTTAAATCAAATTCGTGCGAAACATTCCATGGATTGCTGACGACCTCGGCATTGACTAATTCCATGCCGCACTGGAGTTCCATCAAGCGGCGATTCGCATTGGAAACAAAGTACACGCTTTCCGCGATCTCCAAGCCGTTTCGCAAATCTACGACCCACGAATCCATCGGCCACCAGGCCTCATGATGCGCTTGCACCACCAGCGCATATTTCAAGCCAAGATTCCTGCATGCACTCATCCATGGCAGCCCTTCCCATGGTCCGCCCTGCGAGATGACGACGAGATCCGGCTTGAATGAATTCAACCATCGGATCGATGCCACATCAACCGCTGGCGCAGCATCACGGGATATTATCCGTTCGGCCATACGCCGCATCAGTGATTTACGCCTCGGCCGATAATGCATACGGGCGCCGCAAGCCGCTAGATTGCCGAGGGCTGGATGCTGCTGATCCCACTTTAGAACAGAACACCGAACCTCATGCCCAAGGCCGCATAAACGCATCGCGGTGCGACTCCACAATTCCTCACTGCCACCCCACGCAAGGCCGGCCATGGTCGAAACAAATGCCACTTTCATGTAAGATTACCAGACGGTGTAAGCGTAAATCTCGCGCTGTAAATTCCGCACATGCCGTCGCGGGTAAACAGCGAGTAAGGCACCAGCCAATGCCTTGGCGCCAAGCGCCGAAACCAAACGCTTCGAACCGGAATCCTGACGCATTCCGCGAAGAACCAAAGGCATCCAAATATCCCGCAAAATCTCAGGCAAAAACACACAGGCGGGAGCATGACGATTAAACAACAACACCAACTCATTAATAATCGCATCATTGCCGACCATCGATTTGTTCAAGCCTGTATAACGGTAGTGACTCAGCACTTCATCGCTGCGCCCCCAATTTCTTTCGTGTTCCACAAAGTGACACCACAGCTCGCGATCCATGCAGAAATTCAGGTTTTCATCGACTAGAAAATCCCTCGCCACCGCCGATCTTCTGAAAAAACAACTGGGTTGCCAAATACCATCGGAATAGGGATACCTTTCCCATTCGGCACCTGCCACCGGGCTGTCATGGATGCGCCCCCCCTCGCAGTCATATTGCAATCGGCATGCCGCTGCCAACACATCCATCGCAGGCTCGCGCATGAACTCGAACGCAACCTTCCATAATGCGTCGGGTCGCAGAAGATCATCGCTGCACAACCAACTGACGATGTCTCCATTCGCAATTCGAAATCCGCGATTGATCGCATCGGACTGACCTTTGTCAGGACCGCTGCTCCAACTCGCAAGCCATGGATCATATTTTTTGATGATGTCCACCGAACCATCCGTACTACCGCCATCGACTATAATGTATTCGAGATTTGGATAACGCTGCAACAGCACCGAACGGATTGTTTCTTCGATATATGCGACTTGGTTGAAACTCGGCGTGATGAGGCTGATTTTTGGAAGTTGGAGCCGTGGCCCCTGCAATAGCGGCGTCGCGTCATTTGGCGCACTCCATGGCCATGTTTCAAGTCCAGTGGGTGCGGGTGGCAGGGTATCGATATTCATGGCAATAAATGCGGCTCCCAAAACCGACGATCATAGCGTTCCCACGCATGACAACCAAAAGGCATTTTACCGCCATTCATGCTAAAGCATTCGCGCGGCGCGACCTCGAAGGAAAAACGCAACCCTTCGTGAAATGACGCCACGCGAAAGTCGGGAAGGTAATACTTTGCCATGTCCGACCAAAAGATGTCGTTGTTACGATTGTTGGTCGCCGGATCCATGAACTGCCGCCACTCATCCACCAAGCGTCGTAGGGCATCCCAATTTGGAAACCATTTCGCCATTCTCTCCATCCAGTGAACAACAAATTCCGGCGTCCACATGACATGCAAATCAAGCCAACGACTTCCCCGGATGTAACGATGCCTCGCTTGAAGTGCCTCGATCGCTTTGGATACTCTCAATAATGCAAAGCCGCCATTGCCAACCCTCGCCCGATCGACCCATGGGCTATCCCCGCATTTGAACCATGGCGCGCCGATGTAGTCATGATCCTTGTCACACCACTCAGCCAATTCGTTAGAAAACACGAGACTGTCGAGGTGGTAAAACAAGACATGCTCATAGTGCCTAAATTTTTTGTAAAATCCCTTCGTCATCAACAACAAGCCATGAGCGGCGGCCGATCCGAAATATCGCGCACGAAAACGCATGGTTTTGATTCCATCAATACGGCAACGTGACCACCACGGTGCGATCAGATAGATATCATGAGCGCCTAGATAGCGCTGCAAATGCTTTAGCGAAATGCGCTGCGATTCGGTCAATGCGTCATTGCCCGGCCACGGCACCACAATCGCAACACTCGGCTTGGGTTGATCCATGATGCATGCAAATCAAACGACAAATCACTCCACACCCAGCAAGGGCCAGGCAAGGTCACGGCGGCTGATCCTGTTCAAAGGCAGAGGCCAGCGGATGCCGATGGCGGGATCATCGTATCGCAATCCCGCCTCGTGACCCTTCAGATAAGATCCATCCATGAGGTAAAAAAGGTCAGCCTCATCAGTGAGAGCCTGATGCCCGTGGGCCACTCCATCCGGAATACACAACGCAAGCCCATTGGCATCGCTCAGTTCAAAAGCGAGATACTGAAGCATCGTCGGTGAACCCTCCCTCATGTCGACAACGACATCCCATGCGGCACCGCGAATGCATCGCACGACCTTGGCCTCATGAATGCCGAATGCCTGATAATGCATGCCACGAATCGTTCCTTTGCCACGGCTTTTCGACAGGTTAGCCTGCGATACATGAAAGGGAAATCCCGCGTCGCTAAACTCTGACTCGCAGAATGACCTTGCAAAACAGCCTCGCGCGTCTTCATTTCTCTCGAGTTCAACGAGAAAAACACCTTGAATCGCAGTCTTTCCAAAAATCATGATCTTTTCTGAATCGTGAAATTACCCCCCCACATGAATCCTAGCAAAAAACTCAGGGTTGCTATCCTCGGCACCAGCAGCTTTGCCGAGGTTTGTCACATACCCGGCATCCTCTCGCATCCGAACGCCGAAGTCAGCGCAATCTATGGGCGTGATGCGGAAAAAGCAAAATCACTCGCAGCCAAATTCAATATCCCGCACGCGACGGATGACCTCGAAGCCCTTTGCGCCGATCCCGACATCGACGCTGTCACGATCGCCAGCGCCAATTCGGTTCACGCCAGCCAAGCAATCATGGCACTCAGTCATGGCAAGCATGTCTTCTGCGAAAAGCCCATTGCGATCAATGATAGTGAGGCCGCCGCCATGCTCAAAGCGGCAAAACTTGGCAAAAAAATTCACCAAGTCGCTTTCACCTTCCGATACAATTACGGAATCCGCGAACTCAAGCACCGCATCGCTGCTGGCGATATCGGCACGCCATTTCACACTCGGATCCAATATGACCGCTGGGATGGACTGGCGTCCACCAGCAAAGCGAGCTGGCGCGATCGTCGAGATGTCGCCGGGGCCGGACTTCTCTTCGACCTCGGCTCGCATTTGTTCGACATCCATCGCCATGTGCTCGGCCCCCTCGAATCAGTCGTCGGCTACACGCACACCGTGCCTCGCATGCTTCCCGACAAGGATAATGGCGACATGATAGAGATCGAGACCGACGACATCGTCAACGCATGGATCCAACATCAAAACGGTCTGCGAGGGCAATTTTTCATCAGCCGTGTCACACCGCCCTTTGCGGAGCTCGGCTATCTCGAAGTCATCGGCAGCGAGGGCGCACTCAAGGCGGCGCTCAGCCGTGGCGGCGTCGATTTTCTTAAAGCCTCGAAGCCCGATTCACCGGAATGGATCAATCTGCCATTGCCGCCGGAAGCGTCTGACGGCAAAACCCATGCGCTCGACATGATGATGCGTGCATTTGTCGATGCCTGCCTCGCCGGAGAAATCAATCGTGAGGTTGATGCATGCTTCGAGGATGGCTGTGCCGCGCAGTTCGCAATGTCTGCATTGATGAAATCACAAACCAGCATGCGATGGGAAAGCATTCCATCATTCGGTCAACTCGCCTAACAAACCTGCCTCGCTGAGTCTCTGCGCGGCTTGAAGGATAACTTCGAAATCGATTCCGGAAATTTCCGATATCGCCAACAAATCGTTAGAACCATCGGAATATCCCAACACCCACAACAAGGCCAACTCATTGAAGGCGCCGGACTTTGTCCCTCCAGTTTTGTCGTACAATCCGTATTTTCCCAGCATCGGCTCGGCCATCGGCTTAAGGTTCAGATGGCGCGCGTTCTGATCGACAGCGAACATGACACGCTCAAGTTTTTCGAGCGTGTCCCGCAATGCTTCCGCTGTGATTAACGACATGTCATCGGCGCTCGTATGATACTCGGGAAAAGTTCCGTAACTGCTTCGGCTAAGACATCCAACCGGGAGGTTAATGCCCGGTGATCCGTACTGACGTTCGTCATAGCCATAGGGCATGAACTCACGAATCGTCGCGTTCGGACATGAGCTACGAAAGACCGATTCAACCGCGCGATCGATCAGTGAGTTTTTACTTTTTGTTCGCTTGTAAGTGAGAGCCCCCGGATCACCCACACAGGCCAGCACCAATCCACAGACAATTCGTGGTATCAATGACTCATTCGATGCCAACCATGCGATGGATCCGATCGTACCCGGAACAAATAGGAACCGATAGGAATAGCGCAAGGGTTGATCCAACAAGCGCGATGCAAGCTCGGCGGCCATGACCATGCCCGAGAGGTTGTCATTCGCCATTGAAGGGTGGCAGCAATGACAGGAAATCAAAACCTCTTCATCGCCGATTCCAGGGATCAGTAACTCGCCATAGTTAAGCTCACCATGAAACAACTCAGTATCGACGCAAACATCATATTCACCATCATCGAGTTGATCCAACGCATTCTGCGTCAGGCAAAAACCCCAATCTTCATTGTAATAGCCCGTGCGATACGGAATTGCATCAGGCATATTGGGATTTGAATGCAAATGCGGCAGCAGTTCCGGCAAGGACATCCGCAGTCGCACCGGCCTGCTGTAACTGACGAGATGGAGATTGTGATCATGAAAGTTGACCAGATCATTTCCCGATGAATCACGGATCCACGCCTCTCTCACCTTCCACTCTTGTGGCACCGACCAGTCGAAAACCCTTGTGCCACTGGGCACGGCTTTGATTTCGATTGGAATTTTTTCCGAAAGCATTCGCAGCGATTCCCGCAATCCGTCACCTGTGATGCTACGGCACAGCGGAAACAAACGCTCCGCAAGCGCATGCATGCGCTGTCCTGAATCTTCTTCCATGCACAAACCTCCACACGACCCACTCACTCAAACACCCTCACATTTGGTATCGGAACCACAAATCGACCACCCCATTCACGGATTCCCGACATTTCACTGCGCACCTCGTCACTGATATTCCAAGGAAGAATCATCACATAATCCGGACGAGTCTCGAAAATTTTCGATGGCGGATGAATCGCCACATTGGCACCAGGAATATAGCGGTCCTGCTTGTGCGGGCTCTTGTCGACCACATAGTCGATCATGTCCGATCCAAGTCCGCAGAAATTCATCAGCGTCACCCCCTTGGCAGCAGCACCGTAACAGACCACCGACTCGCCACGCTCGTTGACATCA
>Ga0208481_1000582_pt1 | contig 10680 bp, 10 predicted proteins | sample LakMenEpi02Jun10_FD_150662 | JGI IMG/M metagenome (GOLD analysis project Ga0208481, IMG submission 150662) | Freshwater microbial communities from Lake Mendota, WI - 02JUN2010 deep hole epilimnion (SPAdes) | ecosystem: Environmental > Aquatic > Freshwater > Lake > Epilimnion/Euphotic zone ... | reverse complement strand
GGAGCCACGACACTCTTGTCGTGCTCTCCCACCGCGCAGATTGCACGACAGGAGTGTCGTGCCTCCCTAGGGCAAGATGCATTCGATGTTCAGACCAACTGACCGCTCACCATCCGATCCTTGTAAGTCCAACAACTTGATCGAAATGGGTATCACGGCTTATGACCGGCAGCTTGTGTTGGCGGGCGATGGCGGCTATCCAAAGATCATTCATCGGAATAGGCGTGCCTGCCGATGCAAGTTGAAGACGGATCTCAGCATAATGGCTCGTTGTGGTCTCGTCAGCCACCAGCACCGAAGTGGTGGCGAGCGCATCATCAAGCCATGTGGTCATCCTTTCCCGAAACCGGGACTTCAAAATGCCAAAGCGAAATTCCGCCAAGGCCGGAACCGGAACGCAAAGACAATCCGCGCGCTCAAGATGCCGGATAAGGGACGGTTCATTCAGCCACCAGCCAGAAAGGCCGTCGGTATCGAGAATCATTTCCAGTCCTCCTCTTCGATTTGCTCGAAGTTCTCTTCCACGATTTGTTCGATGCGCTTGAGTTCAGCCACCATCTCCGGGTCATTGGCAGCGATTCCAGCAAACTTCATCCACGGCCTCTTCGCCTGTGCCGGCCGCTTGGCCAGTTTGTCCCGCAGCGCCTCGGTCACATAGTCCTTGAGACGCATGCCTTGTCGCGCGGCGGTGGCCTTCACCTCGCGAAATAAGGGGTCTGGAAGATCAATGGTCGTACGCATAAAAGCATATTCCCGTTTTTTGATGACTTTGCAAGGGCCGAATGGTCGGCGGCGGCGGGCTTTGGACCTTAAAGCCCTCTAGAATTTCTCGGACAAAATGAATATGGCCGAAGGTAAGGAGGCACGACACTCTTGTCGTGCTCTCTCACCGCACAGATTGCACGACAGGAGTGTCGTGCCTCCTTAGGTCCCCGCCCTTTGCATACACCTCAAGCGCCGCCGCTGGCGATGTGCGCGAACTTTTCGTCGATGAAGCTGAGGACGAGTGCCTCGGTAGCTTCGTCGTTGAGTCGCTCGACCACCTCGACCGAGAACCCGCGTGCGATGAGCTGGCGGGCGCGGACCGGATCGATGCCGCGGGCGCGAAGGTAGAAAATTTCCTCATCGCTGATCTGTGACGAGGTGCTGCCATGTGAGCATTTCACTTGGTCGGCATTGATCTCGAGTCCGGGCATCGAATTCGCTTCGCAGGTGTCGCTCATCAGAAGATTGCGGCAGGTCTGATAGGCATCGGTGTGGTGCGCGCTTTCATCGACAAAGATCAGGCCCGAGAAAATCGTGCGCGAGTGATCGTAGAGCGAGTTCTTGTAGAGCAGGTCCGAGTAGGCGCCGGGCGAAATATGATGCTGGAAAGTGCGCTGGTCATATTCCTGCTCGCGGGCGGGAATTGAGACCGAGAGCATGTCCGATCGCGAGCCCGCTCCTTCGAGGCGCGAGAGCGATTCGTTGCGTGCCCACGATGCGCCTGTGTTGAGGACGAAGCCCCTGGCCGATGCATCGCGCGCGGTGGAGGTTTCGTTGATCTGGATGACGCGGGTCACTTCGTTGACCGCTTGGATGGCGACATAGTCGAGCTGCGAGTTTTGTCCGGCCGCGAGGTCGTTGTAAGCGATGATCACTCCGGGGCTGAGTTCTTCGGCCGAGCGGAATATATCGATCACGCGCACCTTCGAGGATTTTCCCGTGACGACGAGCGTGTGGGGAAAGCTCATCGTGTTGGCGCCGCAGGTCCAGTGATGCACTTCGATCGCGCCATCGACCTCGGTGTTGTCCGGCACATGAACGAAAAGCCCGTTGGAAACCGAGGCCTCGTGCAGCGCGGCAAACTTCGCCGATCCAAGCCGCGTTTCCTGTTTCATGAAATGCGCCTTCACCAGCTCGCTGTGCGAAACCAGCGCATCGGCCAACGGCAGGCAGACGATGCCATTGGCGACATGGCATTCGGAGTGGATCAGCTGATCGTTGGCAAACACGAACTTGGCAGCCGTTTTGCCAAGGCCATGCGAGCGCGCGATCAAATCCTTGGCGGACGCATTGCTTGCGGCCATTTCGAAGCCAGCGAAGTCGAGTTGCTTGAGGTTCGAGAAACGCCAGGTCTCGTCATTGCGCTTCGGCGCCGGCAGCGATTCGTAGCGCGCGCGTGCGGCTTGCTGCCTTTCGGTGAACCATGCGGGAAGGGTAGAGGATGATGTGATAGAGGACATGGGGTGTGTGCAAATTTAAGTTCAGAGTGATTTATTGAAGCGCATCGTTCTTGGGCAATTTGAAACGGCCAAGGCATATCCACCAACGACGACGAACTCAACATTGCGGGACTGCAACAACTCGATGCACTCTTTGAAGTCGCGGGGGATTTCCATTTGCGGGTCCATACATTTGTGATCTCAGCACCTCGAGGGCGGATAGCCTTTCCTGTGGGGTCTTTTGCAACCAATATTCAAGGCTTCGCGCATCGTCACCCTCCAGCGGCACGACCTTCGCGACGCTGCGGTTCATTCGGATTTCGTTGCCTTGATTCATGATTCAAAAAATCAGCCCACGCTGCCTTCCATTTCGAGGTCGATGAGGCGTTTGAGTTCGACCGAGTATTCCATCGGGAATTCGCGAACGAGGTCGTTGATGAAGCCATTGACGGCGAGCGACATCGCCTGTCCTTCATTGAGGCCGCGCTGTTGCATGTAGAAGAGCATTTCCTCGGACACCTGTGAGACCGAAGCCTCGTGCTGGGTCGCGTGGCGATTGCCGCGCACGGTGATGGCCGGGTAGGTGTCGGTGCGCGAGTGGCTGTTGATGAGCAACGCGTCGCACTCGGTGTTGTTCTTGCAGCCCTTGAGATGCTTGGGGATGTGGACCTGACCACGATAGGTCGCGCGGCCTTCGCCGACCGAGATGGATTTTGAAACGATGTTGGAGGTCGTCTCGTCGGCGGCATGGATCATTTTTGCGCCGGTGTCCTGGTGCTGGCCGGTGTTGGCGAGTGCGATCGAGATCACCTCACCGCGGGCACGACGGCCTTTCATGATCACGCCAGGATACTTCATCGTGAGGCGCGAGCCGATGTTGCAATCGATCCAGCGGACCTCCGCATCCTCCATCGCGAGGCCGCGCTTGGTGACGAGGTTGAAGACATTGCTGCTCCAGTTTTGCACGGTCACATACTGGATCTTCGCGCCCTTGAGCGCGACCAGCTCGACCACTGCCGAATGCAGCGTGGCGGTCTCGAACTTCGGCGCGGTGCAGCCTTCCATGTACATCACTTCGGCACCTTCATCGGCGATGATGAGCGTGCGCTCAAACTGCCCGAAGCTTTCCGAGTTGATGCGGAAGTAAGCCTGCAGCGGCTGCTTGAGCTTCACGCCTTTCGGAATGTAAATGAACGATCCGCCGGAAAACACCGCGCTGTTGAGCGCGGAAAACTTGTTGTCGCCGGATGGAATCACCTTGCCAAACCATGGACGGAAAATTTCCTCGTGTTCCTTGAGGCCTTCGGCCGAGGTGACGAAGATCACACCCTGCTTGGTGAGCTCCTCCTTCATGTTCGAGTAGGCCGCCTCCGAATCGTACTGGGCCTCAACGCCCGCAAGGAATGCGCGCTCTTGTTCCGGGATGCCAAGCCGCTCGAATGTTTTGAGCACTTCCTCGGGCACTTCGTCCCACGAACGCTTCGGCTTCTCACCATCGGAGAGGTAATAGCGGATGTCGTCGAAGTGAATGTTTTCGAGATCCTTGGTCGCCCAGTTGGTGGGCATGGGTTTTTCGTTGAATATTTTGTAAGCCTTGTGGCGAAACTCGCGCACCCATTGCGGGTCGTTCTTCACATCGCAGATGTAATCGACCGTCTTTTCCGAAAGGCCGCGGCCGGCATCGTACTTGTGGCGCTCGGGAAAGGTGAAATCACCCTTGCTGCGATCGATGTCGATCGCTTCGCGGGTTTCATGATCGAGAGTGGCGGTGGCGTCTTCGTAGGACATGGGAAATGTTTGCTGAGATTTGTGATGCTTACGCGAGGGCGGCTTCCTTGAGGAAATCGTAGCCGTGTTTCTCGAGCTCGAGCGCGAGTTCGGGTCCGCCCGAGCGAACGATACGACCCTCGGCCATGACATGCACATGGTCGGGCTTGATGTAATCGAGCAGGCGTTGGTAGTGCGTGATGAGCAGCATGCCGCGATCGGGCGAGCGCATGGCATTGACACCTTTGGCAACGATCTTGAGCGCATCGATGTCGAGGCCCGAGTCGGTCTCATCGAGGATGCAATACTTCGGCTCGAGCATCATCATTTGCAGGATCTCGTTGCGCTTCTTCTCACCGCCGGAGAAACCTTCGTTGACCGCACGCGCGGTGAACTTGCGATCCATTTCGAGCAGATCCATCTTGGCGTAAAGGTCCTTGTAATAGGCCACCGCGTCGATTTCCTGGCCTTTTGGCAGACGCGATTGCAGCGCCGCGCGGATGAAGTTGGCGTTGGAAACTCCGGGCACTTCCGAGGGATATTGGAAGGCGAGAAAGATCCCGGCGCGCGAGCGTTCGTCGATCGACATTTCGCCGATGTCCTCACCGTCGATCGTCACCGATCCGCCCGTGACCACATAACCTTCGTGACCGGCGATCACCTTCGACAGCGTCGATTTGCCGGATCCGTTGGGTCCCATGATGGCGTGGACTTCGCCTTTGGGGATTTCGAGGGTGACGCCCTTGAGGATTTCGGTTCCGTTTTCGAGGGTGGCTTGGAGGTTCTGGATGTGGAGGCTCATGGTGGGAAGGATGTGATGTTGCTTGGTTGAAAAAAGTGATGGTTCAGGATGCGGCGAGTTTGCCGCGCAAGGTGATTTCGATGTCCTCGATCACCGCGCCGGGCGGCAGGTCAAGAAAGTCGGCGAGGTTCACGCCGGGCTTGAATTCGACATCGTGGATCGCGCCGCTGGCCGCATCGTGGAAATGCCCGTGTTCTTTCACATTCGGGCAGTAGCGCGAAGACTCGCGTTCGAAGTTCACTTGGCGGATCAGGCCGTGATCGACGAGCGTTTCGAGACAGTTGTAGACCGTCGCGAGCGAAATGTTTGGCAGGCGTTTTTTCACGCGCGAATGGACCTCGTTGGCGGTTGGGTGGTCGCGACGACCCATCAGCACGCGGTAGACCTCCTGGCGCTGCGGCGTCATCCGCAGGCCGGGGCAGGCCTCGGGCAGGCTGTTGGCGGAACGGTCGTGGAGGCGGTGATTCATCGGCGCGGCAAGCTACGCCAGCGGCTTCCAATATCAAGAATAATTCCAATCTAGGAGAAATTCCTGCCTCTGGATTGCCGCGGATCTCTGATTTTTAGGGGATTTTCTCCTGCTTTTCCCGTGATTGACCCCGAGAGTCGAGATTGTTAGTTTCCGCGCCCCGTCATGAGTTCATCCGCGCCGAATTACAAAGACACCCTGGCCTTGCCGCAAACGAGTTTCCCGATGCGTGGAGACCTGGTGGAGAACGAGCCTGCCCGACTTGCCAAATGGGAAAAGGATGGCCTGTATCAAAAAATCCTCGGTCGTCGTCGCGCGGCTGGCGCCCCGGAGTTCATCCTTCACGATGGTCCGCCATTCGCGAATGGCGATGTGCACATGGGCACGGCGCTCAACAAGTTGCTCAAGGATCTGGTGGTGAAGTCGAAGACGATGGCCGGCTACACCACGCCCTTCGTGCCTGGCTGGGACTGCCACGGACTGCCGATCGAATTCAAAGTCGTAAAAGAAACCGCCGGTCTCGAAGCGCCGGAGATCCGCCGACGCTGTGCGGAGTTCGCAGGGAAATTCATCGACATCCAGCGCGCGTCATTCCGGCGCCTGGGTGTGTTTGGTGATTGGGAAAATCCTTATCTCACGATGGCACCGGCCTATGAGGCAGGCATCTTGCGGGTCTTTGCCAAACTGGTGGAAAACGGCAACGTCTATCAATCGAAGAAACCCGTGCAGTGGTCCTACGGCGCGCAGACCGCACTCGCCGAAGCCGAGGTGGAATACCAGGACAAGGAAAGCACCGCGGTCTTTGTGAAATTTCCACTCGTCAGCGGCACGCACGCAGGCAAGGCGTCGATCGCGATCTGGACGACCACTCCATGGACGCTGCCCGCCAACCTCGGCCTCGCGGTGCACCCGGAGTTCACCTATGTGATCGGCCGCTTCGAAAATGAAATTGCCGCACGCTCGGAGACGCTCGTGATCGTTCGCGAACTCATCGCCGATTTCACCGCCAAGACCGGCTTCGCGCTGGCCGAGACACTCGGCGAAGTCCGCGGTCGCGAACTCGAAGGCCTCGAAGCGAAGCATCCGTTTCTCGATCGCAACTCGAAGCTCATCCTCGCAAATTTCGTCACCACCGAGACCGGCACCGGCATTGTCCATATCGCTCCGGGCCACGGCGCGGATGACTATGTGGCGGGTCAACAAAACGGCCTGGCCGTGCTTTCACCGGTCGACGATGAAGGAAAGTTCACTGCCGAGTGCGGCGTTGCGGAACTGGTCGGCACGCATGTTTTCAAATCGAACGAACGCATCGTCGAAATCCTCGCCGAGAGCGGACATTTACTCGGTCGCGAAATTTACAAACACTCCTACCCGCATTGCTGGCGCTCGAAGACGCCGATCATTTTCCGCGCGGTCGAGCAGTTCTTCATTTCGCTCGAAACGCTGCGGGGTCAGGCGCTTGAGCAAATCGACAAGGTCGAGTGGCTTCCCGCGTGGGGCCGCAACCGCATCTATGGCACGGTCGAGTCGCGACCCGATTGGTGCATCTCGCGTCAACGCACCTGGGGCGTGCCGCTGCCGGTTTTCTTCGGCGCCGACGGCAAGGCGATCCTCTCGGCCGAGCTTGCGCGCAAGGTCGCCGATGCGGTCGAGCACGAGGGCACGAACTTCTGGTTCGAGCAAAGCGATGCCGATCTCGCCAGCCGATTCGGCCTGCCCGCAGGCGTGAAAAAAGGCCGCGACACGCTCGATGTATGGATCGACTCCGGTTGCTCCCACGCGGCGGTGCTCGACCAACATCCCGAGCTCCACGCGCCGGCGGATTTGTATCTCGAAGCCACCGACCAGCACCGCGGATGGTTCCAAAGCTCGCTCATGCTCAGCGTCGCGTATCGCGGCACAGCTCCTTACAAGTCAGTGATGACCCACGGCTTCGTCGTCGACAAGGACAAGAAGAAGCTTTCGAAATCCGAAGCGGAAAAAGCCGGCAAGCCGATCGATGCCGCGCATTTTTACAACAAGTACGGCGCCGACATCGTGCGTCTCTGGGTGTCGTCAGTCGATTGGCAAAATGAAGTGCCCTTCGGCGAGGATCTCTTCAAGCAAGTGGCCGAGCCATACCGCCGTCTGCGCAACACGCTGCGCATTTTGCTCGGCAACCTCGATGGCTTCGATCCATCGTGCAGGCAATCATCGGTCGCCGATCTCACGTTGCTCGACCGCTGGATCCTCGAGCGCCTGCACAGCGTTACCAACGAATGCCTCAAGGCCTACGAAACCTACGAGTTCCGCAAAGTTTTCAACGCACTCAACAACTTCTGCACGCACGATCTCTCGGCAATTTACATCGATGCCACCAAGGACCGCATGTACTGCGACGCGATCGACTCGCCGCGGCGCATTGCTTCGCAGTCGGCGATGCATGCGATCTTCACTTCGCTCTGCCAACTGCTCGCGCCAATCCTTGCCTACACCGCCGACGAGGCATGGGAGCATGCGCCCTTCGCCATCGGCAGCGTGCATGAGCAGGATTTCCCGACGCCCGATCCCGCCTTCGCGCCGGGTGAGGCAAGCGCCACGGCAGAGCGGCTATTTGAAATCAAATACACCATCCAGACCGCGATTGAAGCGCGTGTTCAAGCAAAGGAATTCTCGCGCAACAACGAAGCCGATGTGACGCTGGTCGTTACCGAGGCTGATGCCGCCTTGCTGCCGCTGCTCAATGACCGCGAATTTGCGACCGAGTTCTTCATCATCGCCGGGCTCAAGGCCACAATCGGCGATGCGCTCGTCGCAACTGCGCGCAAGACCGAGCTGCCGCTCTGCCCGCGCTGCCGCAAGCACGAGCCACTGCTTGAGAGTGGATTGTGCGAGAGGTGTGATGAAGTTATCGGATGAATCGAAACAACTACTAGATTTATAGTACCGATGAGCCTTCCTCGCCTCCTTCTCCTTCTCACGCTGCCGCTCTACATCATCGACCAGATCACGAAGTTCTGGACCATCGGCACCTTTCAACCGCCATGGCATCAACCCGGCGCGCACATCACGGTGATCGAGAATTTCTTTTACCTCGTGCGCGTTCACAACCAAGGCGTGGCCTTCGGCTTTGGCAACGGCACGGCATGGGCACCGGTCGTGTTCCTCTTCGTGCCCTTTGTCGCCCTCACGCTGCTGGTAATTTTCTGGCGCAAAAAAGCCTTCACCCATCCGCTGTCGATCCTCGCCGTCGCGCTTCTCGTCTGCGGGATTTTGGGCAACCTCACCGACCGCCTCGTCCAGGGCTTCCTGCTCGAGGACTTCAAGCACGGCACATTCTGGGAGCGGCTTTCACAAGGTTATGTGGTCGACTTCATCGCCATCAAGCTCCCCCTCTACGACAAGCTCGTACCATCAAGCGGCGGCTGGTGGCCGGCCTTCAATGTCGCCGACTCCTGCATCTGCATCGCCGCCGCACTGCTCTTCCTCGGCGGTCTCAAAGAAGATGCCGCGAAGATGCCGGAGGCGTGAGGTCAAGTTTTGCAAAATCGAAACGCGAAGGCGGAGAGAACGCAGAGGACTTCGCAGAGGGGATTGGAGGGGGCTTCGGTTTCACGAGGTGCCCATCCAAAAAACTCCGCGCATTCCTTTGCTCGCCTTAATTTTCCCCTCGGGGAGCACACGCGCCCCCGCGTGTGGTTTTCAGCGCCTTCGCTGAAAACATGCATCAGAAAAACCAATCGCGCCAAATCGCCATCGAGCCACTCATGGCGCGAGGGTGCGTGTGCTCCCCAATCCATACCCGAACTAAGCGAAATCTCCGCGCCTTGCTCCGCGCGCTCCGCCTCCGATTTGCTGCTGGGATCGGGTGCGCGGGTGCGGCTGAGGGCCGTGACGCGCGCCGGCCGACTTGTGAAACTCGATCCCGGGTTGGATTTCAGTCACGGGCTGCGAACCTTGCAGGATTATCGAGCGTGGTGTGGCCATCGAAGCCGGCTTCGAGAATCGCCCGATAGACGCCCTCGATTTCGACAACTCCCGAACCAAGCGCAATCGTCGCCATGCCGCAGCCGAAGACTTGCCCCCGCCGGGATTCCATCTCCGCAGGCATGTCTTTCCAATGCACATGCTCGATCTTGATCCCGAACTTGCGGACATGCGCCACGGGATCGTCGCCGCCCAGCCAGAGGTTGCCGGTGCCCAGATTCAACCCAAGCGCCGGCGAGTCGCATTCGTCGAGCAGGCGTTCAGAGAGCGCGATGTTGTCGGAAACAGGGCCGTGCGGTTAGAAGAGAATCTTGACCCCATGTCCTCGGCGAGTCGCAACGGTTCGTGCAGTTTTTCCCGCACCAGACAGACGCCGTCGGAATCGTCGGTGACATCGGCGTGCGTGAAACCCCACCGGGCGATTTGCTTGAGTTGGAATTGCAGCAGCCGATACGATACGGGTAAATCCGCGCGGGCGGCATTCCGCTTGAGTTCTTACGGCTCTTTGACAAAGAGGAAGCGGTCCACAAACAAGTCGCCGGTCGTGGTGCCGACCCAGAAATACATCTGGCTGTGCGGCAGGTCATGCACCCCGAGGTCATAGAGATGATACTCGCCGTCCGTGACCGGAGCGCCGCTTCTGGTGGCTCCCCAGTCTGCCGGTTTTGCGGCGACCTCATGGGAAGCCGACGGCACGCCGGGCTTGCCGATCGGAAAACTAACGGCTCCCACCCCTTTCTTGTCCCTCGCGTCATAGAGACCGACGACAAATGCATCGCCGGAGTCGGCCTGGAGTTCGCAGCGGGCCACGGCATAGACACGATACCTGCCAAACACGCCGAGGGAGCCCAGGATTTTGGACCACGCCTGCACTCCCCAACTCGGCACGGGCGCTTTGGGCACGAGCATGGCGAAGCCATTCGAAGCCTTGGGATCCTCCACAATCTTCGCGCCGGTCGCCTTGTAGATATTGCAGCGGGTTTCATCCATGTCGATCACGCGGGAGGGTGGCAGGCTGCGGAACGCCTCCGGCAGCGGCGCCGGGGCCTTGGCCCGCTGCTTGAAACTCTCGAAATACGCATTCCATCCGGCTTCTCCGCTGCCATATTCCATCATGTGTTGGATGATCGGCATCCAGGTTTGGTCGAGCGGCGTGGCCGCGCGGCGCACCGCTGCGGAAAAATCAACCAGAGCCTTGGCCGGGTCTTGCGGTCCGAGGAAGGGAATCTGCTCGCGTTCGGCCTGCTCGCGGTAGCGGCCATAGTTGCGCAGCCATTGGCCGTCGAAAGGGAGGCGCGCCCGCTGCACGCGGGCCAGTTGCTCGGGGGCATCCGCGACCGCACTCTCCGATTGCTGGAAGAGTTCCGTGCCGCGGTTCATCGCCGCCAGATCGAGCCAGTCGGCGTTTGGTCCGTCATTAAAAGAATGCAGGAACGCCGGGCTCGCTTTCTCCGCGTAAAGATCGAGCACCT
>Ga0208481_1000581_pt1 | contig 10682 bp, 6 predicted proteins | sample LakMenEpi02Jun10_FD_150662 | JGI IMG/M metagenome (GOLD analysis project Ga0208481, IMG submission 150662) | Freshwater microbial communities from Lake Mendota, WI - 02JUN2010 deep hole epilimnion (SPAdes) | ecosystem: Environmental > Aquatic > Freshwater > Lake > Epilimnion/Euphotic zone ... | reverse complement strand
AAGCTTGTCGAGGAGGGTGATGAAGTCATCTATCACGATGATTTTCGTGAATTAATGGCTGTCATTGCAAGGAGAATGGACGAACAATCTGCTTCGACTGCCGCAGATTCCACGACGAAAACCACGGCTCGGACCCCACGCAAAGGCTCCGCAAAAGATCAGGCACTTCAGGCATCTGCACAGCGGATACATGCATATCTTGTCCAATTCCCAGGTTCGTCTATTTCCGAAGTTGCACTTGCACTAAAGATGGCCATCACGGAAGTAACTGCAGCGTCGCGTCGAGTGGGCTGGCTGTTGTTATCTGAAGAAGAACGCGAAGAACCAACCGAGCGCGTGGAATCAGACGCAATTGGTGTCACTCGCGATCGTGCGCGCGGTGCATTACAAGCGGCAAGTTTGATGGTGGCACCACTAAGTCATCAGGCCTACACCACGTTGTTGCGCAATGGGCGAGTGAAAGGCCCGAGCGTTGCGCGCATCACACAGTTGTTCGGCTCTTGGAGCGCAGCATGCAATGAAGTAGGTGTTGCAACCGGTGATTCTTTGCGTTCGCATTACGAACGTCAATGGACTGCCGACGACTTGCTCGTATTTGTGGAAGAGTTTCTACGTCATCCAGATTTCTCGGGCGCAAGCCATCAATACGACGAATGGCGTACTACTCAATTACAGACGCGCAAAGTCCCGTCGTTGGGAACAGTACGCAACATTGTGGGCGGCACATGGAACGACATTCGCACTGCAGCTCTGCGACGCATGCGCGCCACGTGGGCTAACTAAGTACTTGAATCTTCATCCATCGTTCTAGCGGTTTACTCGGAATCACGGTGTATGGCTTTGTGTTAATGCCGTTCGGCGGACCTGATTGCGGCTCAATACACATGTGACCATCTGGTGCGTTGTACATCACCCAATGTGTGCAGTCGCTCGACACTTCAATCGTGATTCCATCAATAGTGAGCTGTGGCATGGAATGTGGGCGCACAAAGCAATCGTCGTATTTGCGCTTTGGTACAGGAACTTCTTGTGTTGTGGTGAGGCCGCTCACATCGCGCTGCAACATGGCGTCGAAATGATGATTCACATTGCGCGGGGAACGAAACCACGGATGCCAACCAACTTGCGCCGGCATCGGCTCGCTCGCATTCAAAGTAAGAGTAGAAATAAGAGCACTTGCATCAAGAGCAACTATGTGAGTGACGGAACCAGCGAATGGCCAGTCGCCACCTAGATCACACGTGAATGACGCAGAGGTTGCACTGCTTTCAACCGTGGTCCATTCATGATCCAAAACTGTTCCATGCATTGCATGCGATGATTGCGCTCGTAATGGTAATTCGTATTGCAAACCTTGAAACATGAAAACGCCATCACGCACACGACCTGCATACGGCACCATTGGGTATGCGCCCCAGTTCAACGTGTCCTCTGCTTCAGTCACTAGCAATTCCACACCCGAAGCGATGATGGAGGAGATGCGAGCACCATGCGAAACATCAATAGACACCTGCAACTGATCGTTTGAAAGCTGCACAATTGCCATTGCTTCACCCTAATCATGTGAAGTAGCAAGACACTCTCGATAGCGTTGTGAATTGTGCGTGGCCTAGGAACAATCATCAACACTGCGACAGTTCTGGTGGGCGGAAGTGTCGGCTATTTCATTGGTCACCGCATTAAAGAATCCATTCGCACCATTGTTGTGCAGGTCATTGGTCTTGCAACTCTTGTGATGGGCATCAGCAATGTGATGGATACACATAATCTTGTCTTCCCATTGGTGGGCATGGTGCTCGGCGCAATCATCGGCGAATTGCTGCGCATTGAAGACCGCCTAGAAAGTCTTGGTGAAACGCTGCGCAAAAGGTTTGCAAAGGGCTCGGGCGACGAGAGCACATTTGTACAGGGTTTTGTGACTGCAACGTTGCTGTTCTGCGTTGGCCCAATGACCATTCTTGGAGCCATCGAAGATGCCAGTGGCAAAACACCGCAGCTCTACATCATTAAGGGAACGCTCGATGGATTCATGAGCATCATCTTTGTGGCGGCATACGGCATTGGCGCAGCGTTTAGTGCAGTGAGCGTATTCATTGTGCAGGGCTTGCTCACGTTGGGGGGCACAGGTATTGACTCGCTCCTCGATGACCGTATGCGGACAGAAATGTTCGCAGCAGGCGGGTTCACGGTGCTGGCCATTGGGCTGAACCTGCTGGAGATCAAGCGCATCAAGTTGGGTTCCCTGTTGCCAGGCCTCATCGTCACCCCCTTGCTGGTGGCCATATTTGCCCGTTAGGCATACAAATTCACCTGTTCACCCCTGATAAAGCGAATGTTAAATCTGGGCGACTAGGCACCATTCCCGCCATACCGTAGGCTCTTATGGTGATGTTTGGCCGATTTTCCCGTGGTATCTCGGCCGGCATTCTTGCCATATCTATTAGCGCAGTTTTCCCCGTGTCGGCCAGTGCCAGCAATGCAGGCGATTATGTGGTCATCGGCCAAGACGGCTCGGTAGAGGTACAACGCCTCACAACTGCACAAGCCATTGGACTTGGTGCAGATAGCGACATTCGCATGGTCGCTCCAAACAAGTCGATTCAACTCAATGAGACTTCCACCGACAACGTTCTTGGCCTCGATGCACCAGCAGGTTTACAGGTGGGTGATGTCATCCCAGATCGTTACATCGTGCAATTCACTTCGCGCACTGCATCAGCCGTTGCTGCAGCATCGTTGGCAGAAAATGTCACTGCTTTCTTCACAAATTCTGTGAATGGTTTTGTTGCAGACCTCAGCCCGGAAGAAGTTGCAGGCCTGCAAGCCAATCCAAATGTTGTTGAGATTGAACCAGACCGCGTCGTCGGCGTTGACACAGATCAAGCCGGTGCACCGTGGGGTCTTGACCGTATTGATCAACGCTTTAACCCGCGCGATGGCAAGTACACCTTCACCAATACTGGTGAAGCAGTCACTGCGTACATCATTGACACTGGCATTTTGTCTACGCACACAGAATTCACAGGCCGAGTACGCAGCGGATTTACTGCAATCTCAGACGGCGCTGGTAGCAATGATTGCCACGGTCACGGAACCCACGTTGCAGGAACTGTCGCGGGCACTACCTATGGTGTTGCAAAGACTGCACAACTCGTTCCTATTCGCGTGTTGTCATGCACAGGCTCTGGTTCTACATCTGGCGTTATCGCCGGCATCGAATGGGCCATTACAAACCACATTGCAGGAACACCGGCTGTCGCAAACATGAGCTTGGGTGGTGGATTATCGAGCACATTAAACGCAGCAGTTGCTCGTGCAGTTGCCGACGGCATCACAATGGTGGTTGCTGCAGGTAACAGTAATGCCAATGCGTGTGGAGTGTCTCCTGCAAGTGAACCTTCTGCAATCACAGTTGGCGCAACAGGCTCAACAGATGCTCGTGCAAGTTTCTCGAACTTTGGTTCATGTGTCGACGTGTTTGCTCCTGGTGTTTCCATTACGTCGTCGTACATTCGCAGCACAACAGACCGCACTTCTATGTCGGGAACATCTATGGCATCGCCACATGTGGCCGGTGTGGTGGCTCTGTATTTGCAGTCAAATCCAAGTGCTACTCCAGCAGTGGTGACGTCCACACTCATGGCTGCCGCAACGCCCAATGTGGTTCTTGATCCTGGCGTGGCTTCACCGAACCGATTGATCTACTCAGGTTCATTTGCGCCCGCACCGGCGACTACACCTAGCGCGCCAACAATCGCAACGGCCGTGTCTGGCAATGCATCAGTATTGCTTACATGGAAAGCACCAGTTTCAAATGGTGGGGCGGCGATTACTTCGTATCTCGTTGAGTATTCAACTAATGGAACCACATGGCAATCCATGGGAACTACTGCTACATCGGCAACTATTTCCTCGCTCACTAATGGCATGTCATATTCATTCAGGGTCTCTGCAATCAACTCGGTGGGCACAGGAACTGCTTCTGCAGTTGTTGTTGCTACGCCTGCGCTCCCTGGCGTCGCTACTGCGCCACGTTCACTCACAGGTTCTGTCGGTCGTCAGACAGCGGCGTTGTCATGGCAAGCGCCATTGTCTCCCGGTGGAAGTGCAATTACCGACTACACCGTTGAAGCTTCGGTGGACGCCGGCATTACATGGGCAGTCTTGCCAGATGCTGTTTCTATTCTTCGCACAGCAAGTTTTTCTGGCCTCACTGCTGGCACTGCGTATCAGTTCCGTGTTCGTGCAATCAATGCAGGCGGACCAAGTGTTCCAAGCAACACGGTCACACTGACGCCATTGTCGTTCAACCCACCATCGGTTGTGCGCTCCGTCACCGCCTCGGCCCAACTTCTTGGCGCTTATGTGTATTGGTCAACACCAATTGATATGGGTGGCGGAACGTTGCAGAGTTTTGTTGTTGATTACTCCGTGGATGGCGGCGCAACGTACAGCGGCAGCGTTCGCGTGGGTTCGGCATGGCGAAACACAACTCTGACTGGTTTGGTAGGCGGGGTAGAGCACCTCATTCGTGTCCGTGCCATCAACGAATACGGCACCAGTCCTGAAGCAACGGTTCGTGTTACTCCCATTCCATTAGTAGTACCGAGTGCTCCACGGTCTTTGTATGTAAATGTGAACTACAACGCAGCCTCGTTGTATTGGTCTACGCCAAGCACTAACGGTGGAACTGCTATCACAGGGTACGTAGCCCAGTACTCCACAGATTCGGGCGCAACATGGAATCGTGCGGCCATCTCGTTTGTCACCCGCAGTTTTGTTTTCTCTAATTTGGCTGGTGGAACTTCACATATGTTCCGCGTCACCGCAGTAAATGCCGTGGGTGAAAGTGTTGCTTCTAATGTTGTGGTGGCAACACCGCCTGCTCCATCGGTTGCAAGTGCACCTCGCAGCATCTCTGGATTCCTCTCGGGTAACACTGCGTACTTGTCGTGGAGTTCGCCAGCATCAAACGGCGGAAGCGTTGTTACTGGGTACGTTCTTGAGTCTTCAACAGATGCCGGTGCAACATGGAATACGGCCGCAACCACCACGGCTACGTATCGATCTTCCAAGATTGTGGGTCTTGCTGGTGGTGTGTCGTACTCATTCAGAGTTCGTGCTATCAACGCTGTTGGGTTAAGTTCGCCATCTTCCGTTGTGACATTGCAACCAAAACTTATTGGTATTCCGAACCCACCATCCTCGGTGAGCGCGACAGTGAGCAATTCCACTATCAACGTTTCTTGGTCGCGAGTGACTAGCAGCTACGCAACCATTTCGGATTACATCGTTGAATACAGTGTGAACGCGTCATCAACATGGACAGTGTGGAATGACGGCGTCAGCACAGCAACTACTGCATCACTCACAAATATGACTCCCGATGTACCAGTGTCAGTGCGCATCAAGTCGGTGAACTCATACGGAACAAGTCCTGCATCTGCAACTGTCACCGTGACGCCTCGCGCTGCAGCCACAGCGCCCTCTGAGCCATTGAACGTAACCGCGACAACTGGTGATACTCGCGTTGCTGTGCGGTGGAGCACTCCATCGTCCGACGGTGGCTCTGCCATTACTTCGTACAGAGCAGTCTCTTCGCCTGGGGCATTCGCGTGCACTACAACCACGAATGCATGTGTTGTAACTGGCCTTTCTAATGGCATTGCTTATACGTTTACCGTTACGGCAACCAATGCAGTTGGTACAAGCCCAGTATCAGCGACATCAAACGAAGTGACCCCTGTTGGTGTTGGTATTCCAGCGGTTACTGCGCTTTCATGGGGATTAGATCGCTCAGATCAACGTGCTCTTCCGCTTGATGGGCTGATTACTCGCGCGGGCACAGGCGTTGGAGTCTCTGCGTATGTCATCGATACTGGTGTGTACGCAGCTCATTCTGAATTTACAGGCCGTGTTTCAAGTGGCTATTCGTCCATTGGCGATGGTCGCGGTTCTGCAGATTGTCATGGTCACGGAACTCATGTTGCGGGAACAGTTGCTGGTGCAAATTACGGATTCGCAGTTGAGGCAAACATTTTGCCAGTGCGTGTTCTGGATTGTTACGGAAGTGGTTCTACGGCCGGAGTTGTTGCAGGCATCAACTGGATGATTAATCACCATGTTGCCGGAGTTCCTGCGGTAGCCAACATGAGCCTTGGTGGCAGTTATGACCTTGCTATTAACGATGCTGTGGCGCGCGCAGTGGCTGATGGCATCACCATGGTGGTTGCGTCTGGCAACGAGTCAACAGATGCGTGTACAAAATCACCTGCAAGTGCACCTGCTGCAATCACCGTAGGTGCAACGGGAATTACAGATTCGCGCGCCTATTACTCAAACGTTGGTGCATGTGTAGATATTTTTGCGCCAGGTAGTTCAATTACGTCTGCTTCCATTTCTGGCAGCACAGCAACTGCCCTTATGTCGGGAACATCTATGGCGTCTCCACACGTTGCAGGTGTAGCAGCGCTCATCTTGGGTAATGCACGTTCACTTACGCCTGCTCAAGTGGGCGCACAGCTCAGTGCCGATGCAACAGTTGGTGTGGTCACCGGTGTTGACTCTGCAACAGTGAATGCATTGTTGTATCAGCGTGTGAGTTCCGCAGCGTCTGGTGCAGCGATTGAAATTCAAGATCCAGGAATTGGCCGATCAACTAATACAGATGAAGAAGCATCCTCCACCATTGACTACGGCAATGATCCTGAACCAAGTACTCCAGTGACGGGGGCTCCAACCGCTCCGGTCGTGGGTGCGCCGGCAATACCCGCACCTCGTGCGCCCGTTGCGGCTCCAGTGGTATCGCGCGCAACTGTGGCCATCACTTCTGTAAAGCGAATTGGTAAAAAGTTCCAAGTAACCGTGTCTGCACCACGTGGTGCCATTGTTGCTCTGTATCGCAACGGGAAACTGGTGAGCAAGGCTGCCAAATCGAAGTTTGTAGTCAGTTCCGCTAAAGGCAAAATAAATAAATTGCACGCAGTAGTGGTAATTGAAGGCACAATTGTGTCATCTCAATCAGTCACTTTCTCCGTACGCGCCGCATCACGTTGAGCCGCGGTCGTTCCCGCTCTGTGCTGGGAATTCTCTTGTGTGCTCTTGTTGCTTCTGTCGCAGCATGTTCAACTGAAGAAATTTCCTCAGTTGCATCTGCGCCAGCCTCAGACATCACCTGGTTGCCATGCGGAAGCATTGAATGTGGTCAACTACAAGTTCCTGTCGATCACTCAACGGAATCTTCCGCAACGTTTACCTTGGGGCTCTACCGAAAAGTCTCGACTGTTTCAGATGAAGCGCGAACCCTCATTCTTGTCCCGGACAAGAAGTGGAGTGCATCGGCACGCGACATGGTGGAGCAAGCCGGGCTCACATTTGGTCCACGCATCAACTCTTTCAATGTCGTAGCAGTGGCACCGCGTGGTGCTGTCGAGTCTGTGTTGCCAACTGGCGCCGAACACAGTGTAGGAACTCTCGACACCGTGGATGACTTAGATATGGTGCGTCGCGCACTGGGTGAAAAGAAGGTTTCTGTCATTGGTTGGGGAGATGGTGCAACTGCAGTAACAGCGTGGGTGATGCAACGCCCAAAGGATTTCTATTCAGCTGTTGTTGATTCTCCATTAGATCCGTCTGTGTCGCCGGTGAAGCAAGTGCGCCAGAACATTGCAGCTGGTGAATTAGGTGTGCAGACCGCTGTGAAGTGGTGTGCATCGCATTTGTCATGCACCATTAACGCCAACGTGGCTACTGGGCTGAATCTCTTGAAAACAGATATGCGACTCGAACGAGTACCTGCAGATGTAACAAATGAAGTGATAGCGCGTGCAGCAAAACATACATTGGCCGACGGCAACCCAGGAGCGCTGTTTAACGCAATCGCCCAGGTGATGGCGGGCTCGTCGGTTCGTTTGCAAGCCCTTGCGGGCGCGGCGCCGGCGCAGACAGACGCCTATTCCCATTGTGCAGACGTGTCGCAGGCTCAGGCCACGTCGATCGTTGGCGCGTATGAGGGTATGAGCGACAAGTACTTTGGTTTCGGTAATGGCGCCCAAATGTATGGCTTTTGTTCAAGTATCCCTGCGGCACTACGTCCGCTGGGTACGGTGAAGCCAGCGGCAATTGCGTCTGACGCAAATGTGCTTGTGACTATTGCCCGCGGAGATCAACTGCATGCTCCGGTGAACGCACGAGAGATGGCCAAGAGAATGGGTTGGAAATACCAGTCTGTATTTGCGAACCGACACGTGGTAGTGGGTATCGACCGTGCCATCACCCAAACAGTGATGGATTTTCTGGCTGGCGAGCGATAACGCTCTAAAAATTACAGACCAACGAAATCGCGGATTAATTCGGCGAGTTCTAACGGAGTGTCGCCCTGCACGCTGTGGCCTGCTTCTTCTACGTGTTCCACGCGCACACTGCCTGCACGTTTGCGCAGTTCAGCTTCGTCTTCATCTGTGACCACGGATTGTTTACGCATGCCACGTACAAACATGAGTGGCTTTCCATAGTGCTGTACTGCATCCCACAGTGATGCGGTTGATGGTCGCTTATCACCTTCGTCAACTGCGGCTTTCATTTCTGGAAGTGGTGGTGCGTCGGCACGGCGATAACGCCATACCCAACTGCCATCGTCTAGTTGCAATGCGTTATGCAAAATGCCGCGTCGTAAAGATTCCACTGTTCTGGTGGGGTTGAACTCAATCGTGCGCTTCAACAATTCTTCGAAAGATGGAAACGTTGCAGGGCCGTTCACAAAATCGGTGATCTGTTTTGTCTTTTCTTGGTTCACGCCTGGGGTGATGTCTACTAACACCAATTTGCGAACAAGTTCTACATGGTCACGTGCAAGTGCAAGCGTGGTGAGGCCACCAAGGCTCATACCAACTACAGCTTTTGCTTGGGGTGCGAGGGCACGAATAACTGTCGCAATGTCGGCAGCATTTTGTTGCAAGGGAAGTGCGGCTGCATCGAATGCTGCGGCAGAGTCGGAGTGTCCGTGACCGGGAAGGTCGATACACAGAAGCGGCACGCCGAGTGCGAGTGCAACCGTGTCCCAGGTGTGGGCGTTTTGCGCGCCGCCATGAAGGAACACAATCTGTGGTTCAGAGGTTCCCCACTTGAGGGCCGAGAGTTTCCTCTCGCCGTCTACAGAGATGAATTCTCGGGAAACCACAGGGGGTGCGGGGTAGGGGATGCCGTATTCAGAAGCATTTTCATGAAACATTCCGAATTCGTCGTATGAGACCTTTTCAACCATGATGCGAGCGTAGTGAACAACCCATGGTTCCCGATAGACAGAACATATGGCACGTGACCATATATATGTGAATGGACTGCGTTTGATGGCCTTGGTGGGCGTATTGCCCCACGAGCGCGATGCATTGCAGCCTGTGCAGATAGATGTCGACCTTGAAGTGGACTTGTCTGAAGCAGGCGTCACCGACAATCTTGATGACACCGCCAACTACGGTGCAATCTCGACCGCTATTGCTGAAGTGGTTCGCACATCGTCGGACACATTGCTTGAGCGTTTGGCTGCACGTATTGCAGACCGAGTGCTGCATTTCGATCATGTTGAAGTGGCTGATGTGATGGTGACCAAACTGCGTCCACCTATTCCTGAAGATTTAGTGTCGTCGGCTGTGCGCATTGTGCGTAGTCGGGTGGATATGCGAGTTCCGGCGCGACACCGTGCGATTGTTGCATTGGGTTCAAACTTGGGTGACCGTGCTGCGTATTTACGTTTCGGCTTAGAGCGTTTGTCGAACGTGGTGTCGCAGTCGCAAGTGTTTGAAACAGACCCGGTAGGCGGGCCAGATAATCAAGGGCCATACCTGAACATGGTGGCTGTTGTTGATACAGACCTAGACCCATTTGCCATGTTGCGCCGTTTGTTGCAGATTGAATCTGAGGCTCACCGTGTGCGCGTAGAGCGGTGGGGACCACGCACGCTCGATCTTGATTTGCTGTTCTACGACGACTACACCATTGAGAGCGAAGAGCTGACTGTTCCGCATCCTCGGTTTGCAGAACGTAGATTCGTGTTAGAGCCACTCAGTGAAGTTGCAGTGGAATTCTGCCCATCGCATTGGCGTGATCGTTTGCCTGCATACGGCGTATACCCACGCGGACCAATTGATTCCCTCGTGGCACACACAAGCATCTCGTGACCAACATTGCACTTTTAGTGCCTGCTCTGAATGAAAGCGCAGGCATGCAACGCACTGCACGTGTCATGCGTGAAGCATTGGATAGTGGCGTTGTTTCATCTGCGACTGTTCTCGATGGTGGTTCTGACGACGACACGGTTGAAGTTGCTTTGCAATTCGGCATTCGTTCATTACATATTCCGTCGGTACAGCCAGAGTTGGGCCCTGTACTTGGTAAGGGTGATTCGCTTTACCGCGGCGTGCATACCGTGCCCGCAGATTGGTATGTGTTTCTGGACGCAGACCTGGGAAACATTTGCATTGATCACATCATTGCTCTCACGCAACACGTTGGTGTGCCTGGTATTTCGTTTGTGAAAGGAGGCTTTGTTCGTGTGGATGAACACGGTGTGCCACGAGAGATTCCTGCAGGCCGAGTGACAGAACTTGTTGGCCGGCCATTGTTGCGCCGCGTTGCGCCTGGGCTCACTGGCTTGTCGCAGCCGTTGAGTGGCCAGGTTGCTATTG
>Ga0208481_1000578_pt1 | contig 10704 bp, 10 predicted proteins | sample LakMenEpi02Jun10_FD_150662 | JGI IMG/M metagenome (GOLD analysis project Ga0208481, IMG submission 150662) | Freshwater microbial communities from Lake Mendota, WI - 02JUN2010 deep hole epilimnion (SPAdes) | ecosystem: Environmental > Aquatic > Freshwater > Lake > Epilimnion/Euphotic zone ... | reverse complement strand
CTAATTTATTCAAGAATTAAAGACTTTGGATTATTACATCTTTACTCCCAAAATGAAGAAGTAATATTTAACTTATTCACAGGCGAAAAAAGAGAAAATGCCAAAGCCTTAATTAGAAAATATTGCGAACCATCTAATTTTGCTAATGTCCTAGCTATAGCATAGCCCGCCTGGGGTTTCAACCCTAGCTGGTTTGTGTAACCAACTTACGATTTATCATCACCCTCCCCCAAAGATCACGAAAATGCTACAATCTACATCATGCTAGGGGTGCTTGGGAAACTAAGCTGAGATCAAACCCTTAACACCTGAGTCTGGATAATACCAGCGGAGGGAAGCTGTTTATTGAGGAATTTGGATATGCGTACAGAATGGGTAGCTAAGAGACGTGGACAAGACAACGTATCGCAAATGCACTACGCTCGTCAGGGTGTAATCACTGAAGAGATGCAATACGTAGCCAAGCGGGAAAATCTGCCGGCTGAACTTATTCGCGCTGAAGTTGCACGGGGACGGATGATTATCCCTGCAAATATTAATCACACAAATTTAGAACCGATGGCTATTGGTATCGCTTCTAAATGTAAAGTTAACGCTAATATCGGTGCTTCTCCTAATTCTTCCAATTTGCAGGAAGAGGTTGATAAACTTAATTTGGCGGTAAAATATGGCGCTGATACGGTGATGGATTTGTCTACAGGTGGTGGTAATTTAGACGAAATTCGTACCGCAATTATCCAGGCTTCTCCTGTTCCCATTGGGACTGTTCCAGTTTACCAAGCTTTAGAAAGTGTTCACGGGACGATTGAAAATCTGACTGCTGATGACTTTCTGCATATTATCGAAAAGCACGCCCAGCAAGGGGTAGACTATCAAACTATCCACGCGGGGATTTTAATTGAACATTTACCTTTAGTGAGAAACCGAATTACTGGTATTGTTTCTCGCGGTGGCGGAATTTTGGCGCGGTGGATGTTACATCACCATAAACAAAACCCTCTGTATACCCATTTTAACGACATCATTGAGATTTTTAAGAAATATGATGTTTCTTTCAGTTTAGGCGACTCCCTGCGTCCAGGATGTACCCATGATGCGTCCGATGAAGCCCAGTTGGCGGAACTGAAAACTCTGGGAAATCTCACCCGTAAAGCTTGGGAACATGATGTGCAGGTGATGGTGGAGGGTCCAGGTCACGTACCTATGGATCAAATTGAGTTCAATGTCCGCAAACAAATGGAAGAGTGTTCGGAAGCACCTTTCTATGTTCTTGGTCCTTTGGTTACAGATATTGCTCCTGGCTATGACCATATTACCTCAGCTATTGGGGCGGCTATGGCGGGCTGGTACGGAACAGCGATGTTGTGTTATGTAACACCTAAAGAACATTTAGGTTTACCTGATGCTGAGGATGTACGTAATGGATTAATTGCGTATAAAATTGCGGCTCATGCTGCGGATATTGCGAGACATCGGCCAGGTGCTAGAGATAGGGATGATGAACTTTCTAAAGCTCGCTATAATTTCGACTGGAATCGTCAATTTGAGTTATCTTTAGACCCAGAAAGAGCGAAGGAATATCACGACGAAACTTTACCGGCAGATATCTATAAAACCGCTGAGTTTTGTTCAATGTGTGGACCTAAATTCTGTCCAATGCAGACTAAGGTTGATGCTGATGCTTTGACTGAATTGGAGAAGTTTTTAGCGAAAGAACCTGTAGCGCAAGGTTAAGATAATTATCATTAAATATCGTTACTGGGTTGAACCTGGTAACGATGTTATAGCGATGTTCATGAACCATATTTTTATATCTCACGCAAAGGCGCAAAGAAAGAAGAGAAAAACAAAAGTTGGGTACAAATACCTGAAAAATACTGTATTTTTTTAACTGTGCATAAATCGAAATCTCTAATATTGAAAATAACCCCCTGAAAATCCATGAGTGAACAAATTAAATGGACTGCTGAAGCTGAAGTTAAGCTCAAAGATATTCCTTTTTTTGTCCGTCCTTTTGCTCGTAAAAAGATTGAAAATTATGCTCAAGAGAATAGTATATCTCTAATCACTTTTGAAGTTTATGAACAGGCTAAAAAACTATTTAACAAGAATCATAATTAACACATCTACCTAAATTTTAATGACTCGACAATCCCATGATCAATTCGCTAAAGAATATCTAGAGGAATTATTAACACCTCTAGGAACAATTAAAAAAAGCGAAAAGGTTAAAAGTGAAATTCAAGAAATTGATGTTTGGTTTGAACCCTTTTCTGATCAAAATCAGGAAAATCTACCTTTAGGTTTATTAGGGAAGATGGCAAAAACTCAATGTTTAATTGAGCCTTTTCGCAATCTACCATCGGAAATAGAAATTCGCAGTTGTTTACTTAAATTATATGCCGTTCATGGTGATGTAGTTAGGAAAGCAAAACGCGAAAACAGAAATATTGCTGAATCAGAATTACCGATTTTATGGATTTTAACACCAACTTTTTCATCTCGGATGATTGCGGGTTTAGGTGCAAATGAAATTGTAGAAGATTGGGTTAAAGGTGTTTATTTTCTACCGAATATCCTGAAAACAGCAATAGTCGCTATTCATCAATTACCAGTAAATGAGGATACATTATGGTTGAGAGTTTTGGGGAAAGGAGGAACACAGAAAAGAGCAGTTGAGGAATTAACTGAATTACCAGAAAATAACCCTTTTCGAGAGAATTTGTTAGAAATTTTAGCGGACTGGCGCAAGAATTTAGAATTGAGAGATAATTTAAGTAAGGAACAAGAGGAAGTAATTATGAACTTATCACCAGCTTATTTACAACAAATAGAAGACTGGAAGCAAGAAGGAAAACAGGAAGGTAAGTTAGAAGCAGAACTTTATTTTATAACTTCTCTTCTGGAAGGGCGTTTTGGTAGTTTGGATGCTGAGTTATCTGGTGTGGTGGAAAAGATTGCTAATATTCCCATTTCTGAACGTACTCAGTTACTTCTTTCTTTGGGTAATTTATCCCGTGAGGAATTGTTACAAAGATTGAGGAATGAGGCAGTTTAGGGTATATTGTTTAATGTGTTTTTTTACATAGTCCTCAGATTAGAAATCTGGGGCTATACAGACAAAGCCTACCTGCGTAGGCTATTTTTATGGATAATTTTCATCAAATTAATCTTGAAAATATCTTGCTTTAATTTCTGGATGGTCTGCTAAAAAGCGTTCTATTTCTAAATATGACCATCGTTCTACTTCAAAACCTTTATCTTCCTTCAGAGTATCCAGTTTATCATGTAATGTAGCGTCAATTATGCCACTAGTAAGTATACAAAAACCTTCTGCATTATATTGATCTAACATATCACGAATATTTGGAACTTGTGAACTTCCAAGAGATCCCTTATCACTTTTTAATTTGCACTGAGCTATCCATTTGATAGGTTTTTTATTAATATCTGTACCTTTGGAAAATACAATATCTCGACCACCATCACGAGAGCGTGATTTACCCATTTTATCTATATCAGTTAATTTTAAATTATGTTGTTTTATAAGGAGATCGTAGCAAAGTTGTTCAAATTGCTCATCATTAAGTTGAGTCCAATCACATGATATATCAGAAAATTTTGCTCCACCTCTTTTAGTATCATTTAGGTTTGCTCCAGATATATTTGCATATCGTAAATCCGCATTACTTAAATTTGCTCCTTGAAGATTCGCTTTTATTAATGTAGCTTCTTGTAGGTTTACTCCGGTTAGATTTGCACCACGCAAATCAGCCGAATGTAAATCAGCCGAATGTAAATGTGAATTGCTAAAATCAGTATGAATTAAACTAAAGTTAGCCAATTTTGCATTTTTTAGATAACTATTACTTAAATCAATCCATTCTAACTCATATTTTGAAAAATGATTTTGTGTCCCAGATAAGCTAATTTGATTTTTATATTGTTGATTTATTTGAGCAAATTTTTCTTGATTAAGAATTTTCCAAACAATAGCCCATTTATGATCTATTTCTGTTTTTATATCAATAATAGTTCCAGTCAGATTAGCCAAATTCAAATTAGCATCCTTTAAATTAGCACCACTCAGATCAGCATTATCTAAATTAGCACCACTCAAATTAGCATCCTTTAAATTAGCATCACTCAAATCAGCATTATCTAAATTAGCACCACTCAAATTAGCATCCTTTAAATTAGCATCACTCAAATCGGCATCCTTTAAATTAGCATCACTCAAATCAGCTTGATTGAGAAAAGCTTTATTTAATTGAGCATGACTTAAATCAGCATTTCTAAGGTTAGCATTACTTAAATTAGCTTGATTAAGATTTGCCCAATCTAGATGGGTGTTACTTAAATTAGCATAGCTTAGGTTCACTCCTTCAAGCTCGGCACTACTTAAATGAGCATCGCTGAAGTTGAAATGACTAAGATTTTTATCACTAAGATTGACACTACTTAAGTCAGCATTAATCAAGTTAGCACCATTCAAGTTAGCACCATTCAAGTTAGCATCACTCAAGTTAGCATTACTCAAGTTAGCACCACTCAAGTTAGCACCACCCAAGTTAGCACCACTCAGGTCAGCACCACTAAGATTCAGATTACTAAGGTCTACACCACATAATTTTGTTTCAATTAATTCTGCATCACTTAGATTGACATTACTGAAAATTGCAACTTCTAACTCTTCGGCATAACCATATTGTGAATTGTCAATACAATCATCTATATATACACAGTCATATTGAGAACGCTGTGCATTGGCAAAACATAAGTTAGCATAACTTAAATAAGCATCACTTAAATCTGAATCATGAAAATTAACACCTGCTAAATTAGTATTGCGTAAGTCTGCATGACTAAAATTAACACCACTGAAATTAGCACCACCCAAATCAGAATCGCTCAAATCAGCATTACTTAAATCTGAATCATGAAAATTAACACCTGCTAAATTAGTGTTGCGTAAATTTGCATGACTAAAATTAACACCACTGAAATTAGCATCACTAAAATTAGCATCACTAAAATCAGCATTTCTTAAATCAATATTTTCCAAGTTTAATTCCTGAAAATCTGTTTCTCCTTCTTCATAAAGTGCTAGAAGTTTCGCAGCATCCATACTGTCTTATCCTTTTAAATGGTATAGTTTGTTTCCAATTACCTTGATATTCTAACAAATTTACAACGTTAAAAGAGGTTTTTTGTCATTTTTAGGCATAGGTTTTATATTTTAAGTCAGCTTGAATAAGATGAGGGATCTGATAAATCAGTGTTTGTGCAATTTTGGGGAGAGCGATCGCTTGTGGTGTGATTTTGGAGAGAGCGATCGCTTGTAGGATGATTTTGATGAGTGCCATATCAAGCTCATGTTATAATATCTCCATATATAGGAAAAAAGCTATGACTGCTTTAGTACAAGAACTTCTGAATACATTCGACCGCTTGACAGACTCAGAACGGTTAGATTTGGTATTAGAGATTTTAAAGCGGACAGTTGATTTAGATTTTTCGCCCTTATCTGATGAAGATTTAGTCATGAATGCTGAGGGACTTTTTCTTGATTTAGATGAGGAAGAAGCGACCTATGAGTAATCCTGAACGCGGTGAAGTTTGGCTAGTAGATTTAGGTTATGTGGCAAAAGTTAGACCATGTTTAGTAATCAGTATTCCTGTACTAGATCAAGATCGTGCATTAGTGACTCTTGTTCCACACACAACAAGTTCACGCAGTTCAAGATTTGAGGTACAAGTCAAAACAAATTTTCTTCGGGAAGGAGTATTTGATGTACAAAATATCATCACAATTCCTCATGCAAAGCTTTTACGCAAATTGGGAAACATAACACCAGAACAAATGCTGAAATTAGAACAGGTTCTACTATTTTGGCTGGGATTTGACGAAGAAAATGTTCAAGATGATGATGAGTAGTCTGTGCAGCAAATTGATAATTTAGTGCTTGTGTGATTTTTGGGAGTGCGATAGCGAAGCGCACCGAAGGAATCGCTGTAAAATAAAGAGATAAAATAAAATCATCCCCATTCTTCCTATGAAAACGAGGCACAAATGACTTATTTAGAACTACATCAAAAGATTGAACAACAGATATCCCAACTACCACCAGAACAGCTTTCCTTAGTTAATGATTTTCTCGACTCTATTCAGGAAAAAAGCACCGTAAATCAACGCCCATTACGTCGTATTTCCCCCATCAAGCGAGGTAAAAAAGCAGGTGATTTACTACATTATGCTGGAACTTGGCATGGTGATGATCTTGAAGATTGTCTGCGTTTAGTTGAAGAAACCCGTTCCCAAACGCAGTTTTAATTTCTGTTACTATGTCTTATTTGCTCGATACTAATCACTGTAGCTACATTTCAGAAGTTGACGCAAATTCCGATTCGTCACATTTCCACAAGTTAACCAAAAGATTTGACGACGTATCCCTAACCAACAAACCAAATTAACAAAATCACTCCGTCGTACAGCAAATACAACACAAAGACAATACCACCGAAATACTTGACAAAATAAATCAATTCCTAGCAGAGCAGGAAATGAATAAGAGAGATTGCGCGAAATAACAATATTTTCATGATGACTTGAGAAAAATCACACATCGCGCTAGTCTTCATTAGCATTAACCGTAAAACTCAAACCATGACAAACCACCCCCAAATACCCCCCTGCACCTGGAAACGTCCCATTGGCTTAGGCTGGGATAAGCCCTACACCGTCCGTTATCCTAGTAATATAGATGATGGTCCCTGGCACGGAATGCCCCTTGGTGGCTTTGGTGCGGGGTGTATAGGACGTTCTTCACGGGGAGACTTTAACCTGTGGCACATTGACGGAGGAGAACATACTTTTAAAACCGTTCCCGCTTGTCAATTTAGTATCTTTGAATCTGGACAAGCTTACGCATTATCTACCCAACCCCCAGAAGATCATACACTATCATCCTGGCAATGGTATCCACCTTCCTCTGTAGAAGAAGAGGAGTTGGGGGTCAGGTCAGGAACATATCACGCACTTTATCCCCGCAGTTGGTTTGTTTACGAAAATGTCTTTAAAACTCAATTAACCTGTGAGCAATTTTCCCCAATTTGGGCAGATAATTATCAAGAAACTAGTTATCCTGTAGCGGTTTTTTTGTGGAAAGCTCACAACCCCACAAATACACCAATTACTATCAGCATCATGTTAACTTGGGAAAATATGGTAGGTTGGTTTACTAATACTTTAAAATCTCCCCAAGTGCGAGTTAGAGATGATGGTAGTCCAGTTTATGAATATCAACCAGCTTGGGGAAAAAGTCAAAACAATTATAATTGTTTAGCCGAAGATGATCAATATTTTGGTTGTGTTTTAGGTCAAGTTTCTAATAGTCAAACCGTTCAAGAAGGAGACGGAACTTGGTGTATTGCGACTACCAAAAATTCTCAAGTTGAAATATTTCATCATTCCCGATTTAACCCTGTCGGTAATGGTGCAGATATTTGGCAGAATTTCGCAGAAAATGGTTCTTTACCTAATTATATAGATGAAACTCCCGCAGACGAAAATACCAGATTAGGCGCTGCAATTGCAGTCCGTTTGACTTTACAACCAGGGGAAACTTTAGAAGTTCCCTTTGTCCTGAGTTGGGATTTTCCGGTGACGGAATTTGCCGCAGGAGTGAACTATTTCCGCAGATATACTGACTTTTTTGGCTGTAATGGTGAGAATGCTTGGCAAATTGCGACTACCGCACTCAAATCATATCATAATTGGCGATCGCTCATTCAAAATTGGCAAAATCCTATTTTAGAAAGATCAGATTTACCCAATTGGTTTAAAATGGCTTTATTCAACGAACTTTACGACTTAACCAGCGGAGGAACTCTCTGGAGCGCTGCCTCGGAAATTGATCCTATTGGTCAATTTGCTGTGTTAGAATGTTTAGATTACCGTTGGTATGAAAGTCTAGACGTGCGGTTATATGGTTCTTTTGGTTTATTGATGTTATTTCCTGAACTGGAAAAATCAGTAATTCGCGCCTTTGCCAGAGCAATTCCCCAAGGTGATGATACAACTAGAATTATCGGTTATTATCTGACAATTAAATCTGACAGTCCTCTCGCAGTTCGTAAAGTCCCAGGTGCGACACCTCACGATTTAGGCGCTCCCAACGAACACGTTTGGGAAAAAACCAATTATACTAGTTATCAAGACTGCAATCTCTGGAAAGATTTAGGTTGTGATTTTGTTTTACAGGTATATCGAGATTTTCTGTTTACCGGTGCCAATGATCTTGACTTTTTAGCAGATTGTTGGGATGCTATTGTTCAGACTCTCGATTATGTGAAAAAATTTGATTTAGATGGGGACAGCATACCCGAAAATTCCGGCGCACCTGACCAAACTTTTGATGATTGGCGCTTAAATGGTATCAGTGCATATTGTGGTGGTTTATGGTTAGCGGCTTTGGAGGCTGCTATTGCTATTTCTAAGATTTTAACGAACCACAGAGGCACAGAGGTCACGGAGGTGGAGGTGCAAGGGTCAATTTATCAGGGTTGGTTAAATCAATCTAAGCCGATTTATCAGGAAAAGTTGTGGAATGGTGAATATTATCGGTTAGATAGTGACAGTGGTTCTGATGTGGTTATGGCTGATCAATTGTGTGGGCAATTTTACGCTCGTTTATTGAGTTTACCAGATATTGTCCCCAGCGATCGCGCTTTGTCTGCCTTAACAAAAGTATATGATTCCTGTTTTCTCAAATTCCAAAATGGTAAATTTGGCGCTGCTAACGGTGTTCTTCCCAATGGTTTACCAGAAAATCCTCATTCTACCCACCCTTTGGAGGTTTGGACTGGAATTAATTTTGGTCTAGCAGCCTTCCTCATGCAAATGGACATGAAAAATGAAGCAATGCAATTAACGGAGGCTGTGGTGAGGCAAATTTACGACAACGGTTTGCAATTTCGCACTCCAGAAGCAATCACAGCTAATGGTACTTTCCGTGCTAGTACCTATCTCCGCGCTATGGCTATTTGGGGAATTTATTTGCTAATTCGTTAAATTCCACATTCGTTATCTCTCTGACCGAAAAGACGGGACACAAGCCCCGTCCTTCTAGGACGGCTTTTCTTGATTCTTGATATACTCTTTCAATATTTCTAGTGGCGCACCACCAACTGAAATAGCAAAATAACTGGGACTCCATAAAGATTCTTCGTGGGGTTTTTTATATCCGGCTTGTCCATAGGCTAGACACGCCTTTTAAAGCATTTACTATTTGAGAAACAGATAATTTAGGAGGATATTCAATCAGTGTATGGACGTGATTCCCTTCACCGTTAAATTCAAGCACTTTAAAATTCATTTTTTCGGACACCTCACGAAATGTTTTTTCAATCAAATCAAGGCTTTCACCAGTAAACACAGCCCGACGATATTTCGTAACACAGACCAAATGAATTTTTAAGTCTGTAACGCTGTTTCTTTCTCTTCTAAGGGGACTTGCCATTTTGTGCAGACCAATATATAATTAATTTACAGCCCAATTATAGCACTAACGATGAAAGCCAGATATCAATTCCGTTTCTACCCGAAAGACCAACAGCAAAAGCTTTTAGCTCAGTTGTTTGGTTGCGTTCGTGTCGTTTGGAATGATGCCCTGGCTATTTGCAAGCAAGTAGAGAAATTGCCAAGTAACAACGATTTGCAAAAATTAGTTATTACTCAAGGGAAAAAAACTATTGAGCGGCAATGGTTGTCTGATGTTTCTAATATTCCTTTGCAACAATCAGTTGCAGATTTGGGAATTGCCTATAAAAACTTTTTTAATTCTTGTAAAGGTAAAAGAAAAGGTAAAAAAATTGGTAGCCCTAAGTTTAAAAAGAAAACAAATCAGCAGTCAGCACGATTTAGAATTGGTGGGTTTTCAATTAAAGGAGGTAAAGTTTATCTAGCCAAAATTGGTAACGTTAGCCCGATTTGGTCAAGAGATTTACCCTTTGCTCCTAGCTCTGTCACAGTAATAAAGGATTGTGCTAACCGTTATTTTCTCAGTTTTGTAGTAGAAGTTGAACCCGTTAATATTGATGCCAAAAACCAAAGTATCGGTATTGATTTGGGGATAAAAACTTTTGCTGTCATGAGTAATGGAGAAAAAGCCCAAAGCCCTGATTACTCAAAACTAGACAGGAAGATTCGCAAACTTCTGAAGAAATTAGCCCGGCAACCAAAAGACTCACAACGAAGAAATAAAACCCGAATTAAAATTGCGAAACTACATAATCGAATCACCGATACCCGGAAAGACTTTTTGCATAAACTATCCACCAAAATAGTTAGCGAGAATGGGAGTATTGTTTTGGAAGATTTGAATGTATCGGGTATGGTTAAAAATCGCAAACTTGCTAGGGCGATTAGTCTTCAGGGATGGAGAGAGTTTCGGACTTTATGTGAAGCTAAATCGCAAAAATTCAACAGGGATTTTCGTGTTATTAGTAGATGGGAACCGACTAGCCAAATTTGCTCTGAATGTGGCTACAAATGGGGGAAACTTGATTTAAAAATTCGGTCGGTTAAGTGCCTAAATTGTGGGACTGAACACGACCGAGATGAAAACGCCGCAAAAAATATAAATAAAGTCGGGATAGGGCATTGCCACGACTCTAAACGGGCGCAGAGACAGAGTAAGACTA
>Ga0208481_1000577_pt1 | contig 10707 bp, 13 predicted proteins | sample LakMenEpi02Jun10_FD_150662 | JGI IMG/M metagenome (GOLD analysis project Ga0208481, IMG submission 150662) | Freshwater microbial communities from Lake Mendota, WI - 02JUN2010 deep hole epilimnion (SPAdes) | ecosystem: Environmental > Aquatic > Freshwater > Lake > Epilimnion/Euphotic zone ... | reverse complement strand
TAAACTCAATTGTTTATACATGACGGCCTGTATCCAATATTTGTAATATTGCACTGAGTCTGGAAAATCTTGAATGGCTTTACCAGTAGTCTTTAAATCATTAATGAATATAGTCTTAGTATTATGATCCATGACCACATTATCTAATATACCTTTAAAACCAAACTTGTATTTACTTGATTTTAATTGCACACCTTCTTCATTATAGATTTTAATATTCTCATCTCTATCATTATCAAGTTGCAGCAAACTTCTTACAGTTGCATGGTTTCTTAATAACTCTACAGATTCTTTTGCAGTGTCTAATGTAGTTTGATCTACAATAGTCTTACCTTGTTTTACTTTTAAAAATTCAAAGTATTGTACATTCTGTTCAGTCAGCATCTTTGCTATTCTACCTTCATCATTCTTTAATGACTGGTGCAAGTTAATACCTACAAGTACATTAATAATTGAATCAGGAAAATCAGCCAATGTCAAATCAGTATCAGGTTGTGATTGAAAAACCTTAAAGACTTCATCCACAAGTAATCTGTTGTTATCTTTTGGTAGATTACTTGGTATTACAATAAATTCATCATTGAACTTATCTGGTTCAAGTAGTAAACAATGTACTACTTTCCCTGCCACTAAATGAGCATCAACCATATCTTCTCTTTGATTTAAGATATAGTGTTTATAAAAAGCTGCTGGTGAATACAACAGCTTATTTATACTTGAGTAACTAAAATAAAAGTCACTGTTATAAAATTGATTTAATTCTTCATTATAAGAAATAGTCATCATTATTTGTTTTTGATTCTACAATTACATTATCAAAGTCAATGATCTCTTTTATAGGTACATTAACTACTTCTTCAACTGTCTCTACCACTTCTTCAACAGTTTCTTCTACAGTTGCAACTACAGCTTCTTCTTCTAAAGAAACTATTTCTTCTACAACTTCTTCAATCTCAGGAGATTGTGGTGTAAAATCACCTTGTGTTCTATACTCATAATTTAAATTCAAAACAGCCAACATCTCTTCAGTCATTGTAATTGTTTTAACTTTAAAATAATTTGATTCACCACGGTTAATGATTTCATCTCCTAGTTTCTTTAGCACTATATCAACACTTTCTTTTGTTAACTTATTATGCTTTTTCAACTTAAGAACTATATCATCTATACTAAGATGAAAGTAACTTGATCTGATTTCCATTAATGCAAGCAATGACTTAAAGTTTACATGACTTTTAGTTCTTGAGTTTTGCATGTCATTATAATACTTATTAAATAATAAGCTTAAATATAAAACACTGTCCTCAAACTGTGAATTAGCCATGATCTCCATAGCCATTGTATGATTATCTCTATCTGAGCTATCAAACATTTCACATAAACTTTCATACATGTTCTCTTCAATAGCTATTGCATCACTACCATTTAAGTATTTTAGTAATTCAGATTCATCATATACATCTCCAGTAAAATTAAGAATATCTTTATATGAATCATAGTACTCATCAGTAATGTAATTTAATCTTTGAGATGAATAACTTACACCTTCAGTTAATCTAAAAGGAATATGTACATCTTCTAAGATTTGTCTAGTGTTGTAATCTATTGCAATTAAGTCACTTTCATAAAACTCTAAAGCATCTTTTATTTTATTTGCATGATAGTCATCAAAATTACCACCATCAACAGCAGCTTCAAAAAACTCTTTAAACTTATCAGTTCTTACATGATAACGCCAAGATACTGCAGTGTATTTTGCAGTAGTATTACTTGAAATAAATACTGCATTTGCTTCTTCAATCTTTGTTGTTGCTTTTATTTTATAATCTTTTGTAAGATTTTTAAGTTTTACACGAGGTATGTTTACACTCTTAGCAAAAAATAATTTATCCTTTTCTTTAGGTTCATAACCTGTTGATAAAGGAAACAGTGTCTCTACATTATTAAATGTAGCAGCTTGTATATTAACCTGAGTATTAAAGTCTAGTAAAGATAAATCATGATTATCATAGTAGTCAGAGTTTGATAAACTTAACTCTATTATTAAAGTATTTTCCATATTTTTAAATTAAAAGCGGCTTTTTACACCGCTTTATATTAATATTTATTTAACTGCCATTTTAATTACATTAGCATTCTGCATCATCTTAGCAAACTTAGGTTTGTTACCTGCAAGAATCTCTTTTACCATGTAATATTTAAGGTCAGTTGTGAATGCCTCACAATCTGTAGACAATTTAACCAAACGGTTAATCATTGCATCACTTACTGAATGCTCAGATGCATGCTTCAATGAATAATTAATGATTCTTGTAGTAATAATACTACTAATATCAGCTCTAAAATCATCTCCAGTACCTACAGCACCATTTAATGCTCCTACAACATATGCTTCACTAGTGTTAGTCATAATATCTTTAGGAGAAATGATTTTATCCATCTTGTTATTAATAAACATAGTGAACATACTTGAGAAATCTGCACCTACAGAACCTTCACCAATCATTTGGATTAATGGTAACTGCTCTTCAAACTTTTCAATAGAACTAATAGCATTGAAGAAAGTAGTAATAGCTCTTGGATTAACTCTTTGAGTTACTACTTCTGGATTCATCAACATAAAATTGATACATCTACCATCAATACCAACTTGTTCTGCCCACTTAGCCCATACATTGATATCAAACTTAACCTCAACTGAGATAAATCTAGTCTTTTGAGCAACATCTAATGCAGTTACATTATAGTCACCATTGTCTGGATTAGAAGTCAATACAATATGCCAGTTCTTAGGCAATTTCCAAGAAATATATTCTTGTTGATCAATTAATTCCATGGTAGCTTGCATGAATCTGTGATCAGCTCTAGTGTAATCATCTAAGATTAAGAATCCACCTTCACCTTTACCTTGAATCCACTCTGGTGCAGCATGAGACATTCTACTATTAGTAGTTGGCTTATATCTATTCTTGATATAAGTTTCCATCAATGACTCTTGAACCCATTTAGTAAGACCATCTTCTCTTACCATCTCAAATTCTTTGAATGGAAAACCAATCAAATCACCTAACTCTTCTATCTGAGATAAATTTAACTTAATAATATCCATACCCATCTCAGTTGCTAATTGCTTAACAGCTGAAGTCTTACCAAGACCAGCATCACCTTCTACATTAATAGCAACAGGTACTTTACCTTCAGCTTGGATGTATTGATTATTATTAACAATGTGTTTTAAGAACCCTTTTAACTCATCTACGTTTAATTGCACTTGACTCATCTCTTTTAATTTTTTAAATTTCTAACTTGATTACCTTTCCCGGAAGGTCATTATTCATGTGGGATTGTTCAGACAGCACCCATAAAACAGGAGCTTTTGGTTTAACATCAGTATAACATTCACCATCAGTGAAATATACCAAGCTAGTAAACTTTCTTATATTTTCATTATAATACTCAAGGACGGGATCAAATTCAGTCCCACCTCTACCATATATCTTAATCTCATTTTTACCTTTATAAGGTTCTATGCTCTTGATAGCAGTATCACATTGTACAATAGTAATATCTACTCCTTGCTTATAGATGTGATGTATCTCATTCATGAACTCATGCAACTCTTTATCACATACAGAACCTGAAGTATCAATAGCCAACAACATATGTTGTTTCATTTTAATCTTTAGACCAGGATTATCAGAATATCTTCTATTCTCTTTTCTCCTTATCTTTTTAGTATACACTTTTGATGATACACCAGTAAATCTTCTGATATACCCTTTCCAATCAAACTTAGGGGCTATGATTGCTTCCATTTCAAGTAGTCCCTCAATTTCTCCAGGAACATTACCTCTTTTCTTTTCAGTCATCTCCTTAGCATCATTGAGAATCTTATTCAATTGCTTCTCAATTAGCTTCTGTTCAGCTTCAGTCATGTCTTCAAAGTCAGACCAAGTTGGGTGATCACTAGGCATGTCTCCATCTCCATCCATTTGATCACATAACTTATCATAGTTGTCATCACCACTGGTACCATCTTCACCACCTTTGTCTTTTTGTTCTTTAGCTTGTTGTAGTTTCTCATAATAATATCTACAACCTGCTTTTCTGTCTAAGTTTAAATCAGCATAATCATCAATATTAATACCACCATCTGGTAAATAATCTTTATCAATATACTGATTAATCTCCATATCCATAGCAACATTAGCAAGCTTTTTATCACTAAATTTAAAATACATTGTCAAGTGACCAAATGCAATATGCAACAGCTCATGTTTTAATAAACCATGCTTATGATCATCACTCAATCCGGTCCAGAAATCTTCATTAATAGTAAGCTGATAATTGATATTATGCTTACTAACACCAGCAGTTGGAACTCTTTTATTATCCCATACTTTATTCAACATAATTAAAAAGAACCCATAATAAGGCTCTTTCAACATCAAATCTTTACTGGTTTTTGCTAAACTATCTTCTCTACTCTTTGCCATCCTTTAATGTTATTGAATAGTTTAATTTATCTACGGGATAACCCCAATTCTTCATACTTTTCTTTAAAGTCTCAACATGTAATTGTAAAAACATATCTACTACATCAGCTTCAGCTTTTAAATCAAGTAAAGTCATCAAAACATTATTGATTGTAGGCTTGTATTCACCATGTACACTTAACTCTCTTATGACTTTCATTGCATTAGGCATATGTTCTGTCCAGTAATCATTAGTATTAATACTTTCTGAATATATTAAAATCAACCATGGTAATGATTTTTCAGTATCACAATTATTAACTATCTCATTTGCAACCAAGTGATTATCTTTATCCTTTGATGCATACATATCCATTACACTTCTTACACTCTCTCTATTCAGTACTACTTTTTCCATTATCATAATCTTGATATTACTAAATAATTTGCATATGCATCTTCATATGTTATAGCCCATATTCTGTAGCCATCAATTATAAATAGTTGTTTTTCCATCAGTCTTCTATTTTAAACCTGCTTTGCTATAAAAATATTTAGCTACATCAGGTATGTGTTTTTTGTAATAAGGTTGGTTATCTTTACACCAATCTTTTATTTCCTGCTTAGTTTTAAATGCACTTTGGCATGAACCATTATTCATAATCATTTCAAAACTTGGTTCTAGTTCATCAATAAATGCTTGCACTGTCCAACCTTCCCATACATGTTTGTTATTTTCCATTAGTCTTTTATTTTTAAGGTTTATTTGTCTCATTAATCTTCTATTTTAAGTGTTTTAATTGCCCATTCTTTAGGTTTACCTGATGTTATCATATCTACCCATTCTTTAGCAGTAGGAATATAATTATTGCAATCTTCTTTTACATGTTGTTCAGCAACATATCTTGTATATACAGTCTTACCATCAAAGTTGATAAATGATGCTCCAAATACTTTTTCACATTCAAATATACCTTCACTATGGTGACGGAACATTCTATGCATGCTGTGACCAACCCAAGCCTTAGTTTCATCTAGCCATTCATGAATAGCCTGATAATCAACTTGTCTACCTCCCCACTTTCTTACTGAGGACTTACAATGCTCTAATGGATGTGCCATTAATTCTTATTTTTCTCAAATAAATTACCAGTATGAATAAACTCTTCATAGTCAGTAACTCTTATACTATTTTGAATCTCATAGGTACCTTCTTCTACATCAATATTTACATATCCAAAGCCACCATCATTGTTCCACCAGTCTTCAATGTCATTTAATAACATCTCTTGACAGTACTCTTCAAGTAATGTATATAACTCTGAGTTATAATCATTTAAATCAGTTGCATCACTAGTCCATCCTTGAAGGTCATCAAAATCAGTATCTGAATTAGTACTTATTTTTATAGCTTCAATAGCTCCACTGTCTCCACCTCCATCATAACTTACGCATACTTTTTTAATACCCGCATTTACTAAACCAATCATAATTGATTCTAATTTATTTTCAGCCATAACTTTTTATTATTTAAACTTATAAAATTTACCAAGTATATTCCCATTAAGGAACTCCTCTTTCTCAAGCACTTCATATTTAAATTGATGCTTTACTTCTTGATAAGTCAATTCTGTTGCTGAGTAGCAAATCATTAGAATTTCCCTTTTAATTTTACATCCAGCTTTATGAGCTTCTTTTAATTGTTGATTACTACTATGGTAAGCCATAAAGTTAGGTTTGGTAACCCTAGTGTATTTCTTTAGTCTTTTATCAGTAGTTTGAGCTAATGCTTTTTTACCCATAGGTTTCTTGATATTAGCAAAGAAATTCTTCTTACCAATATATGCATAGCTATTACCATTTAATATTACTGACATATGATATACAAAACCAATAGCTCCTTCAGGAATATCAGATTCTGTAAACACTTTACCTTTATGTATCCAACTCATAATCTTAATTTTTATGCATCACCTAATGGTTTAACCATCATAACTGTTGTTTCCTGATTATCTTCTAAACGTATAAGATTTGCAAGATTTTTTTTATCTTCTTCTGTTGCATATTGCTCCATTATTGATGTCAATTTTACAATTGCACTTGCTAAATGAAGAATAGTTGCCTTTTTAATTATAATTTCTTGAGCAAACTCATTTGGATTATTTTTATCATACTTAATATCTATTGTGATCTTACCTTTCATGTATTGCATTTTTTAATAGTGGAAATAGTTTTTCTTTTACGTCTTGTAACCCGTGCACTTTAATAGAATCTGAAACATCTTTCTCCATATCTAATATGATATAAGGAAGACCATATCTTTCTTTATATTTCTTCATAGAATTGATACCTGCTTCATCATTATCAAATAGTACACATATGCTTTTATATTTCTCTTTAAGTTTATCTATACTAGATTCTTTAATCATAGTATTTTCACTGTCTGGAGCAATACATTCAACATTCTTAAATCCAAGTTTATTAAATGCCATAACATCTTTAAGTGATGAAGTGATAACTAAATAGTCTTGAGTTAAAGTCAATTGTTGTGAACCTTGCGTATAATTTGCCAGTTTTAAGAACTTTTTATTCATGTTCTTAGGTTGATAAATCTTATACATAGTACCGTCACTCTTAAAATAACCATACAGATACAATCCATTAATAGTTATTTCAGATACTGTACCATCAAGTTCAGTTCTTGTCATTTTATAATATTCTAGTGGAGATACATTATATGCTTCTAACATGTTAGAACCAATATAATATTGTCCCCAATACTTTTGATCAAAGTTACTCCAGTGCCTAATAGTATAATCAGATACTTTATAATTTTCATATATTTTAATTTCAGGTTGCTTATAAGATTTATTATCACCAAGATATGTCTTATAATCATTAAGGATCTTAAATGATGCAGATGCTCTATCTTCAATATTAAATATGTTTTGTACTAGAGTAATAGAATCACCTTGAATACTTGATGAAAAATCTTTAAACTTATATGTCATTGTAAAAGCATCCATATAAATGATCATTGATGGAGTCTTCTCTGTTTTAAATATTGATTTAATCTTAATTTGTTGACCATCTAACTGTTCTGTTAGATTTAAATAATGCTCAAAGATCCAAGTAGTTGGTACATCTTTGAATTGCATTGCACCTTTTGTAGAAATCATAATATTTAAATTTAATAATAAAAAGGGAGCCCTTTTACTGACTCCCTTTAAACTTATTAGTCTAAATCAAAGTCAGAAGCTGCCTTACTTGGTACTGCAAAGTCATCATCACCGTTTCCAAATGATTCAACTTTCTTTGCTTCTAGTTTCTTAAGATGATCAGTTTCACTATATAATAAGTGTTTACCTGATCCAAGTTTAGCAAATGCATAACCATTCTTAGAAGATTTTGGCAAAAATAAGTCATAATTTGTATAACCTGTCTTACCTTCATATTCTTTTCCTGCAATACAGAAATCTAAATACTTATCTTTAAATGGAGCTGTCTCATTAAATGCAAGAATGAAATCCTCAATAGTATCATGTTTGTTATCTTGTAGATCAAACCATTCAGTCATATCTAATGCTGTACAGATAGATTTTAAGAATACTAATATAGAATTATCTCTATAGATTTGTACTCCTGATTTAGTCTGACCATCAGCAAATGCATATTGACCAGCTTTTACTCTACCAATTTGACCTTTATAGTGACCAGAATCTGGAATATCTTTATTCAACATAAAACCTTCAAACCCTTCAATAGGTTCAGTTTCTACATTTAAAGTTAACACTATTGCTCCTGGTATAAATTTGAAGTCTTCAGCCATTACACTATTGATTTTCAATTTGTGATTACCTGGTGTGATTGTTTTTGGTATACCACTTCCACCTGCACTTACATCTTTAGTTCCTATTGCCATGTTTTCTTATTTTTTATATTATTAATTATTTATATACTTCATCCCAGTGAGTAGTAACCCCACCATCTTCATTCACTTCACTAATTACAATCTCTGCATTTCTTAAATGATCAGGTCTTGCACCACAAGTAGTCTCTTCATTAGTTTTGAAGCTCAACATAACCTTGTTACCTTTTCTGAACATGTAACCAATTGCATCTGAATTAGCACAGATTAAAGATTTAATTTTACCAGTTAAATCAATATTAGCAGCCATTACCATTTCACCTTTATCATCAACTTGCTTGTCTTTGATATGTCCAGATAAAATAACATGATCAGCTAACTTGTCTATGTAAGTCAAAACATCAAAGAATGCTTCTCTTACATATAAATAACCAGCACCATTAGGTAAAGTAATTACATTGTCTCCATCATAATTTTTACCCATTGAAGTAGCTTTATACTTTTTAACAGCTAACGGCATAACCATTTCTTCCAATGCAGTAACTGTATCAATAGTAATAAACCTATAAGGTTTACCAGCTTCTTCTACAGCTTTACCAACAGCTAATAATTCTTTAAGACTGTTAGCTTTTACTTTCATTGCATCTACATAATCAGTCCCATTCTCCAAATCAATTATTAAATTGTTTTCTAAACCAGCAAACGCAGTTGTTTTACCTGTCTTAGGTTTAGAGTAAATTAATAATCTTTTTGGATTCACTCTTGTTGCGCTCACTTTATTAGTGGGCAATACCAATCCTTCCATTTTTTACTTTATTAAATCATTTAACCATTTTTTATTACTCACTGGTTTCTGTAATAATATGGCAGCAAGATCTCTAACAGTTAAACTACTTAGAGGAGCATCTAAATCTGCATCCATTATTCCATCAAAATCAGGAAATAATCCTTCTACTTCAGTCTTTGTAGGTTCAGTCTTCTTAGGTTCAGCCATTACTTTTATCAGTTCTGATACAGGGATCAAATACCTCACATGACCTTGGCCATTTGGTTCAGTAGTTTCATACTCCTCATCATAAAATGGATTATACTTCCATTTATACAGTGTTCTTGTTGGATCTTCAGACTCAAGAGATATACTAGTATACTCAGTATAGATGTCTTGCTCTCTACATAATTCACTTTTAAAGAAGCCCATGTGCAATTCATCCTTGCCATAAGGTCTATAAGCACATTTAGGAATATATAATGGATTAGATACTCCTAATGCATTAAATACCTTTTGATGATACTTCATCAACTCTTCAGTCTTCTCCTTTCTGTTAAATCCACCAGTTTGGTTACTTGTGTCTTTTGTTGTTAACGCCATATATTAATTATTTGGTTCCAATTCTTTTTTCTTGTTGAGCAGGAGTATTCATCTCTGATATACTCATTTTTTCAAATTCTGCTTTAAAGAAACTCATTCTAGTATCACCATTTCTACATTTAAGAAAGTGTAATACCAATACTCTATCATTTTCTATTATAAATCTATCAGGACCATAGAATCTGATCTTCTGTTTTGCAGGTCTGTTAATACCTACTACGGTATCAGCATGCTGTAATAACGCATCAGCACCAAATATATCTGATTCTAACACATAATTACCATATTTACCATCTTCAGCTCTGTCAGGATTATCAATATTTCTATTTAATTGACTTAATATAATAAAAGCAATAGGGTATATTCTTTTAAGTTCAGTGAAAGCTTCACCAAGATTATTAAGCATTTCATTCTTATCTCTTTCAGTCTGTGCTTTTTTAACAAGTACTGAGTGATCCAGTGACATCAGAGTTTTCTTATATTTTCTGACACCATCTTCATCAACAGTAGAATGATATGCCATATACTCATGAATTATTTTCTTTAATTCATCTACAGTACATGGTTTTTCTACTATATCAATAGGATACTTTACTTTTTCTTTAGCATAATCATAACATCTCTGTAAATCTTCTGGACTTAATGCTCCATCAGCACTACATAAATACTTATATGACTTACCAATAATACTAGAATACTCTCTAATTGCAGATGACCTAGCTAACATCTCAAATTGAAACTGTAAAACTCTAAAATCTTCAGCGGGATTTAATAGAAATGATTCTCTTACAATCTGTTCAACTATTAAAGTTTTACCACTTGCAGGTCTTCCACCAATTACTGTAATAGTATTCCATTCAATACCATCAGTAGTTGCATCATTAAATTTAGGCCATGGAGTTCTAAGACTTTTAATGTCTCCAACCATTCTACCTTTTAGATAATGTAAAGATTCCTGAAAGCCTTCTTTCTGACTATTCCAACTAAGTTTTACT